>Ga0210006_1001398_pt1 | contig 16682 bp, 22 predicted proteins | sample CryGey02umfilter_2_FD_185452 | JGI IMG/M metagenome (GOLD analysis project Ga0210006, IMG submission 185452) | Groundwater microbial communities from aquifer in Utah, USA - Crystal Geyser 4/10/14 0.2 um filter (SPAdes) (version 3) | ecosystem: Environmental > Aquatic > Deep subsurface >... | reverse complement strand
AAGACACATTTTTTAAGTAAAAAAATAGTTAGTCCAGCTTAACTTCTTTAACCTTTTTACTATAATTGCGCAGATAGTAAAGCTTGGCGCGCCTGACTTTAGCCTGCTTTTTAATTTCAACTTTGGTAATGGCAGGCAAATTCAGGGGAAAGATTTTTTCCACGCCGATGCCGTCGGAAATTTTTCTTACCGTAATGGTGCCGCCGGCTTCACTGCCGTGTTTTTTGGCGATAATCAGGCCTTCATAATACTGGACCCTTTCTTTTTCTTCGCCCTTGGCGTTAAGCTCTTTAATTTTTTGATAAACCCGGACGGTCATGCCGGGCTTTAAGTCTTCGGCGTTAATTTTTTTGCCAGCCGCTTCTTTGGCCATATTTTTGGTATTTAAAAATAGAACATTAATGGTTCTATTTTAAATAGGCTAAATATTTAATGATGAGGTAATATTATAATAATTATCTGGTTTTGTCAACCCCGTTAAATCCGCTTTGCGGAAATTTGCCGGCAAATTTATTTAACGGGGTTAACCAGTTTAAGCCGATCTTTAAGGTAGCGGTAAACGCCGTTAAAAACTTGTTTTTCGTTTAAAGCCGAAGTGTCCAAAATGAAGTCGTAATTATTTTTGTTAAACAGGTTGAAGCCATAGTACTTTTTATAGCGTTTCTGGTCGCTTTTTTTTCTTTCCAGATGACTTTTTAATACGGCTTGTTTTGTGCGAAGTTCGCTGCCCTCATTTCTTCGCGTGCTTTTTTGTAATTCTTTAAAGACTCTCTCGGCGCCGATTTTCTTATCAACCGTAGTGTAAATTTTTATTGATTTGGGCAGGAAGTGCCAGGCAGTCCGGCTGTCAATGATGAAATTTTTGTATTTTTTTTCAAGCCGCTTAACGTATCGGTCGAGTTCATAATCAGTGCTTGGATCAATTTCTCCTAATTTATTATAGTTTGTCAAGGTCATCCCCAGGGCCTTGGCTTTCAACCTCCTAATTTTGCCCATATTAATTAATGGCCAGTTCAATTTTTTGGCGATTTTTTTGGCTACCGTTGATTTACCCGCCCCCGGGTCGCCGCTGATGGTTATTATCATAGTTATTTTATTTGTTTTAAGATATTTTTTAAATCTTGGCTTAAATTTATTTTATAGCTTTTTGGTTCACCCGCCAAATCGGTAAAAGCCAGCCGGTCGGCGATTAAAAAAATCCGGTTTAAGCCCAGTTTTTTATTTGCCGCCCTGGTTTTGGCCGTGCCATAGATATTGTCGCCCACCAGCGGATGGTCGTAGGCGGCCAGATGCACCCTGATTTGATGGGTGCGGCCGGTGATGATTTTTATTTTTAACAAAGTATAATTGATAAATTTTTTCATTACCCAAAAGCGCGTTTCCGCCGGCCGGCCCCGGTCGCTTAGTTGTCCTTTAACGGTCAAGGGCAGAGCGGCCATTTTATAGCCATCTTTAGCGCGGGCAACGGGAAAATTAATTACGCCGGAGTCTTTTTGAATTTTACCGTAAGCCAGCGCGGCGTATTGTTTGTCGATTGTCCGGTCCTGAAATTGCTTTTTTAAATTATTGAAAGAATCTTGGGTTTTGGCGATAACCATCAAGCCGCTCGTGTCTTTGTCCAGGCGGTGGACCAGGCCCGGCCGTTCCGGGTCGTCGCCCACCTTTTTGATTTTTGGATATTTTTCTTTAAGCCAGTCGGCCAAAGTGTCGCCCGAAGCGCCGTGAACCACCAGGCCGGCCGGCTTGTTAATAACTAAAAATTCAGCGGTTTGGTCTATGATTGATATATTATAATTTTCCCTAGTCTCTTTTGGGCTGGCCGGTGCGGTGGTTTCAGCGGTCTGCTCGATTAGATTAATTGCCTCGCCGGCTTTTAAATTATAGTGGGGAGAAACCGCCAAACCGCCGACCCTAACCAGCTTTTGTTTAATCAGTTTTTGAATTTGATTGCGGGTCATGCCGGGCAACGCGCCCGATTTTACTAAAAATTTATCCAGCCGCTGGCCCGAGTTTTCTTGGGTTATTTTGGTGTTCATAAAAGTATTTGTTCCAGCCGGCTGACCAGTTTATCCAAAGTAAACAGCTGGTCAACCCGCTCGCGGCCGTTTTTGCCTAAGTGCAAGCGCAGCCTTTTGTCTTGGTGCAATTTAATGATTTGCCGAGCCAGCATTTCGTTATTATTCATTTCAACCAGCGTGCCGGTTTTATTTTCCATGACAAAATCCTCGGCGCCGACGTTGCGCGGCGCCAAAACCGGCAGGCCAGCGGCCATGGCTTCCAGCAGATTGCCGTAATCATCAAGCTTAAGGTTCTCGCCCGCGGCCAAAAAAATGTCAAAACTATCCAGCCATTTTTTCAGCTGTTCTTGTTCGCCCACCAGCCAAACCAGGTTTTCAATCCCCATTTTTTTGGCCAGCCACAAAAGATTTTTTCTTTCCCGGCCTTCGCCGACGATAATCAGCTGGAGATTGGGAATAACCGGCAGGCAGGTTTTGACGGCCTGAAAGACGGTTTCAATTTTTTGTCTTTGGTTCAACTCGGTAACGACGCCGACGGTAAAATATTTGCGGCGGAACCTGGCCTGGCCCGATGACGCCAATTTATTGAAAATATTTTCCTGATAAGGCGTCGGCTTGACGCCCGGCGGCAGCAAGATAATATTATTTTCCGGAAAGCCAAGATTAATCAGCTGGAGTTTGCCGTAGCCGGTAAAAACCGCCAACTTAGCCAAGCGGGCGTTTATTTTATATAGGGCCAATAAAATTTTATTGATTTGGCGGTAATTTAAGTCCGGGCTTTCCAGCCAGACGACTTTTAGGCCAAGCAGCCGAGCCGGAGCGGTGATAATCAGCTTTTCCCTTAAATCCAGGCAGGCGGCCAGGCCGACTTGATGTTTTAGCTTTAGCTTAGCCAAAGAAAAAAAACATTTAAGCTGGAGTAGCGGCGCCGCGATTAGAAAAAATAAAATTTTGAGCCAGTGATTCAAAGCCGGACCTAAAAAAATTTTTTTGGCCGGCCAGTTATTATTCCGGAATTGCTCTGGCCACGGCTTGGCCGACAACCAGAGCCTGAAGCTAAAATTTTTCCGCGCCAATTCTTTGAAGGCTTGCTTGAGCAGATGATTTTTTTCCGGCGAGGAGTTAATAATTAAGATTTTGTCCGGCATAGTTATAGTTAATAAAGCAAATCTTTAAAATCAGATTTGGTTACGGCCTTAAAGAAATAAAGGCAAATCAGATAAACCAAGGCGGCCAGGGAAATAATGATTAATAAATTAAAGCGGCCGATTAGCCAGTAAACGCTTAAGACCATAATTAAGGCCGCGGCCAGCGCTTTGAATAAAATGGAAAAATTAAATTGAAAGTGGCTGTGCTTTTTAATTAAGTACAGAGAAAACAGGGCAATGGCGGCTTCAGAGTAGACCGTGACCCAGGCGGCGCCGAAATAAGAATGGCTGGGAATAAAAATAAAATAGCCGAGCAACGAAGTCAGGGCGGTAAAAATATAGGCGCCAATGACTTTTTTCTGCTGGTCCAGGGCGATGACGGCGTGGGCCAGCAGGCAACCGACAAAAATAAAACCAATGGCTAAAATCAAGATTTTTAAAACTTGGCCGGCCGCGGCAAAATTTTGTCCCGCCACCAAGACCATTAGCGGTTTGGCGGTTAGTTGGGCGCCGGCGATTAGAGGAATGGCCAGGATTAACATGGCGTCAAGCGAACGCCCGAGCATTTTGTTAAACCTCTCGACATTGCGTTCGGCCCAGGCCGCGGTTAAGATGGGCAGAATCAAGCCAGCGAACATAAAAGGCAAAGTGGTTAAAACGTCAATTGCTTTGTAGGCGGCGCCGTAGATGCCGACGTCGCTCTGGCTTTTTAGCAATGATAAAATCAAGATGTCAGCGCGCAAGTAAATTAAATTAAAAAAAATAGTGATGCCAATGGGCCAAGCTTTATTAATGATTTGGCGCCAGACGGTTAAATCAATCTGCCAAGTTATTTTAATGGAGCGCCGGGAAAACCAATAGTGGATGAGAAAACTGATTAAGCTGGATAAAACCGTGACTACCATGATGCTTAAAAGGCCTAAATTCAGGCTGGCGGCCAAAACCACTCCGGCCAAAAGAACGAGGCGGCTCACCACTTCAGCGGCCGAGACCACGGCCATGGTCAGGTTTTTTTGAAACCAGCCCACCAAGATTTGGTTTAGGGCGGTAAAGAAAAAAGACAGGCTGGCGATAGCTACGCCCAACTTGATAATGGCGTCGTAGGGGAAAAATAAAACCGCCAGCGGCGCCAGGCCCAAAAAAATAACGGCCGAGACCAGGCGCAGGCTGAACAGGTTATTCATTACGGCCGCGCGGTCGGCTTCCGGGTCGCTCGTCATTTGCGCGGTCACCAAAGTTAAACCAAAGTCGGCCATGATGCCGAAAAAAGACAGAAAAGTTATGATGGTGGTGTATTGGCCAAAACCGGCCTGGTCCAGTAACCTCGTCATAACGGCGATGGCCGCCAGACCCAAGATGGTGGAAATAATTTTACCGATTATTTGGACAACGGTATTGCGCGCGACTTGAGCGGACAGGGTCATGTTTTTTGCTCAATTTAGTTAAATTAGGTATAATAAATCTATAATATAAATTATAGCAAAATAATATGCTTATGACTAAAAGAATTATTCACCCCGTGAAATTTGGCCATGCCAAAGCAAAGCTATTTAACGGGGTAAAGTATAGCTTAATGGTGACGCTTTTGTCCATGAGTTTGGCCTTCGCTCCGGCGGCTTCAAATTGCGCCCGGGCGGCGGATTGGTGGCAGCAGGCCAGCGACGGGGGGTTAAACGAGGTGGGCAAGGCTTACGGGCAAAGCGGTACGCCCACGGCCGATTATGACATCAGGCTGATGGTGGCCAGAATTATCAGGATTGTTCTGGAACTTTTGGGCATAATCTTTTTGGTGCTGATTATTTACGCCGGCTTTAAATGGATGACGGCCGGCGGGGACGAGGAGAAAGTCACCTCGGCCAAAAAGCTATTAACTAACAGCGTTATCGGTTTAATCATTATTTTCGCGGCTTTTGCCATTGCCACCTTTGTTTTTTATCAGCTCGAGTATGCCATCACCGGCATTAAGCCGATTACTTGGTCGTGGTAATTTATGTTTAAAACTTTTAAGCGCCTAAAAATATTTTTAGTTGTTTTGATTTTACTGATATTTTTCTTTTGGTTGGCCAGCCGGGGGCAGGTCTATAAACCGGCAGAGCTAGATTACGGCGTAACCTTTTCCAAAAGCCACGCTCAAAACCTGGGGCTTGATTGGCGGGAAATTTATTTATCTATTTTTGAAGATTTGGGCATGAAAAAAATCAGGTTGCCGGCCTACTGGAACGAAATTGAAAGTAAGCCTAACGAGTTTTGGTGGCAGGATTTGGATTGGCAGATTAAACAGGCTGAAGCACATGGGGCGGAAGTTATTTTGGCCGTGGGCGCGCGCCTGCCGCGCTGGCCCGAATGCCATTTTCCGTCCTGGACCCAAGGTAAGTTTAAAGCCCAAGTGGAAAGCGATACCCTGAATTATATTGCTAAAGTAATTGAGCGTTATGGGGGAAGCAGTAGTATCGTGGCTTGGCAGATAGAAAATGAGCCGTTTCTCTCCCATTTCGGCGATTGCCCGAAGTTTGATAAAAAATTTCTGGATCAGGAAATTGAACTGGCAAAAAGCCTGGACAGCCGGCCGATTATTATCACCGATTCGGGCGAGCTGTCTTTCTGGATAGGCGCGGCCAAGCGAGCCGACATTTTCGGCACCACCATGTATTTGGATACTTATTCCAAATTTTTTAAAAGCTATGTTCATTACCCCATCGGGCCGGGTTTTTTCCGCTTTAAAAAAAATTTGGCTTCCCTGTTTGCCAAGCCCAAAGACTGGCTGGTGATAGAACTGCAGGCCGAGCCTTGGTGCGACCAGCCCTATCAAAACGTTACCCAAGCCGAACGCGATCGCACCATGAATTTGGCGAAATTTAAAGAAGTGGTGGCTTTTAGCCGCCAGACCGGCTTTCGTGAATTCTATCTTTGGGGCGTGGAATGGTGGTATTGGGAACTTAAGCAAGGCCGGTCAGAAGTGTGGCAGTATGCCAGGACGCTGTTTACTAGGTAGTTGTCATTGCGAGCGACCGAAGGGAGCGAAGCAATCTCACGCACAAATATATACATTTATAGATAACCATTTTAATATATATTATTTCATTCGTGAGATTGCTTCGTCGCTACGCTCCTCGCAATGACAAACTAAATATGGCTAAATCAAATAAAAATCATGTTATCGGCGTTGACATCGGCGGCACTAAAATGAGCGCGGTTTTGTTTGACGGCAAGAAAGTTTTGGCCGACTATATGCTGGTCACGCCTAAGGATAATTTGGAGCATTTTATGATAATGCTTAAAGCTTTGGTTGAGCCGCTTGAGCAAAAAGCCAAAGCCGGCGGGCTGGTAATCAAAGGTATTGGCGTGGGCATTGCCGGCATGCTTGATTTTGAAGAAAAAAGGATTGCCGAAGCGCCCAATCTGCCGCTATTAAATGATTTAAAATTGCCGGCCAGTCTGGCTGGCCGCCTGGGAGTGGGAGAAATTAAAATTGATAACGACGCCAACTGCTTTTTGCGCGCGGAAATGAAGCTGGGCGCCGGCCGGAAATATAAAAACGCTTTTGGCATAACCGTGGGCACGGGCATTGGCGGCGCCTGGTGGCATAATGGAGAAATTTACCAGGGCGCGCACGGCGGCGCGGCCGAGTTCGGCTGGCTGACGGTTGATTTTAAAGAGGGCATCAGGCTGGAAGAAGCCTATCACCGCTTAACGCAAAGCAATCCGGCCACCTTGGCCGAAGAAGCTTACCGCGGCGATATTTTGGCGGAAAAAGCTTATGAAGAATTCGGCCATTATTTGGGCGTTAGCTTGGCTAACGTGGTAAATATTTTAGACCCGGAAATAATCATCGTGGGCGGCGGCGTCATAGAATCCAGCGACCTGTTTTTGTCCCGCACCAAAAAAATTATGCGCCAGTACATTAAATCGCCGGAGTCAAAAGTGGTGAAAATCGTCAAAGGCAAGTTAGGCGCCAACGCCGGAGCCATCGGAGCGGCGCTATTGGTAAATAATCAATAATCAAGATACAAGGAACAAACAAAATTCAATCAACAATAATCAAACAAATGCAAAAATTTGATTTAGAAGACAGGACAACGGAATTTGCCAAAAGGGTAATTAGATTATGCAAGGCTGTACCGAAAAATTCAATGAATAATAGGCTAATCGGCCAAGTCGTTGGGTCGGCTGGTTCGGTAGGAGCTAATTATCGCGAAGCCAACGACTCTTTAGGAAAGAAAGATTTTGTGCACCGATTAAAGATATCTAGAAAAGAATCTAAGGAAGCCATTCATTGGCTAGAATTGATAGCCGAAGCAAATCCTGAGCTTAAAACAAGAATGAACGATTTATTCAATGAAGCTAAAGAATTAAGAAATATTTTATCGGCCATAATTAAAAAGGTAGAAAAATAGTTTGAATATTTTAATTTGTTTGGTTATTGTTTCTTGATTATTGTATCTTGTCGTAGAATTTTAAAAACACGGCTTTCGCCGTGTTTTATGTTTTTGATATTTTTTATAAACTTTATCAACCGGCGCCTGTTACCGTAGTCAGCACAAACCTGACCAGCGCGTAGGCCGTAAAAATTATTACCAGGCCCAAGGTCGCCCAGATTAAAATGTTTTTTCCCTTAGTGACTTGCTCTTGATTGCCGGCCGACAGCATCCAGGTGGCGCCGCCGTAGATAAACATTACTAAGGCCAAAGAGCCTATTATGCCCAAGACCGAGTTGATGACATTGCCGAGCAGGGTTGGAATACCTTCACTTTTAGTGGTTCCGGTTAAGGGGTTGGTGAGACAGACACTACAACCAGCTGGATCAGCTGTACCAGTCGTACAACACGCCGCGTTAGCTAAAGTGTAAGGAGAAAGAATGAGTAAAATAAATGATAAAATTAATACGTATTTCATGATAATGAATATTTATTAACTTAGTTGATATTATTATAACAAAAAGAAAAGGGAATAACAAATGTGTTATTCCCTTTAAAGATCGTTTGTCGCAGACTAAATAAATCTCTGCGACTCTACAATTATAATTTGGTTAGTTGGTGCTTTGACTTTGAAATAATTGCCGCGTCCTCCGTTGTAGCGGTTGATTGTTTCAAAATGTCCTTGGTAGCTAACCCACCTTCCTCCTTCCCAAAGCTGAAATTCACCTCCATCGATGATCAGTTTATCTCCGTACGCCACGTCTTTATTGGCCTCTGCGATTTTGATGTAATCTTTATCATCTAAACCTTTGCCGGCGTAGCCACTCTTGAAAACTGTTTTCCATTTATTGTTTTGAGCCGTTTTAGAACTGAAAAAAATCGAGCTTATTTTGGAAACTAAGCCCTTTCCCTTGCTTATTGCCTCTTCTTCACGAAGAATTTTTGTTTCCTCATCGGTCAATTTTATTTTATTTTTAACTTTTTCCACAATTGGCCTGAGGCGGTTTAGTCTTTCGAGCTCAAGGTTGTTTTTTTGTAACTCGTTGGCCGTAAAAACTGCCTCGTCCGCTAGGGAAATTCTGTTCCAGGAGTAAGGGTCGAAACTTATTATCCTTTCCCAGGTTGTTCCGGAAAACATAGAACCTACCGCCCAGAGCATAACGCAGATCGTAAATAACCAGGCCAATCTTTTTCCGTATTTTGAATGAAATCCCCACTGGATGTCCATCAAGAATAGGATAAATATGGTCAAGTATATTACGAATACAGCGATAAAGTTTCTGCTAAAATCAATTGCCCCGGTGATTAAAAAAAACAGGGACATATATAGCAGAATGCTGGTAACGAAACTTGCGAAGATTTTTAAAACTTCTCCGCTATTTTTCCGTGGATGACTTGGCTCATCGATTACTCCTAAACCAATCAAGGTTAAAAGCCATCTAGGGTTAGTTGCAATCAATAACGCGATAAACGGGAAAATGCAACCGAGAATAATGTTCAGCCATTTAACCCCCCAGAAGTTAAAACCTACAGCCAAAAGCGATGACAGTAATGCGCAAATAGCGACCTTGAAAATTCTTCTTCGGATGATTCGATACGCACCTATAGAAGTTCGAAGTAGCATTTCCAATTCTGCTAACAAGTTCAACATGATATTTTTCCTCCTCTCACCAAAGCAATTTGGCCAAAAAACTTCTATTTTGTTTATCAACCCATTTTTGTAGCGGATTAGTGACCGTTTTTTTGAGCGCGTCTGCGGTTTTGTCCGCGCCCGTGTCGGTGAAAGCGATGGTTTTTTGAGCCACTTCTTTCCATGACACTGCTCTTAACGGTTCAAGTACATTGGTTTTTAACCACGCACAACCTTCACGCCATTTTCCCATCGCTTGTTTGGCGATTGGGCTATCTCCCATAATATTACCGACTTGGCACTGCCTCTTAGCCTCGTCAAGGCCTTTATCTTTAATGACATTGGCTAGATTCCTCAGAAAGAGCAGAGCATTGTTTTTACGGGAGATCGTTTCTTTGCGATCTTTATCTGCACCAGTAACAATCTTTTTCTCTTCATCGGATATTCCCACGACAACATAACGGAAATGATTTCTCTCGTAGTCATGGAGACCCTCTAAAAAGTTTGTTAGATTTAGTTGTTGTTCGGGATTTAACCTTGACCACAGCGCTGCCCAAATACTCTCATCTTCCGTAGATAAGCCGAGGAACATGGGTAATTTTGACTTTACATGATTGGCCGCTCCTTCTCCGACAGCGACTCCGATTGTGGAGATAATTTTTTTTAATATCTCCCCAAACACAAAGAATGTTCCAAATTCCGCAACTTCCTTTGCTATGGTTCCTGTCGTCTTTTTTTCCCCTTCTGTCGATGCTGTTGTTGTTCCTTTTGTCGCCATCTTCTTCACCCTTTCCCTTTCTTTATATATTTTTTTGTTTGTTTTTCTGAATTGTTAAAGTCCGACAATCGAACCTTTGTGCCTCGCCCTTGGCCTATCTAAAAATAAACAGGTCAAGAGGGAAGTATAAAGGCTCGATTTTCATTCTATTTGGCATAAAGATACCAAAAGAACTAACTTAATATAATAGCATAAAATCAAAAAAAAGTCAATCGTTTTAAATGAATTTTAAATTGATTGGCTTTTTTATGGCTAAAATAAGACAAAATTAATTTAATTTTATTTAATCATTTTCAAGATTTATAATTTCCTTAGTTATTTTAGGAATTTCGCACGTAAAAAATTCTTTAACCTCGCGCCAGCTGGCTTTAAAATTGATTTTTGGCGTCGGATCGGCTTCTGCGTCGGCGAAATATACCAGGCTGGTTAAAATATGATGATAATCATGGGCGACCGACGGATATTGGTTTTTAAGTTTAAGAATAGATTCTTTAAGTGGGGCGATATTTTTCGCGCACCAATAAAGATCAAAAAAGTCGCGTTTTTTTCAGCGCTGGCTGATAGCGATAATTTTCATGACGGCAATATCTTCGGGCGCCAGGATTTTTATAAAGCCGTAGCTTAACGGCTCTTTAGCCGGGTGAAAAAATGGATAGAAAATAAAACTTGCTTTGGCGCCTAGCAACATGCCGTAGATTGTGCCTTCGGCGCTGATGTCGGTTCGCCAGGGATTGTTGTCAAAGCTCTTTAGTAAAAGATTATTATTGAATTTTTTAGGCGAAAAAAAATCCAAATCAACCGAACTGCGGTGGCCTACCTGCAGCGCCAGAGCTGTGCCTCCGGCTAAATACCACGCAGAATTTTTAAGCCACTTTTTCGCGGATAAAAAATCAAGCGCTTTTTTAGCGCGGCGCGGCAAAATGTCGGTATGCCAGATTATTTGTTCTTTAGAAGCAGAGTCCATAAAGCTTTGGTTTGCGGGCGCAAGCTGCGCGAGGAGCTAACCACTTTTTTTAATTGCGGCCGATTGTAAGTCCGCCAGAGCCAGCTTACTTCTTTATCTCTGCCGAAGTCCAGGATTCTTTCAATAATATAGGCCGCGTGTTTTTTTATGTTTATAGTTTTTGGGTCAACATCCCAAAAAAGAGATTGTCTGAAATTCATAAATTTTATTTATACAGTAATTTTATCATAAAATGCGGGAAAAATCAAGATGAAAAATCCGCCGAAATGCTTCTGGATTCCTGCCTGCGCAGGAATGACGGAGAAACAAGAATGAGGGAAATGGATTGCGGGTTCCTGTGTCAAGCACAGGACAAGCTCGCCCGCGATGACAAAATACAAATCCCCCTAGTCCCCCTTTATCAAGGAGGAAATGCGTTTTGATTTTTTGGCGCGCCAGGCAGCGATTTTTTTATGATTGCCGGATAATAATATTCTGGGCACGCGAAGTTTTTTAATCCCCCTAGCCCCCTTTATCAAGGGGGTATATTCGAAGACTTCCGGGCGGGTGTAATGCGGGTGCTCCAAGACTCCGGGCGTAGCATGTGATTCGTGCTTGGCGCTATCCGCGTTGCCTAAAGCGCCGGGCAAAAGCCTGGTGATGGAATCAATAATTGCCAGCGCGCCGATTTCGCCGCCGGTTAAGATATAATCGCCTACTGAAATTTCTTCGTTAATAAATTTTTTAACGCGCTCGTCCACGCCTTCATAGCGGCCGCAGATAAGAATAATATTTTTTAATTTGGCGTGCGATTTTGCCAATGCCTGGTTCCAAGTTTTGCCTTTTGCCGAAAGGAGAATGGTTTTGGATTTAATCCCCCTAGCCCCCTTTATCAAGGGGGAATTGAGCGCTTTAAAGATGGGTTCGACTTTCATGACCAGGCCGGCGCCGCCGCCGAACGGGGAGTCGTCCACAGTTTTATGCTTGTCGGATGTCCAGTCGCGCAAATTATGGATTTTTATTTTAATTAAATTATTTTTTAGCGCGCGCTTAAGAATACTCTCGTTAAAATAAGAGTCAAAAATGCGGGGGAAGATTGTAACTATGTGGAAAGTAGTCATACGTGAGATTGCTTCGTCGCTTGCGCTCCTCGCAATGACAAATGCGTTTTAACAAAAAACCACATCGAGGTGTGGTTTTTTGCGTATATCTAATTTTTAAGGTTAGATTTTTAAATCATCAACGGATGAAGTGTCGATGCCGGCGCTTTCACTTCTTTCGCTTCTGGCCGGCCGGCGAGAACCTTCCGGCTCATAGATCTTTAAGTTGACGCGGGCATTGTTTTTGGCGCCCACGATCTTCAGTAAAGTCCTGATAGCTTGAGCGGTCTGACCTTTGCGGCCGATGATGTAGCCCATATCAGCCGGGTCCAGTTTAAGAGTTAACAGAACTCCCATTTCATCTACCGTTCTTTCCACCTGAACCGCATCTGGGTTGGAAACGACGGACTTGGCAATGTACTCCAAGAATTCTTTGTCGGTTGCTTGAGCAGCCATAGTTTTCTTTTTCTTCCAAAGCTGACCTAAATCAACTTGCTAGTCAGAATTGAAAGATCTTTTAATTATTAGTTCCCAATTTCGGGATTATGTTATTATAACACAAGCTACTTATTTGTCAATATTTGGCTTCAGCCGGTTTTTCGGCCGGAGCTTTTTTCGGTTTTTTGTCCTTTGACGCCTTAACTTTTTTGCCCTCAATAATTTTTTTCTCCAAGAGCAAATTATTAACGGTAGCCGACATGGCGGCGCCCTTGCTTAACCAGTACTTGGTTTTTTCCGCGCTAATTTTTAAGTCTTTAGTGTGCGGGTTGTAAGAACCTAAAATTTCCAAAGAATCGCCGTACAGGTCTTTATGTTTTTCCGAAATGACCAGGCGATAAAGCGGTAAGTTCTTTTTGCCGACTCGCGAAAGTCTGATGATTAACATGTTTTTGATTAATTATTTATTAAATAAAGCATTGACGGTTATTTTTGGATATTAGCTGAAAAAGGCTGAACTGTCAACATTACATTGTGGAGCGGGATACCAGAATCGGACTGGCGTCTCCACCTTGGAAGGGTGGCGTACTACCATTATACGAATCCCGCAGATGTCATACGGGTCGGATTTGCTAAACAAGGAACGAACCTTTTTTGTAAAAAAGGTTCAAAATTAAAAAAGAAATTTCCGCCCCTAAATTCAAAGGCGAAGGGCAAAAAGGAAGGGTTGGGGGGAAGGAATTTTTGCCCGCCGTGCCTTCCTCCCTGCCGAGCGGCGAAGCCGCGAGGCAATCCTTTCCCAAAACAGCAAAAGTTGCGATTGGTGGAGATGAGGGGAATTGAACCCCTGTCTAATAAATTCCTTAAAGCAGGTTTACAGATTAGATCGGTTTAAGTTCTCGCCGCGCCCGTAAAAACCGAACAAAATCGGCCGCGGCCAGCTTCAATTTTTTAAAACAACCGCCTGAAGCGAACGGCTGTCCGAGCCTAAATAATGACACCCGTGATCCGACCATTAGGCTAAGCCGGGCGGATGGTTGCGGCGATTAAGCGGCAACGGGAGCAAAAGCCGGCATTCTCCAAGAGAACGTCAGTTTGCTCAATAAGTTTTTGGCACTTATTATGTTTTCAAGCGTGATTAAAGCGACGGCTTGAAACTCGCTTCTGCCTGCTTAGAAGAAAATTTTATTATCGATGCCTGGCATCCCCAAAATGAAATTTCCAAATCCCAATTTCCAATTTCCAAACAATTTTTAATTCTTCAATTTCTAATTTTTAAACTGCTTTTTGTTAAGGTTCTGATGCTTCTATCCAGTTCTCTTTTCTTAATCACTTCCCGTTTGTCAAATTTTTTCCGGCCTTTGCCCACGCCGAATTCCAATTTTATAAAACTACGCTTAGTATATATTTTCAGCGGCACCAGTGTCAAGCCTTGCTCATCTTTTTTCCCCATCAAATAACTGATTTCTTTCTTTTTGAGTAGCAGCTTTCTCGGCCTGGTCGGTTCGTAGTTGGCAATTTTACCGGCGTGCTGATATAAAGGAATATGCGCGTTGGTCAGATAAGCTTCGGGCAGAATTTTCCCCCGCGCTTTTTTAAAAGTGACGTAACTGCCCTTTAAGCTGACATGGCCGGTTTTAACCGACTTAACTTCATAACCCAACAACACCAAGCCGGCTTCATAAGTTTTTTGGATGTCATAATCAAAATTAGCTCGTTTATTGATGGCCGAGACAGACATATTATTTTTACCCTGTTAAATAATTTTGCTAAAGGCAAAATTGGCGCAAGGCGCTATTTAACAGGGTGAACATTCCACTCCCTTAATTTTTCCATTACCTTTTTGCCGGTCAGATTATTTTCCACGTAGTCATGGTAAGCGTGGCCATTAACTCTTTCCAAAACTTCCTGGTTGCCTTTATATTGTTTCTCAATATCTTCAATCACTTTATGGACTTCCTCATGGCTGACTTCAATTTTTTCAATTTGCGCCACCTGCCTGACAATTAACGAAACTCTAACTCTTTTGACCGCGTCCGGCGCCAGGTCAAGCATTATCTGGTCGCGAGTTTTACCTAAATGCGTTAAATAATCTTCAAACTTGCCGCCCTGATTTTTAACATTATATTCCAGCTCGCTCATCATCACTTCGGCTTCATGCTTGATTAATACTTCCGGAATGTCGCCGAATTTTGACGCGCCAATTATTTTATCAAGCATGACGGTTTCACTTTTACGCCTGGCCTCCTCTTCTTTTTCCGCGGTCAAACTTTTTTTAATATTGCTTTTCAATTCAACTGGCGATTTTAAGCCAAAGCCTTTGGCAAAGTCGTCGTTCACTTCCGGCAGAACGCGGTTATACACCTCTGTTACCTTCACTCTGAATTCGGCCAGCTTGCCGGCCAGACTTTTGTCATGATGGTCGGCCGGATAAGGCAAACTAAATTCACGCGTTTCTCCTTTTTTAAGGCCTAAAATATTTTTATCAAAACCCGGGATAACGTAATTTTTTCCGATTAAAACCGAAGCGTCTTTTCCCCGGCCGCTTTCTACCGGAATTTTATCAACAAAAATTTCAATGTCTAAAATTACCCGATTGCCGTCTTTAATTTCGGCGTCGGTAATTACTTCGCTGGCGCGCATTTCGCGCAGTTCACTAATTAATTTTTCCACTTCTTCGTCTTTGGCGGCAACCGCGGCTTCTTTGATTTTTAAATCTTTATAATTTCCCAGTTTAATCTCCGGCAAAAGCGTCACCACGACTTTATATTCCAGGGGGTTATTAGGCGCCAGTTTGGTGATATTGACTTGCGGCTGGCCCACCAGTTGGCCAATAATATTTTCCTTAATCGCCTTGTCCACGGTTTTATCAATGGCAATTCGCGCGCCTTCTTCCAAAATCGTCATCTCGCCGATTTTGGCCTTTAAAATTTCATAAGGCGCTTTGCCCGGACGAAAGCCTTCAATTTTAACCTGCTCGGAAACTTTTTCCGCGCCGCGTAAAACATACGGCTTAAATTCCTCGGCCGAAAGTTCCACGGTAATTTCAATTTGCGACTTGCCTAAGTCTTTTTTAGAGATATTCATAAACTAAATAATTTTTAATTTATAATTTTAAATTTTCAAATAATGATTTATTTTTTAATTTTTTATTGGCAGGTACCCCATATACTGGACACATAGTCTCACTGTGATATCCTGATGATATAACCATCAAATATATGCCGAACATTAATCAAACATTTTAAATTAACAACCCCACAATCAATAAAGCCACAATATTCAATATCTTTATCATGGGATTTATGGCCGGGCCGGCAGTATCCTTGTAAGGATCGCCCACCGTATCGCCGGTCACGGCCGCTTTATGAGCGTCCGAGCCTTTGCCGCCGAAATTTCCGTCTTCAATGTATTTTTTGGCGTTATCCCAAGCGCCGCCGCCCGAGGTCATGGAAATGGCCACAAAGATGCCGGTAATAATGGAACCGACTAAAAGTCCGCCTAACGCTTCAACGCCCAAAATAAAGCCCACTAAAATCGGCGCCACTACCGGAATCAAAGCTGGAATAACCATTTCGCCGATAGCGGCTTTAGTTACGATGTCTACTGTCCGGCCGTAATTCGGCTTTTCCGTGCCGAGCATAATGCCTGGCCTGGCTTTAAACTGCGCGCGCACTTCTTCCACGACCGAACCGGCCGCCTTGCCGACCGCCTGCATGCATAAAGCGCCAAAATAGTACGGCAACAGCCCGCCGATAAACAAGCCGGCCAAAACTTTCGGGTCATTTATTAAAAACTGAAAAGTATCCGGAATGCTGTGCGTGAAATCCGCGAATAAAACCAAAGCGGCCAAAGCGGCCGAACCGATAGCATAGCCTTTGGTCACTGCCTTGGTGGTATTGCCCACCGCGTCCAACGGGTCGGTCACGGCGCGCACCTCGTCGCCCATTTCCGCCATCTCGGCGATGCCGCCGGCGTTATCCGTAATCGGGCCGTAAGAATCAATGGTCACGATAATTCCCGCCATGGACAACATGGCCATGACCGCGATGGCCACGCCGTAAAGTCCGGCTAGGCTGTAAGCACCCAAAATCGCCGCCACGATAACCACAATCGGCCAAACAGTTGATTTCATGGAAACGGCCAAACCGGCAATAATATTAGTGCCATGCCCGGTCTTTGAAGCTTGGGCGATTGATTTAACCGGCGCGT
>Ga0210006_1001395_pt1 | contig 16691 bp, 17 predicted proteins | sample CryGey02umfilter_2_FD_185452 | JGI IMG/M metagenome (GOLD analysis project Ga0210006, IMG submission 185452) | Groundwater microbial communities from aquifer in Utah, USA - Crystal Geyser 4/10/14 0.2 um filter (SPAdes) (version 3) | ecosystem: Environmental > Aquatic > Deep subsurface >... | reverse complement strand
TAACAGATGGAATGTTTAATCTGCACTTGAAAGAGTCGGAATGGAGATGGAATAATAGGGATAAAATTTATGATATACTTTTAGTAGAATTTAGAAAAAACCCGCTCTAAAGTATCCTAGACCCTATCTTATTATCTAATCCCGTGCCATTCATCCACAAAACGTTCTGTGTATTCCTTCATAAAGTCAAACCTTTCTTTTGCCATTTCCCTTCCTAATCGCGTGTAGAAGTTTTCCGGATTATGCTTTGGATGGTTCAACTTATAAAACAAAAAATGAATAGCCGAAAAGTTTGGATCGTCTCCATCTTCGTAGGGTTTGTCTACAAAAATAGGTTTCTGGTATTTCTGTGATTGTAATGCGCTTGCAAATACTCTCGCAATATCTACGGCACCCATGGCGTCTAGGTAATCTGCATCTCTGAGTATTTTTGCCTCTAGCGTTTGAGGAACCCTATCTTTGCTTCTTCGATGAACAAAAATTGCGTGGCATACTTGTTCAATTTTTTCTTCGGGAAAACCGACTTTGGGAAGAATGTCTTTTGCAATCTCGGCACCTTTTTGCGCATGGTCTTCGATTTCTCCGCAGTCTTCAAGTCCTCGCGCAATATCAAAGAGTAAACAGGCTGCCTCAACGACTTCTACATCGGCTCCTTCGTCTTTTGCAATGCGTTTAGCAATATGTTCAACCCTAAAAATATGATCGCTATTGTGGCTGAAATCTTCCTTATCAAGATCGTCTAGATAAGGCTGTATCTGTTCAAGTATCACTTCTCTGAATTTTGTGTGCATAGGTTCATTGTAACCTAGAGAGCGTCACAGTATCAATGAGTGCGGAGTGGAAATTGAAAGATGGGGTGGATGACGGGACTCGAACCCGCGACATTCGGCACCACAAGCCGACGCTCTACCAGCTGAGCTACACCCACCATAAGTTTTCAAGCAGCCCTAAAGTACGTTCTGACTATCATGATTTGCAATGTAGAGCGTGCTCTTTAGTTTGGCAATGCCAAACTTATAAGAATTTGCAGTGCAAATTCTAAGCCAGCTGAGCTACACCCACCATATGTGTACTGTTAATACAATAAAAGTACGTTCTGACTCCAGGATCATTTTAAACCACCATGCCTAATTATGTCATAGATAACGCTGATCGAAAAACATCAACCGGATCGTTAAGGTGAAAGCCAACCTCTTCTTTGAAGAACTCATCCGATTTTGGATTAACATACGCTTGGTACGGGACGGGTGGTAGTTCAGCGGTAACAATGTGTTTAGAAATAATATGTGCTAAACCTTCAAGTTCTTTGCGAACCTTGTTGGCATTTTGAGTTGATCCAGAGGCTTCTTTAATGAGAAGAGCTTGTGTTTCAGTTGATAGTAGAGCCATAAGCTCAGGGTTTCTAATGATTGCTTGTTGGCTTTTGCTAACCATAGATAGTCCTAGCTCGTAAGTCGTATCGTCGGTAAGATTGGACAGATGTTCTTGGTGCACCCATGCAGGTTCATCGTCAAAGGCTTCAATAGCGTCGATTTTAGTTAGGTTTGGAAAAGCACGCGCTAACGTATATTTAGCATTTCCAAGGGATCCTCCTGAAGCGGTAGTTTCATCTACAATGCTAATTTGTTTCATTCGAGCAAGTTGTGGTAAATGTTTCTGGGCTTCAGCTACAAACTTCTCGACAGCACCATCCTCTCCTAAGTCATGATTTTCTCTACCAAAGCTCACGAAATAAATAGAAGGCATTGCCTGTCCTGAAAAAACATCTTTCCATAGATGTCTGAATAAATGAGCAACTGGTCTGGCCGATTTGTCTAGAAACACCATGGCTTCAGGTTGGTTAGTCACCGCATGATTAATTGTTCTGAGTATTCCATCCGCATACATGTGCAGTTCTGACTCAAAGCGTTGTAATATTTCATCTTCTGTCGGTATTGGTAAAGGCCATGTGCCTATAAAGAGTTGGAACACCCTATCTTCTTCAGCCTTTTCGTCATCGTATTCAAAGTCCTCGTCGGTAAGCATTCGCTGGTCAACATTGTTTCGTACGAAATGCCATTGCTCAGGAGTCAATACTGATTCCTCAGGGGTAGTGTCGTAAAAACATCTACTTATGGCGAGCTCAAGGTCAAGTGCTGGCTGACCTATCTGACTGTTTCGAAACGTTTCGAAGAGGATAGGGTATTTGGCGGGGTCAATGTCTTGAGCAAACTCTGCATCAAGCCCCAATACTTTGTCAGGCCATTTGTTTAATCTTTCTGGACGGTTTCCAGTCTCTGTTATTTCTTTTTTTTGTTTTTCGTGTAGTTGTTTCACAATAAATTACATTGTCTATTTCGGTACTAAAACCACCGCGTTGGGTAAAAAACGACCGGGTCCAACAACATATCCTCCATTAATATAAAGTGCACTCGAACCGCCGCCGTCAAGATTTAGTACATCGGTCATACCAAGTGCGGTACAGATTTCGGGTAAATCCGTAACCGTTGCATTTGTTGCAATTGCCAAGTAATAGTACTGTGCGTCTACACCTAAAACACCGCGTGCGCCTTTTGTTGTTTCTTGATATGAAGTAGTGTCCTCATCAGTAAAAGATGTTTGCCCGTTAACAAGTATGGTCGGAAAATTTGATATTCCTGCCGTTACACTGGCGCCGTTAAGTGAGCTTGCTGATCTATAAAAAATACTCGAGTCGCCATTAAACGTTGCAAGACCAATGTTATTCCACGAAAGCGCGCTTTTGTTTAGCCATGTGTTGTTACTACTGTCGAATACGGGATAGTCATAAGAGTTTATTGCTCCAACGCATGACGCGTAATCAGGCGGACAAAAATAACTACCATTCATGCCGGCATATCCGTTTACTGAAGAAACATATTCAGAAAGACTTTTGGTGGGACATCCATCCGTGCAGTCCGTGTTGTTTGCAGCAAGCGTTTTTATTGTGTAATAACTCTTGGGCAGTTTAATGAGGTATACGCCAAATGTTCCGTTTGATGTAACAACGGATTCATAACTGTAGCCAGTTGCTGGTTGTTTTTTAACAACTACAGGTTGTGGGGTAGGTGTTGGTAGGGAGGCAATATATTTTGCATACTCTGCATCAAGAATCGTTTTTGTTTCTTGTAGGTCTTTTTGTGCTCCGTCAAACTGATGAGTAAGTAAAAGTTCTCCCCAGTGTTTTTTCTTGTCATCTAACGAGATGGTGCTTAAGCCAACCGATGTGTTGCGTTCTGATATATCAAGAATTTCTTCGTAGGAACTTTTTATGGTCATGAGGCTTTCATACACCGCAGGTGCTTGTTCATGTGCAAGCACTTCAATACGTTTGGTTAATTCATTTTTTTCAGCATGAGCATTTCGTTGTGATGCAGAAAGCGCGTTAAGTTCTTGTTTTAAGTTTTCGATTTCAAGATTGTTGCGCTCTCTGGTGGACTGTGATCGTTGAAAATCATGCTGGATTAACTCGATAAATGGATTAACGATATTGACATATAATGAGATTACTACCCCAAAAATGCTTATTACGCCAAGTAGAATTACGATCCGAATGGGAGTTAGAGTAGGGGAGAATGAATGCATGTTGAAGTTTATCGTAACAAACGGTGGTGACAGAAGCTATATGAAAACTCCACTTCGTATTCGGTTGTAAAATTTCTTACTAACCTATCCGTTGTGGAGCTTTCAACCTTGCGTCGATACATATATTGTAACTGCATTACATTACCTCCTCTGTCATATCGCCAACTACAACTTCATCGTCAATCTCACCAACTACTTCGTCGTCGCCTCCTTCAAGTTCATCATCTCCTTCTAGTACGATTTCATCAAAACCACCGTTATCTTCATCGGTATCATCACCGAGCATGTCGACGGTTTCTGTTCCTTCATCAACAATCAATTCATCGTCGGTTGTTGTTATATCATCCATTATTAATCACCCCCTTGAAAAACATCGTATCGATTAATCCTGAAAAATTTGTCTGAGTGAGAACTATTTCCGTACTCTTCATACAACTCTTGTAACAAAAAACCCACGATTCAGCAACTATGAGTATCAAAAAGGCTATAGATTTTAGTGTGATAAACTTAGTTAACGATGGAATTTGTAGCGAGCATTACTTTCGTGGGAAACGTAACAATTGTGGCTTTATTGATAGTGTTTTTATTGTCAAAACAACTACCGATGCGGTTTCTTGCGGTACCCATAGCCATTATTCAAGCATATGGTTTGTATCTTGCATTTGCCGTTGCACTTTTCTCAACGATCGGAAGTCTCTATTTTTCTGAGGTATTATATTTGCCACCCTGCGATTTGTGCTGGTACCAGCGTGCACTAATGTATCCCCAAACGATTATTCTATTTATTGCAGCTGTAAAACGAGATCTTTCGGTTAAACAATATGTAACGGCATTATCTACGCTCGGTATCGTTATTGGGGTTTATAACTATTTGCTTCAAGTTTTTCCTGACATGGCAGCTTCCTGCGGCATTGACTCAGTATCTTGTTCTACCGTGTCTGGGTATTATTTCGGCTACATTACCATACCGGTGATGTCTATAACGGGATTTGTATTTATACTATTTTTTGCCCTCATGGCATCTAACAAAAAACTTCCAAAGGAGGTGACTAATCATGGGTTTAAATAATGCAGGTGTTCCCGTTTCGATTGTTATTGCAGGTTTGATGGTTTCACTCGGTTTGTATTTCGGTTTGCAGGGTATTTCGGGAACAGGAAACGTATTTTCTGGCCAAACAGGGACTGTTGGAACAACGGGTAGCGTAACCTCAACACCGATTCCTCAACCAACTCAGCCGAGTACGACAACGATTTCTGTTGATGATGATCCTGTAATAGGTAATCCCGATGCACCGGTCACTGTTATTGTGTTTACCGATTATGAGTGTCCTTTCTGTCAAAAGAGTTTCAACAAGATGGAATCTGAACTTATGACAAATTACGTGGATACTGGACAAGTAAAAATGGTTGTAAGAGACTTCCCGCTTTCGTTCCACGAGCCAAAAGCAACTGAAGAGGCAGTTGCAGCAAATTGTTCACGCGAACAAGGCGGCGATGCGGTGTATTTTAAGTATCATGATAAACTTTTTGAATACACGTTGTCTAACGGTGCAGGAACGTCAAAACCACTTTCTGACATTGCAGTTGAAATTGGTCTTGATAAAGCTAAGTTTGACAATTGTATAGCAAATAACGATTATGCAACTGAAGTCCAAAAGGATATTAGCGATGGTAATGCAGCGTTCGTAGGCGGTACACCAACATATTATGTGGGTAAGTCTACGGCTGATGGAATGATTGATGCACAGATTATTGTTGGAGCTGTTCCATACGAGTCGATTAAACCAGTAATTGAATCGTATTTGGCAAACTAGTTCTTGTCAGAGACAATAATGCAGAAGGACATCGTTTCAGTTTAAGCTACTTGAAACGGTGTCTTTTCTGTTTGTTTCGTCTATAGTGTTTAGGTTGCTTCTTTACCTATGAGATTAGTACAATTAGAATATACGAGTGAAAGTTACCGAAGGACAAATACGAAATACCGTCTTTGGGTTTGAAGATGGTTTTGTATCATCTGTTGGAGCGTTAACTGGCATAGCGGTAGCCTCACAAGATTCTTCTTTTGTTATTGTAAGTGGGCTTGTTGTTATTATGGTTGAGTCGTTTAGTATGTCGGTAGGAAGTTATCTAAGCGAAAAAAGTGCTTCTGAACTTACTCCGGGTAACGCAAAAACAAAAGGGGTTTATGTAAACGCTTTCCTTATGGGCGCGTCATATATTACTGCTGGTTCTATTGTTCTTGCACCATTTGTTATTATCACTTCGCCACTTTGGGCAACGTTGGTTTCTGTGCTGTCTGCACTTACTGGTTTGTTTATCCTCGGGTATGTTAAAGGGAAAGTGGTAAAGCGAAATCCATTGCGCAGTGCATGTGAGATGTTACTCATTGCAGGTTCTGCTACCGGAATAGGTCTTGTTGTTGGAACTCTTGGAAAGAATATCCTTGCAGGAAATTAACGTAAGTTTTTCTCAGCTGTTTTACTAACTTCAATATGAAGCTCCTTGAGCTGTTCGTCGGTAACGGTAGAAGGCGCATTCATGATTGCCGTTTTACCTGATGCTTGCGTAGGAAACGCCATTACCTCGCGTAAACTGGTCTCACCAAGGATTGTGTACAAAAGTCTATCTAGTCCAGGGGCAACTCCTCCATGTGGTGGAACTCCAAACGTAAACGCGCGAAGCATATGGGCAAATTCTTGGTTTTGTTCTTTGGTAAAACCAATGAGTTCAAAAATCTTTTCCTGAACTTTTGCGTCGTGAATACGAATACTCCCGCCACCAACTTCATGACCGTTGAGCACCAAATCGTGCTGCAGGCCACGAACTGCCGTAGGATCGGTTTCAAGCAACAAAGCATCATCCGGATGAGGCGCGGTAAACATGTGGTGAGAGGGTGCAAAAGCTGCTTTACCGGATCCATGATAATAATCGTCAGCTGATTGTGGAGTGAATAACGGAAAATCAACTACCCACGCAAACGCAAGCTCATTTGGATCGTTTGGATCGCTTCGAATATCAGGCTTGTCATTGCCATATTTTTCCATGGAATCCTTGTACGAAATTCGTGGCCAAGGTTTTTGCTGGATGTGCTTGTCGGGAAATAACGTTTCGACCATTTCGGTAAACATGGCTTCGGTAAGTGTAATGATCTCTTCTTGTGTAGTAAAGGAAAGTTCTATGTCGATTTGGGTAAACTCAGCATAGGCACGGTCAGATCGTGGGTCTTCATCTCTAAAACAGCGAGCTAGTTGAAAGTATCGTTCAAACCCTGAAACCATAAGCATTTGCTTATATTGTTGTGGGCTTTGGGGAAGCGCATAAAATTTACCCGCCTGTAATCGTGATGGGACCAAAAAATCACGTGCACCTTCAGGGGTGGATTTGGTTAAAACAGGAGTCTCGATTTCTACGAAGTCTTTGGAAATAAGCCAATTTCGTACAAATTGGGCAACGCGCGATCGAATTTTTAAGTGATGATTGAGACGTTTTCTTCTCAGGTCCAAGTAGCGATATTCAAGACGCAGATCTTCGTCAATTTCGTGCCCGTCAGTATCAATAGGAAAAGGCAAAACATCGGCACTATTAATTATTTCCAATGAGTTTGCAGATACTTCAACCGTTCCTGTTTCAAGTTTTTCGTTTATATACTTGTCTGAGCGAGCAGCAACAGTTCCGGTAATCTCGATAACAAATTCACTTTTTATTGTGTTAGCACGTTCAAGAAGATCGCCTGAGAGTACAACTTGAACTAATCCTGATCGATCACGAAGATCAATAAAAGCAACCGGACCGTGTTTGCGAATTGAATCAACCCAGCCTTTTAGAAGCACCGTTTTACCGATTTGCTCTGTTGTTTGGGTAGCAAGTGAACGTTGCATGTGATGCTGAGTGTACGGCAAACTTTGAAATATATCAAGAATATAGAAAAACTATGTCCATAGATAAAACATCGACCATCCGTGATTACCGTTCATGAAATTGATAAGCACAAAATAATAAAAAGCTAGCACGAGTAGTTCAATAACCATCCACGTAAACCATAAGGGAGAAAGTGCAGCGTTTTTCCAGTTTCTAGGTTCAGGTACCCCTTGTTCGTCGTATAGTTGTGGATAGCTAAGTGGCAGCTCGTTTTGTTGAAAATGACGCTTTTGTTTTGGTTTGCGATACAAGAGTGAAACAATTGAGGTCATAAGGAGGCCCCAACCTATAACGTACGCACCGATCTTAAACTGAGCTATCCATACGGCAAGCATAAAATAGAGGTTCGCTAGAATAAGCAGGGCTATAACAGTCCGCTGTTTTTTTGCTTTACGTACATTAATCACTGACATAATTATACCCGATAGTATCAAGTTTTACTATCGGATACACTTTTATGCTTGGTATACGTCACGGTTATGGTTTTGTTACATGCTATAATTCTTTCAATGAACGTGCCCAAGCCGCATCCAGACTTTACCCTTTTGGAAGAGCAAATACTTGATTGGTGGCGCAAAAATGAAGTCCCAAAATTGTACTTGTCTCGTAATAACTCGAGCGAAAAACGATTTTCCTTTTTGGATGGACCAATAACAGCAAATAATCCGATGGGAGTTCACCATGCGCATGGTCGAACGATTAAGGATTTTTTTCAGCGGTATAAGAATGCGCAAGGTTATAAACAACGATTCCAAAATGGGTTTGATTGTCAGGGATTGTGGGTTGAGGTCGAGGAAGAAAAGGATTTAGGGTTTGACTCAAAACGTGATATTGAGGCTTTTGGGCTCGAAAAGTTTTGTAATTCCTGCAAAACACGGGTTGAAAAGTTTAGTAAAGTTCAGGAAGAACAATCAAAACGATTAGGAATGTTCATGGATTGGGACAACTCCTATTACACAATGAGCGAGAATAACAATCTGCACATTTGGCATTTTTTGAAAAAAGTACACGAAAACGGATGGCTCTATAAGGGTATCGATGCGATGCCGTGGTGCACACGGTGTGGTACGGCAATTTCTCAGCACGAACTTTCTGATGGTGGTTACAAAACGGTAAAACACACTTCAATATATCTACGCTTTAGGGTTAGCAAAGCAAGCGATGTACGCCAAAAACTGATCGATATGTATCATCTCGCCAATGATCACATTGCGTTTCTTGTGTGGACAACAACACCATGGACGTTACTTTCAAATGATGCAATCGCCGTAAATCCTGACATTATGTACGTTATTGCTAAGCAGGAAAATGAACACCTTATTCTTGCAAAAAACAGGGTAGCAGTTCTTGAAAAAAATGGACCGTATGAGATTGTGGCTGAACTTACCGGTCAACAATTGTTGGATATTGTTGCAACAGCAGGTATCGATGGGCATCGCAATAAGGCTTATGAAGCGCCTTTTCATTTTTTTGATGTAGATGAGCGACTCATTTCGTGGTCTGAGGTAAGCGAAGATGAAGGAACAGGAATCGTACATATTGCACCGAGCGCAGGTAAAGAGGACTTTGAGCTTGGTAGAATCGAAACTTTGTCCGAGCGATCAAAACTGTCGTCAATTGATGAGTTTGGTGTTTACGTCGAAGGGTATGGAGAATATACAGGTAAAAGCGTTTTCGAGGTCAAGGAGATGATTTTTTCAGACCTTAAAGAAAAAGGTCTGTTCTATAAGTTTGAAGACATTACTCATTCATATCCACACTGCTGGCGCTGCAAGCACGAGTTAGTGTTTAGAACGACATCCGAGTGGTTTATTAAAGCTGATGAAATTCGGCCTAAGATGAAGGAGGCAGCAAAAACAGCTAATTGGATGCCCGAACACGCAGGACTTCGTATGCAAGATTGGCTTGACAATATGAGTGATTGGCCAATTTCTCGCAAACGATATTGGGGACTTGCCCTTCCGTTTTATGAATCAGATGACGGGAGTGAAGTTTACGTAGTTGGAAGCAAAGAAGAGTTACGCTCTTTGGCGCTAGAACCAGAAAAAGTTGATACACTCATCGATCTTCATCGTCCTTGGATTGATGAGATAAAAATCACTTCACCTACCACTGGAAAAGTCCTTACTCGGGTAAAAGATGTGGGCGATTGTTGGCTTGATGCCGGAATTGTTCCATTCTCTACGGTAAATTATCTTGATGACCGAAAGAACTGGGAGCAGTGGTTCCCGTTTGAATTTATTACTGAATACGTTGCACAAGTCAAACTTTGGTTTTATGCAACACTGTTTATGGCAGTAACGCTTGAAGGTAAAGCCCCGTGGAAAAACGTTCTTACCACGGGATTTTTAGTGGACGAGAAAGGCGATGCCATGCATAAAAGCGCGGGGAATGCTATTTCTTTTGATGAAGCGGCCCACAAGGCAGGATCGGACTCAATTCGATGGTTGTACCTACGAGAACGAAATGCAAACCGGTATGGTACGGGAAATTTGAGATTTGGTTACATAATACTTGACGATGTCCGGCGTAGATTTTTAGTAATTGTATGGAATACGTATCGGTTTTTTATGCAAAATGCCAAGATGGATGATTGGAGACCCGAAGATGCTGATTTTTCAACTTTTATCGCAACACATGTGTTGGATAAGTGGATCATTTCTCGTTACAACAGAGTCTTACAAGAGGTAACAACATCCCTCGAAGCTTATGATACGCCGAGTGCGGCAAGTTTAATTGAAAAATTCTTGGTTGAAGATGTATCGCAATGGTATATTCGTCGGTCTCGCGATCGTGTTGGCCCTTCAGTTGAAAATAGCAAAGAGAAAGACAAATTTTATATCACTGGTTACATTGTATTGACCAGTATGCTTAAAGTTATGGCACCGTTTATTCCATTTATGACGGAGTCATTGTTTCAAGATATGCGGGCAGATCACGATCCAGTATCGATACATCTTACCGATTGGCCTTCCTTTGATCCTACAAAAGTAGACTTAGAACTTGAGAATCAGATGGAGATTGCAAGAAATATTGTTGAACAAGCCCATGCAATGCGTAAGAAAGAAGGAATAAAAGTACGACAGCCTCTTGCATCCATGCGCGTTGGCATTCTAGAAGACGCTCTCAATCCTGACATTTGCGAGGTAATTTCCGCGGAGACAAATATTGAAAAACTGCTATTTGAAAAAATCTCTTCTGGTAAACAGGTACGAGTTGAGCTTGATACTATGTTAACCAAAGAACTCATTGATGCAGGAAATCTTCGTGAGTTTGTGCGCGCCGTGCAAAATCTACGTAAAGAGGCGGGTTATGCCCTGGATCAACGAATTACTATCTTAGTTAATGCAGATTCGGAATTCGTATCCTTCATAAAAACAAACACGGAAGAGTTATCAAAGAAACTTTTGATAGAACATCTTCTTTTTGAAGGAGACATGAGCGCCAATGCAACTGGTACAATTGAGATTAATGGATCGACGATTACGGTTTCCCTCTCTGCCATTTGATATCAGTATTCCTGCAATAGCTGCGGTGATAATACTTTTAGGATTGTCAACGATTCAAAGCACAATTGTTGCAGGTGCAGATTCCAATCCGATACTTAACTCAAGCCTCATCAGTGTTCAAGTTTTGGCGTTAACGTTTGGTGCGTTGATATTTTTCCTGCTACAGTTTATCCGCAGTACATATATTCCGTATGCTGCAATTCCAATATACGTTGCAACGATAGCACTGCTTGTTTTGGTATTGTTTGTTGGTGAGACAACGCGCGGCTCAGTTCGATGGATATCGATTGGTTCAGTTAATCTTCAGCCTTCAAGTATATCTGTGTTGTTCCTAATCGTGTCATTTTCCGGTTTCTTTTCATATTTTAATGAAAGAATAAACAATCTTATACCACTTGTTTTGATGCTTATCGCGGTTGCAGTTCCTACTGCGCTTATTGCTATTGAACCTGATCTGGGAAGTGCTCTTGTACTTCTTTTTGTTTTTGCCTGCATGCTTCACATGAGTCCGCTTAGAATGTCACGATTAGCTGTGTTATATGGAATAATTCTTGTAGGAGCGCCACTATTGTGGGGTTCACTCGCTCAGTATCAACAAGATAGGTTGACAACATTTATGAACCCGAATGCAGATCCACTTGGATCTGGTTATAATGTCCGGCAAGCAATTACAGCGGTTGGTTCAGGCCATGTATTCGGACGAGGTTGGGGACAAGGGACCCAAAGTCACCTTCAATTTTTGCCAGAACAACATACTGACTTTATTTTTGCGACGTATGCCGAAGAGCAAGGTTTTGTTGGGGTTTGCGTGCTCCTTCTCTTGTATGGGGGGTTGTTTTATAGAATATCGATAGCATTACGACGTAGCGACGGATTTTTTAATCACATTGTTATCTGTGGCATATTATCGTGGTTTTTCATTCATATTGGGGTCAATATTGGTATGAATGTTGGTCTTGCGCCCATTACAGGCATTCCGCTTCCCTTTATGAGTTATGGAGGAACAATAATGGTTACGTCAATCATAGCAATTGGCCTTGTAGTGACCTTATCTCAGCACCAACACCCACGTTAATGGTTGCGTTTTTGAGGGCGTTTGATACAATACGTGGGTTATGGAATACGCAGTGCTTCAAATAAACGAAAAACAATACATTGTCGAGAAGGATAAAGAATATAAAGTTGATAAACTTCACTCAATGGAAGGAGAAATTCTTACGTTTGATTCTGTTCTTTTATATGTTAACGGCGAAACGGTGGAGATTGGAAAACCGTTTGCAAATCTTTCAATTAATGCAACAGTAGTTAAGCATGCTCGGAGTCCAAAAGTAGTTGGCATGGTTTATAAAGCAAAAGGACATCGACGTTCGTACGGACATCGGCAGGACTACACGGTTCTTAAAGTAACTGATTTTACACACACAACATAATTTTTACTTATGGCAAAGAAAAAACAAGCGGCGGCGTCCGCGCGACAAGGAAAACGATCTAAAGGACACATTGGTCTAGGCATTAAGAAATTCGGTGGTCAAGCCGTTTCGTCTGGGAATATTATTGTACGTCAGCGTGGCGGGACTTTTTTCCCGGGAGAGAATGTACTTATCGGAAGAGACTATACGATTTTTGCTATAACAGATGGATTTGTCTCATATAGAAAAAAACTTGGCAGAACATACATCGATGTCTTGCAGACAAATCCGAACACCCAGCCTTGTATTAGCTCAAAATAGTAATTCCTCGAAACGCCCAAAACGGGCAGCTTGTTAGCTCACAATTATTTTCCTCAAAATGTTTTCTTAAAAAGTTCATTTTGTATCTTCTCTGATCGTTCTCGAAGCTCAACTAAACTTAGTCCTCTACGAATTTTTTCAACCTTTCTTTTTACCCCTGCACTTATCTTCTCTGATTCTATCAAACGTTGGTATGCTGTTTTTGCTTTGTGGTGTTTCCTACTTACCACTCTCCCGTAATCGTCCACAACCTTCTCTTTCAGTTTTTGTGATGGCACAAAGTAGTTGCTAATCTGGTCTTCAATCTCATATAGTTCATTCAAAAGTTGCATGTGGTCTTCTCTGTCGTAACGGTGGTACCCAACCAGTTTTCGTACCTTGTCTCCATTCTTTTGTTCCACATGTCCGTTGTCTTCTTTGTGGTACGGTCGTGATCGCGAGATGTCATAGTGGGGTACTCTTGGATTTAGTCTCCTTTCAAGGAGTAACTTTAAGATCGGCTTTGCATTGTCTGGATGGTATTCATATACTTTGTGATAAATTCTTGCTTCGTTTATATCATGAATTAATCCTACGGCATCTTTTGATTTACCCAATGCAGCTGAACGGGTAATCCACCCCAAACACACATCCACATAGCAACCGGTAATCCCAAACTGACCTTTCGAGTTACCTCCATTGTGTTCAACGTAATCGACCTCAACATATCCAGGCTTGTTTGCATTCGAACCAAAGTGTGCATTTATTGGTATCGACTTATACACAGAGCAATTACCTTGATGGTGTTTTCCCCACGTCTTTGGAAACGTTGCAATGATCCGTTTGAGAGTTGCTAATGATATTCTCGTAACAACACTAACGTTGGTATTGTAGGTAATCTTACCTGCCATTGCCAACTCATTCAGATACTCGCCAAGAACAGGATGTAACCGTTCACCGCATATCTCTCCTGAAAGCTCCCAGTCTTTACGTACGACCTGAATTTGAACTGCTGTATATATAGCTTTGCGTCCCGCTTTCTTCTTTTTCACTTTAAGGACGTGAGGCTTTTCGTTTCGTATTATCTTTCTAAATCGTTTACTTGCTAGATTACGGCTGACTCCTGTTATGTGGCAATACCGATCGAGCAGCACACTCCTATCTTTCTTGTATGCTTTTTTGTAGTCGTTTGCTTGTCTTTGTGTTAGCTCCATATCAAATACTTTCATGTGTGATCACCTCCTTAATTTGTTCGTAATCACACTACCATTTCAAGGAATTTCTATTTTGAGCTAACACAGAAACTTTGCAGGACATCACTCACTGCGCTACAATGTAGCTAATGCAAACGGTAAAAGAAATGCTCCCCTTTCTCCTAACTCCCAAAAACCTGCTTATCATGCTTGTGATTTTTTTGATAGTTTACTGGCTGTTAAGCACGCTTAAATTTGTAAGTTCAATTATTCTTAAAGTTCTTGTTGCACTTTTTGTTGTTGTCCTAGTTGCTTATTATCTTGGAATCGACATACTCGCTTCCAACGTTTTGGTCCAATAACTTTATGTTTGGACAAAAACCCACCTTACTTGAAGCCGCCACAGTTACAGAACTACTTCAAAAAGCTCAACAGTTCACCATAAAAAATGGGCACGCTTCTCAAGACACCGCTAATCCTGAAATAAATTGTCACGCGGCAACACTAACTCTGACTATTGATTTCCAAACAAACGAAAAGGGACGCTACCCATACTGGGACAAATCATCAGAAAACTGGTATCTTAAAACGTTCGTAACGTCAAAAATACCTCCTGAACTAATTCGTAACGCCGACATGATTTTCCCTTATACTTACGGCTGGCGATCGCAATTTTACGACGAAGGCTGGGGATACATTCTCCAAACTATCAAGCTCCTAAAAGAAAATGGTTATGAAAACCTTACAATTTCACACGCAGAAGATCTGGCAAAACTCGTCTCTTTAACATACACTTCAATTCACCCGAATGTTTTACTCAGCGTCCTTGCGTGGCAAGGAGAAAAAAACATGCACACATTTCTTACCAACATATCCTTTGTAGAACACCAACTAACGTCACATAGAATAAACACCATAAAACATGTTTCAGACCATCTGCAAGAACAACCCAACTCGTCATTTGCAATAACGCCTTCACTCACCTATGGTGCTTTTGACCATATACACTTGACCTCACACGCGCCCGCATATCAAACTTTCCAAGCACTAACTATATTAAACAAAGACATTAACGCGCCATCTCTTGAGACAATTCATCATCAAAAAAGTATGTACGTTGACGGTTCTGGTCAACTTGATATCGCCCATGATCTTTTGTGGGGACAATTTCTCTCTCAACGCACGGGTATGTCACACACAAAATTAACAATATTTGTCAATGAACTTAAGTTTAGCTCAGCCAATACAAGCACGGCAACATCAATAGAGCAAGCACTTTTGGCAAGCGTAAACGGCTACCAACCACGAAACTTTGATCTATCTACATTCCTTGAAAGTCCAAGTTTTAGACACAAAGCGCAAGTTACTCTCGAAGCGTATCTTCACGCAAAACACGCGGCATAAATACTTTTACCCATTTTACATTGGGTATAATACAATACACATATGTCTCTATCAAACATTGACCCAGAAATATTTACCTTTCTTACAAAAGAATCATTACGTCAACGCGAGCAACTCCAGATGATTCCGTCCGAAAACTATACGTCTCGTGCAGTTCAAGAGGCTGTCGGATCGGTGCTTATGAATAAGTATTCCGAAGGACAAGTTGGCAAACGTTACTACCAAGGTAATTTTTTTATTGACCGAATTGAAGAAATAACCAAATCGCGAGCTCTAACTCTTTTTAATCTTGACGAAGCCGAATGGGGAGTAAATGTACAAGCGGTCACGGGAAGTGTTGCAAATCTTGCGGTGTATAGCGCACTTATTGAACCCGGCGACACCATAATGGGCATGTTTTTGTATCACGGCGGTCACTTATCTCATGGCTGGCAACTTCCTGACGGGAAAAAAGTAAGTTTTACCTCACATATTTACAACCCAACCTACTACTATGTAAACGAAGAAACCCAGACCCTTGATTACGATGATGTACAAAAACAGGCGCACATACACAATCCTAAAATAATTATCTCAGGTGGAACCGCCTACCCCCGCGAAATTAACCACAAAAAAATGCGCGAAATTGCTGATTCAGTTGGCGCATATTACCTTGCAGATATTGCTCACGAAGCAGGTCTCGTTGCTACAGGAGTTAACGCATCCCCTTTCGAATATGCCCATGTGGTAACCATGACAACACGAAAAACTTTGCGTGGCCCTGTTGGTGCAATAATTTTTACACGTAACGATCTAATTGCAAAGATAAATCGCGCCGTTTTCCCTGGTTTGCAAGGCGGTCCGCAAAATCACAGTATTGCGGGAATAGGGGTTTGTTTGCATGAGGCAATGCAACCTGCGTTTCACGTTTACGCAAAACAGGTCATAAAAAATGCACAGATGATTGCAAGCGAGTTGATAAAACGAGATTACAACGTAATTTCTGGTGGAACAGACAAACATTTAGTTTTGGTAAATCTTGAAAATAAAGGCATAACCGGAAAAGAAGCGGCGATCGCTCTTGAAAAGGCAAACATTATAGTGAACGCAAATACTGTCCCAGGCTCGGACGCCAAGCCAATGGATCCATCAGGAATTCGTCTTGGATCACCAGCATTAACCTCTCGTGGTATGAAAACAACTGATATGCAAAAAATCGCAGGTTGGATAGATACTGTGATTAGTAATCCTACGGATGAGAATATCTTCGCAACTCTGGCGAATGAAGTTAAAACCTTTGCACTGAATTTTCCTGTTCCGGGACTTGATGATTAAGAACTGTACCTCATCCGTTTATCGTTGCTCAAAATAAATCAGTTATACTAGTACTCCATTCT
>Ga0210006_1001388_pt1 | contig 16763 bp, 24 predicted proteins | sample CryGey02umfilter_2_FD_185452 | JGI IMG/M metagenome (GOLD analysis project Ga0210006, IMG submission 185452) | Groundwater microbial communities from aquifer in Utah, USA - Crystal Geyser 4/10/14 0.2 um filter (SPAdes) (version 3) | ecosystem: Environmental > Aquatic > Deep subsurface >... | reverse complement strand
TCCATGGCCACCTTCTTCCACTGGCTGATCTGCGCCGGGTGGATTTGGTGTTCACTAGCCAACTCGCTTGTGGTTTTACCCCCTTCAGGGCCTCCAGCGCCACCTTCGCCTTGAACTGCGCACTGTGTCGTTTGTGTTTTCCGGGCATCGCTTGGCTCCTCGCTCTCGCCAATCATGCCCCCTCGGTCTTAACAAAACCTACTGTCCAGTTTTTGGGGTCCACTTCACTGCCCCCCTTTTTACGGCACAGGATTGCATATGGCCTCCACCATCACCCCCCCCGATCAACCCCGCGACGGCTTGGCTCGCCGCACACTGAGACGGCTGAAAATCGGCGAATTTCTGGTCGAAAAGGGGCTGATCGACAAACCGACCCTCAACGCCCTGACCCAAAATCAAAATCGCCATACCTCATCGGCCCCCAAGCGATTGGTCTCACTTGCCGTTGAGCAGGGGCTGATGAGCCACAAGGCCGCAGCCAAGGTGTTGGGACAGTTCTTCGGCTTGCCGGGGATCATCCTCAAGGATCGCACCTTCGACCCCTCACTGCTCCCTCAAGCGCCCCTCGAGATGATGCGCGAAAAACGCTTCATTCCCCTGGATGCCACCGACCGCTTTATCTATGTGGCGATGGGCGATCCCAACAACCTTGATCTGGTGATGTGGATTGAGGCGGCCACAGGCAAGCGCCTGCGGGTGATGGTGGCGCTCGACAGTGACATCGACGAGATCATTCGTGTGAAGATGGGGCTTGGTCCGGGAAGCGCCCATTCCGACGATCCGTTTCTGGATTTCGAAAGCGATCCCGACATCGCCCGAAAAATCCGCTCCCATATCGCAGATAAGTCGGATGCGGCCCTCCCACCACCCGCCCCTGCCTACACCCCTCCCTCACCCCCTGCACACCTCCCTGTTCGTAGCGCCGGTGGGTTTCACGACGTTCTGGGCGACCCTGCACCTACTGCCGCGCCATCCCCCGATTTTTTGGACTTTGGCGACACCGACCCTTTTTCGTCCGACCTGGCCCCCCCCTCCCCCCGAGGAGAGGCCTCCCCGCAAGTGAATGCCGGTTTGATTGCCGACCTTGAGTACCGCGTTCAATTGCTGGAGCTCCTTGTAGCCCAATTGATCGAGATGATGTCGGACGAAGAGGTGGGGGTTCCCCCCACTCTTTAGGGAAACGCTGATTGAAGGCATCCTGCCTTGAATCAGCACGCTCTGCCAAAACCAAAAGCAGGCGCCTTGAGGCTGCGTCGTTTTGGCTGTGCTTGCAAAATCAGTCACTTACGCTCCCGATTTTGGAGGTCCATCCCTGGGTCGCTCGGAAGCGCCGATTCAATCGCCGTTTCAAAGGTTTGCCCCTCCCCCTGGTGCTGGTCACAATCGCCCCCCTTTTTCACCTGGAGGTGGCGATGCAATCCCAACCCGTGTGGCGCTGGTGGCGCCCAGGCGATCTCGACGGCTTTTTTGGTCTGTTTGTCGACAATCTGATTCAGTTGATGCTCATCGTGGTGCTGTGTACTCACGTTTTGGGTATGCCTGAGTCCTTGGTGTACGGGCGAATCCTACCGGGGGCGGCCGTCAGTCTGCTGGTTGGCAACCTTTTTTACGCCTGGCAGGCCAAGCGGCTGGCGATCCAACGCGGCAACCACGACGTCACCGCATTGCCCTACGGGATCAACACCCTCTCCCTCTTTGCCTTCGTGCTGTTTGTGATGCTTCCGGTTGTCCAGCGGACCGGTGACCCAGAACTGGCTTGGCAGATGGGTTTGGTCGCCTGTTTTGGCTCGGGATTGATCGAGCTGGGAGGGGCCTTCGTGGCCCGAACGATCAAGGCGATCACCCCGCGCGCAGCCCTCTTGGCCACCCTGGCGGGCATCGCGATCACCTTTATTTCGATGGATTTCACCTTCCGAATCTTCGCCGATCCACTGCTCGGTTTCGCCCCACTCGGGTTGATTCTGCTGCAATACTTTGGACGGGTTCGTTTGCCCTGGGGACTACCCGCCGGACTCCTCGCCCTGGTTTTAGGTACCGTCATCGCATGGCTTTTGGGGCGAATGGATGCAGGTCAGCTTGCCCAAGCGTTCCATCTGAGTTTCTACCCCCCAATCCCCGCCTTCGATGCCCTACTCAGTGGCATGGCCGACCCGACCTGGATCGGATTTCTGGCCATTGTGGTCCCCATGGGGGTGTTCAACCTGATCGGCAGCATGCAGAACCTGGAGAGCGCCGAAGCGGCTGGGGATTGCTACCCGGTGCGCTCGTCGCTTGCCGCCAACGGTGTCGGTACCTTGGCCGCCGCCGCCTTCGGGAGCTGCTTTCCCACAACCATCTACATCGGCCATCCAGGCTGGAAGGGAATGGGGGCCGGGGCCGGGTATTCCGTCGCCAACGGGGTGGTTATCACCCTCTTGATTGGCCTGGGGCTGGTCGGCTTCGTCAACGCATTGATCCCCATCGAGGCCGGAGCGGCCATCTTGCTCTGGATCGGCCTGGTCATCGCAGCCCAGGCGTTCCAATCCACCCCGCACCTCCATGCCCCCGCCGTCGCTGTAGGTCTGATTCCATCGCTGGCTGGCTGGGGATTGCTGATGCTTGAAAGCGGACTGCGCGCGGCAGGAAGCAATGTCGGCAGCGTGGGGATCGAAGCCTTGAGTCGGCAGCTACCGATTCAAGGGATGATCGCCCTCAATCAGGGCTTTATCTTGAGCTCAATGTTGCTGGCGGGGCTGACGGTGCAATTGCTTGAGGGGCGGTTTCGGGCCGCTGTTGGCTGGGCCACCGCAGCCGCGTTGATCGCAGCCACCGGCTTAACCCATGGCTACGCCGTGACCGAGCACGGCATCGTGAATGCTTATGGCCCTGCGGTGACGTGGCCCTTCGTGGTTGGCTACTTGGCCATGGCGACCGTATTTGTATTGATGGGGCGCGGCGGTGTCGCCCCAAGCCGGGCTCAGTCAACCCCAGAAGCCAGTTGAAAGCTGCGCAGTGTCTCCGCCACCCAGCCGGGGTGGCTCCAATGGGGGGCATGTCCGGCCTGGCCATGAAGGGTAAACGAAACCTCGGTAGTTCTGGCCAGGACACCCGCCAAGGCCTTCCCCAGTTCGGGGTGGCAAACCCGATCCCGCATACCGTGTATGACGAGTACCGGCGCCCGTATCTTCGAGGCGACGGGGGTTAAATCGGCATTCTGAAGGATCTCGAGCCCAGCACGCAGAACATCGGGGGTCGGCATGTTGTCGCCGGGTTGAGGCAATACTTGGCCACCAATCGCCTTACCCTCGGTTCGCCCCATGCCCCAGGTTGCCAGTGCCAAGAACCGTTTCAGCAACCGCGCAGGATCCGCACACCCGGCTTCGAATTCGCTCATCGCCTCGGGTCCCGCCCCCTCCAGAAAAGCCCCCTGCCGCGCAAAGACGATCCCGCTGCCGATCACGGCCACCCGTTGAATCCGTTGGGGTGCCAGGGACGCAGCTTTTAGCGCCACCATGCCCCCCAGCGACCAACCGCAAAGATTGAGGGGTTGATTCTGGGGTAAGCGATCCAGAAGGCTCAAAGCCCAAGATTCGAGGTTGGGCTGGCGGATCGGCTGCTCGTTGCAGGGGGCGTCGTGGCCGGGCAAACACACCGTACCGGCGATGGGGGTAATTGGCTGCATTGGGGCGAAGGCTCGCCCCCCTTGCCCCCATCCTGGGATTGCCCACCAGGATCCCCGATGCGCTGACAATTAGGGGTCTTCCTCGTCCTGGGGGGCATCCTCAAGCTGTGGCTGATGCCGTTGGGGCGATACCCCAACACCCTGTCCCTCTAGTACACCCTCTTTGAAAAACGAGGCGCGGTCCAAGGCATAAATTCCAGGGTCGTTTTCGCTTTGCACCCGTACCGCAAATTGCACGTTGGTTTGCGGAAGGTTGACCTTGTCGGGGTCGATATCGAGGTAGATCCTGGTGCGCTCCCCCGCCACAAGATGGACTCTGTCTTGGCTGAAGTGCACGGCAGGTTGCGGAATGCCCAGTGTGGACAATGCAAAATCGTCGTCGCTACGCCCCTTGTTCACCACCTCAATCGCGAACGAGCTGTACACCGACTCTTGAACATGGCCTTGATTGGCCAATTCCGATTCGGTAACCCGATTGATCGAAGCGAAAACAGGCTGATAATTCATCATCGAGTAGACAAATAAAACCCCCACCCCCAAAAACACCAACGGAGGTAGGTATACCACCTTGGGTAGGCGCGTTTTACCCTCAACTTTTTCGCCCACAACAAATGATAGAAGCCCGGGATCGGACCGCTTTTTAAAGACCCGATCACACGTCACGATGCAATCGCCGCAATTAATGCAATTGAAGGTCAACTCGGGCTGTTTACGCGGATCGACCCCCATGAAGCATTGCCGCTCGCACAGCCCACAGTCGATGCATGCGCTGCTGTGCTCCTCGTCAAAACGAACCCGTAATGCATGCCGATTGCGAAAGATCGACTGCCAGATGCCATACGGGCAGAACATGCGACACCAGCGATGACGCGCCCAACTCAAATCGATGGTCAGGGCAATCCAAAGAACCCACTGAAAGCGCAGCGAATCGCGGACCGCTTGATATACCTCGTAATTCATCACGTGTCGGTCTTTGGGGCCGTTCAGCCCCCACAACCAAGCCCAGAATGTCTTTGTGTGAAACCAGAGCACTTCGGGGGTCACAAAATAAGAGATCACTACAAATGCAAACAGCCACGCAACCGTCACGCTATAGATGAAAATCACGACTCGTCGCCTAGCGACCGAATGAAACAATTTGTTCGAGCCGTTCGCCCATATCAAAAACTTATCGATCACTTCGGTAAACGTGGTCTGAGGGCACATCCAACCGCAGAAAACCCGCCCCAGGAGCATATACACCCCCACCAACAGCGGGACCATCATTCCCCAAACGAGGTAGATGAAGAGAATGTCATTCAGCCAAATTTGTTGCCCGAACAACACCACCCGCCAGTGGGGAATGTCGAACTGGATTACGCCGACAAACGGCATCGCGCAAAACAGTGCCAGGAAGCCGATCTGAAACCAGCGCCGAGCTTGGCTCATCCAGGATCGGTCCAGTTTGGTTTTCGACTTTTGCCCTGCTGTCTCATAGGCACTGGCGTGCATCGCCGCCATGCCTTATTCCTTTGCCTCTGGATCAGCAGCACCGTCCTTATTCAGGTTCTTCCAGGACAAAATGGCTAAAAGAACAACGGGGATAAGAATCACCAACCCGAAGGCGATAAATGCCATCCATGGCACATCGAACGAAACATGAAATCGGGTGAATTGCCCCTCCTCAGCCCACGCAATCCCCCCACTCATACACCATAGTAAGACTGCACCGATACGACTCAGGTAGGAACTCACGGATTCGACTCCTTATGGGCAGACTCAGGCACTTCAGGGACACCATCTGAGGCGCACCTGAACCCCATGAAATCGCTGGCATACTTGGGAAATGTGGGATTGCGTTGACTGACTCGGGCCGAAAGAATGCTTGACTTCCATGAGCCACCCCTGAGCACCTTGTAGCGAACCCCTTGGGCCTTATGGACCTCGGCCACCGCAATCCCCCCTGGGGTCGAGAAATCGAGGGAGTAGAAGTTGGCATCGTAATCCTGGATGGGCTGGGTATTTCCTTCATAGGGGTAGTGGTCGTTTCCGCACCACTCCCAAACGTTGCCGGACATATCGAGCACCCCCCAGGGGCTGGCCCCCTCAGGATAGGCATCAACATCGGTTTGATGGCCCACCTGATAATCTGCATTACCCCGTTGTCGATCCCACGTGTCGCCCCACGGGTACACTCGCCGGTCCTGATCGCCCCGCGCTGCCCGTTCCCACTCGGCTTCCGTAGGCAGGCGCTTCCCCGCCCATACACAAAAATCTGAGGCGTTCTTCCAATTTACAAATGTAGCTGGTTGATTGGCCGAGCCCTCTGGATAGGTTCCGTTTTTCCAATTGGGGGGATAGGGGTAACCGGTCGCTACGATGAAAGCTCGATAGGCCCTATTGGTTACAGGCCAAATATCGATGTTGTACGCATGTAGTTGAATCTGCGCCGCCGGTTTTTCGTCGTCGTTGGCCAGTGGGCCATCTTCCCCCATCCAGAACGTACCCTCCGGGATGGCGACCATGGGAATCCGTGTGATTTCGGGGTCTTCTACACCGGAGCCAGGCACAAGCTGGTAGGTCGACACGCGTTGCGCGTTTTGCTCCAGCGCCTCATTTGCCCGAACATTGGTTGTCCACTGGGTCTGACCGCCCTCGGCGCTTCCTTTGTCTTTCAACGTGTCGATCCGTTTGTGGGCGAGCATAAACACATGGACGACCGAGCCTACAAGAACAGCTCCAAGCACGGTTGCGACCAGGACTTTAACGCGTTTATTCAGGCTCACTTCTGCTCTTCTCGCTCGAATTGCTTATCGAAAAGGTCCTTCTGACCTGGGTTTTGCATCAACGTCACCGGCTCGTAGTAATTGTATCGATGACGCATATATTCCCCGATGTAGCCCCCGAGCATGGCGCATTCCGCAACCGTAAACAGAATGAATCCCCAAAAACCGTAAGGGAGTAGGCTGCTCCCTTCAGGCCAACCCGTGGTTGATAAACCGATATAGTTCAGGGTCCGCACCCAAACAACCGGCAACATGCACCACCACTTCCCACTGCGCCCAATGACATATGCCGTGACTGCACCCACCAATAGAGGGATGACCACCAGGTCGATCAACCATGCCAATGAAATGGTCGATAACCCCTGCCAAAGCTCAAGATGCACCCCCAAGAGTCGGTCCAAAATCCTATTTAGAAAAAAACCGATTCCGAGTCCGGCTGGGATCAAAATGAGATTTGGGTTCATGCGCTTGGTTGGTTGAGCCATATCGACAACGCTCTACTGATTCTCGGGTTGTGTTTCGGGGTGATCCGAACGCCACATTTGGAAAAATTCGTTTTTGAAATCGGGGTGGACCCTTAAGCCGGTCAGGAAGGCGATGAGATGGTCCATATCGTCGTTGCTGAGGTGCCGGTAGGATGGCATTTTGAACTGTCGCTGGAAGTGGGAGGGGACAATTTCCTGCGGATTTTTCGCCGATAGGTAAGTCTCCAGCCACGCTGCGCTTCGAACTTCGCCAAGGCCGTCTAAGCTCGGTCCAGGCATGTTCCCCAGCGACCATAGGGTGTGACAACCACGGCAGTTTTCCTGATCGAACACCGCTCTTCCCGCCTCGAATGCTGGCGATTTTTCTTCGTAAAAGGGAATCGCTTTGGTCTCTTCGCGATGGGTCAGAGCACCAATAATGCCGAAGACCAGCATAAGCCCACCGACGCCCCAAATGAGTTTCTCACCGGTTTTCACGCAACACCCATTTATGATTGGTCTTCTTGGTCTTTGCGAATACGGTCTTCCCGCTGCTTGGCTTTCTCTTCCATCCGACGCTGACGTTCCTTTTCATCATCAATGTACATGTCGTCGTCCATGGTTTCGAAGATTTGGTACTTGATGTCTTCGTTAAACTGGCCATTTTTGTAGGCCCAACGAATCCCGAAAATCACCCCGACAATGATGATTGCTCCGCTGATGATCCACCAATAGATCACAATTCCGTCTTGCAGTTGAACTTCCACAGATCCTCCCGACGGCAGGGCCGTCACATAAAATGTCAGTTAGATCAGATAGCCAAACAGCATTTGGGCCGCTGCGTAAACAACAGCAAAAGCAAGGCCCATGAAGATCGCAATGACCATCGCTTTTTCTGCTGGTTTCAGGCTGCTAAGCCTACCTGCTATGAATGTTGCGATGACGCTAAAAATCAGGATCGACGCAAGGATGAACCCAAACATCCAATAAGAGGCCTGCTGGGTATACAGGTCTTCCATCCTACGTGCCTCGTTGACGAAATAAGCAAAAAAAAAGGGGGGGCCATGCATCAGCCCCCCCCAGAAAAACTCCATCGTTTACGATGGATTAGTCCTTCTTATGACCTTCATCAATGAAGAAGCCGTAGATGATGGGTACCAGCGCGCCGACCAGAGCAATCGCGATGGTGGTGGCCGGTGAGTAATCGATATCGATCATGGTTAAATCCTTCCTCAGTGAGAATCGTCAGCCATCGGATCGTAGGAGAAAGGCGGCAGCGCCTTCACCGTCACGAGCACAACCGCGCAGAAAGCAATGATCCAAAGAATGTCCAGGCTGAACCCTACATCCCACCAGGGCGAGGTTTTAGTTTCGCTCTGATAGGTGGTCGGAACCAGGTTGTTCCCCACAATCCAGTTGGTCTCAAGATTCATCCCGGCCTGTTTGGCCTGAGCGACTTTACTCATCACCAACTGGACAAGGTTCATATCCTGAGTATTGAGCATGTCAGCGACTTCAGACATCGCCGTCTTCTGATCTGCCGCAGTAGCCACAATCATATCGACGTCTGCCGCAGTCGTACGCAATCCCCACAAGGGAAAGGAGACCATGAAGGCGGTGATGATGGTGATGAGCAGCAGCCAAACGATCCCGATGGGAAGAGGCTTATTGTCCTCGGTTAGACCACCGAAGTGCTCCTCACGCCACAACTTGCGGATGCGCTCTTGCTCTTCAGGGGGGCTGATCGATTCGAACAGGTTACCCCAGTTGTATTGAACACCCATGAGTATTCCCCCTTCTTATTTCAGGCTAAGGACGTAATCGAGCAGTTTCCGAACGTCGGAGTCTTCTCCATAGCTCGGAACCGCAGGAGGAGCCGCCGAGAAATCGCCAGCATCGACCTTGCTGAGGTAATCCTGGTACTGAGCGTCCCAAGATGCCTCATCGATTGCGTTGCCCTTACCGTCAACCATCGTACCAGAGCCGTTTTTAGACCACAGGTAGTCGAAACGGGGCATCATGGACTTGGGCTGAACCAACCGAGGATTCCAGAAATGCTGAGTCATCCACGCACGAGACGTCTGACGCGAACCCACGTGAAGAAGGTCGGGGGCCTTACGGTCCGATCCGAACAACGTGGGGGACTCACCGACCATATCATCAGGCCCAGGAGGCATGCCAAAGTACTGCCAATCATGCCCCTGCTCGGGCAGCAGGGTATGACACCACCAGCAACCCTCACGAACGAAGATTGCTTTTCCCTGACCAATGTACTTCAGCTGCGACTCGCGGGCCAAACCTTGGGCCACCAAGTCCTCAACATTGGCCTTCAGCGTGACGGTTTTCCCCTTGCTGGTCGTCACCGTGGTGTTGGTGATATCGACAAGGGCAATTTCTTTGCCCTCTGCACGGGGATCTTTCCCTGAGTTGTAGGCCAAAACCATGGTTTCGGAATCAACGGGGGCATTACCCACGCGGATCTCCTTCACCGTGCCTGCAACCTCGTCGACATAAACGCGGCGTTTTTTACCGTCCGCATCCCGGAAATCGACCGTAACTGGCTTTTCGGCAACGCCCAAACGCAGGTTGGGGATGTCGTCGTAGTGAAAGGCCGACTCTTCACCGTATGCGGCCTGCTTTTCAAGAGCGATCACCGAAGCGGTCGCAGCTTGCATTTGAAAGGCGGGCACCACCGTCGTAATGGCCATGGACGCACCCAGCGTCACACCGACCATCACAGCCCCTTTTTGGTATTCACGAAATGGCATGTTTCACTCCTCTTGACCGGGTTCTACTTAGTTGTAAGGGACGGGGGAGCATCCCCCCCCGCCCTGACCCTTGTCGGATTAGGCCGCGGCGTGCGCGTTACCAGCTTCCAGCTCGCCCTCACGCAGGGGGGCGCCCGCTTTGGCGGTCATAACCATGTTGTACAACCACACCAACTGACCGACGAAGACCATGGTACCGCCAACCCAACGGGCCACCATGTAGGGGTGAGCAGCCGCAACGGTATCGATGTAAGGAACTTCGTAGATCTTACCGGCACCCTGGATCAAACCGGCGGCAGTAACAGCGGTCCAGTAGATCACGAAGCCGATCAGGGTCAACCAGTAGTGCAGCTCGCCCAAGGAGGCGCTGTAAAGACGCTTGCCGAGGATCTTCTGCATACCGTAATAGGCGCCGCCCGCTTCAATGAAGGTCGACATACCCAACAGTGCCAAGTGGGCATGGCCAACGATCCAATGGGTGCCGTGGATGTACCAGTTAATGGCACGGGTCTGCTGGAAACCGCCCTGGAAGTTCAGGGGAATTGCCAGAATAACACCGGTCACCACGAACTTAATGGTCAGGTTATCGACGAACATCCGCCACTTGCCCTGCATGGTAAGCAGCAGGTTGGCGGCGAACGCAATGGCGGGCACCAGGATCAGCACCCCTTCCACCGAAGCGAACGACTTCAACCACTCGGGCAGAGGAGCACCCATCAAGTGGTGAGCAGCGGGGGTGGAGTAGAACGCCACGATCGACCAGAAGTGCAAATGGGCGATACGGTGGGAATACAAGGCGTTGCCGGTCACCTTGGGAACGATGTAGTAGGCAATGGCGGCAGCAACTGGGGTGATCCACAGACCCAACACGTTGTGGGCGAACCACCAAGTGAAGTAGGCCTCGTTCAGACCAGTCAGATGGAACAACTCAGGCGATTGGCCAATCAGGAACACCACAATCAGCAGCCACAAGCAGGTTGCAAAGAACCATACTGTGGCATAGATGCCCTGGGTATTACGATTGAGCACCGTCATCCAAATGTTGACGGCAAGCGGGATCACCATGAACACAGCGATGTAGAGATCGATGGGCCAGATGAAGTCGCTGTACTCGCGTCCCGAGGTGTAACCCAGGAATAGAGTGAAATCGGCAAGGGCAAGTCCCACGTTGAAGAGCCAAGCGTTAACAACGCCCAGCTTCTCACTCCACAGCTCGCAGTTGCAGAGCGCGGGGGTCATGTACAGCATCGCGGCCCCGAACGCCATGGTGATCCAACCGAAAATCACGGTCATCACGTGCATGGGGCGCAGGTGGCCAAAGGCCATCCAGTAGCTCCCATGCAGAAAATCGGGCCAAGCCAGCTTGGCCGCCACAATCGATCCCATCCCAGTTCCGATGCAGAACCAAACGATGGAAGAGAAAAACCAGACCTTGGATGCGGTCCCAGGTTTGAATTGAGTGGTACTCATGTGTGTACTTCCTCCCGGGTGGATTTGGTGAACCAGCCCTCTGCCCTCGAGGTTCGCCCCCACTCTAGGAACGTCGGGCAAAGGCAGGTCATTCTTCGAACCGACATGAGCCGGTCAATGCTCAAGCACTAGCCTCGCGGAAGCCCGAGCCTCGAAGGCTGGGCCCCGTTACTTTTTCTTGTTTTGCTTGAGCGCGCTTCCGGTCAGCAAACTCCAAGAGAGATAGATACTCGCAAGCGCAAGCAAAATCCCCATAAACCCCGCAAACATTGCCATCTTGTACCTCCAATTCTGAGCTAGAACCCTCTTAGGCTCTGCTTAATGTCGGTGATTAGTCGGTCTCTTTTTTCTTTCCCAGAGCCGCCGTCAGAATCCCCATGAAGACGAGACCAAAGACAACCATGGTCCCCAACATCACGTCGGTGTGCTGCTGAAAGCCGCTGAAGCTGCCCTTACCGAGGTAGAGAACCAGCGAGGCGCCGAACACGGTGCCCAATCCAGCACCTGTCAGACCGCCAACGAATACAACGAGGATCTTTTGCAGCATGAGTCGTTTCCTCCTCCCGGATACGGTTCTGTTGATGTTTTAGCGATTTACCCTGGCTCGGCACGAACACATCCGACCTGCCCAAGGTCGGTAAGTACGCAAACGCGTGAAGTCACCCTTCATGCCGAAAGTGGGGTTTAATACCCCCCGACACAGGAGGCCGTCAAGGAAAATAAGCAGTGATTTCCGAGTGTTTCCATGGGGCTTCTCACGTAGACTTCGCCCGCATTTTGTATTTCAAAGAACCCGTTTTCGAGGTGCGTGTTATGAGAGAGTGGCTTGTGTACATCGCTGGAACCTTACTCGCCTGCTTTGTGATGGGGTTGGCTCTGAAAATCCTTCTGGAAGACGTGCTCCCTACTGAGGATATCCTTCCCACCATCTTGTGGGTCGTTTCGCCCATTGGCCTTTTTGTGTTCGGCACATTGAGTCGAATCGCGTGGTTACGGGCCCGACAGCGCCGCTGACCCCTCCTTCGATTCATTTGCCCGGTTAGCCGCCCTCCGGTGCAAACGGCGTAAGCTTTTTTCGAGCCCGTCGAGAAATTCCCTCCCTCCGTCTCCGCCCTGTTCTAACGATATCCTGCTTTGCTTACCATCTTGGTTTTTCCCGGACAATCGCAGCACTCCGCCTTGACGTACAACCTCGAACGGAGGTGCCATCGTCAGTGAACTGCGCCCCTTTCGAACCACCTCGACGCTAGATTCCTGGACAACCAACCGAACCACCGAATGCGGCAAAATACGCATTTGGGTGGCGAATACAACGTTGAACCCAGAGAACAAAGCGTACCAGGCCGAGAACATGAACACGTAAAACAACACGGTCCCACCTGAATAATGCTGAATAGCGGCAAAGTACAGCGACAACAATATGATGGATATATACATCACCCCATACAGCCAAGCGCCTCTCTTATCCTGACGGAATTCAAAAACCTCTTCTCTCATCCTGCTCACCCTTTCAGTACATCGTCAAGAATCCCTGAAATTTCAGGCAAAAGGGTCCGACCCGGCATTATATACTGAACGATCCCTTTTCGATCTACGACATACATCCATGGATCCCCCCGCACACCAAATGCAGCATAGGCGGAAGAATTCTTGTACTGATCGATGTGGACAAAAATCAAATCGTCACCGTGTTGTTGTCGTATGCCCTTCAACAGTTGGAGCTGCTCGTCGCACTGAGTGCAATGCGCCGGTGTTGCAAACACAATGACGGACGGTTTTCCACTGGAAACAGCCTCATCAATCGAATACTGGTACATCTCGCGATCAGGGAAGCGATACGTCGTCAGCTGGTTAACGTCCCCATCTACATCGGAAAGCTTGGTCGTGTGAACCTTTGGGGCCACATCCCCGACCCGAATCGACGACCCGGAAAGGTCGTCATGGCTACATCCAACACCCCACAGGAGCACCCCAACAAGTGCGGCAACACCAGGATGAAATCGCATATCAACCTCTTTTTGAATATACGGTTTTATAAATATTCCATGCAAAAATCAGATTCGCCAACAGTACCAGAGAACCCGATATCCCGACAAAAGCAAGGGATGTTTTCATGACACTCTCGACCTGATCGACCTCACCCAACAGCAATAAAGTAGTCCCTTCAAAACCCGCCTTTGAAAAAAAGGCCACCATTCCAATAAGCCCGATGTTATGGGTCCAAAAATGCCATTTAACCAGACACACTGAATAGATGTCTCGTTTCACCAAACGAGGAACCATGTAATAGATTCCCCCAAATATCGCCATCTCCACCCATCCTAGTAGATTGATATGCGTATGGGCTCGCACGATCAATTGGCCGGTTACGGTGTCCACGAAATGTCGAAATTCGGCCACCCCTCCCATAACGGCCCCCCATGAAAAACCAATCACGGCGTAACCAATACATGCGAAGATGAAATACAGGATATAGCGGTTAAACGTGTCGAGTTCATTCATGCTTGTTTCCAATCACGTGATGGAGTGTTAACGGTGGTCCGCATCATGCCCTTCTTGCTCAAGCGCCCCTTCATTCCCTTTGGGGATGTACTCCTGAATGGTCGGGATAAACATCTTAACCAACGGAGAGACCTCGTCCGGCCTTTGGCCTGACACCGGAGAGTCCTCCTTGGCTTTTAACCCGGAAAGAAAGGCGGCCAGGTCGTTCTTCTCTTCGGGCTTTAGGCTTGTGAAATCGGTTGCAAAATCGCCGTTGTGGCCAGTTTTTCCGTATTTCAGCATGGGATGCTCCAAGTACTGCCGAAGCTCCTGGCGCGACATCTTGCTGCCGATGCCGTCCAATTCAAGCCCGATATGCGACCCCCCCCGGAGCGCAAGATGGCATTCCTTACACATCTCTCGTTGAAATACCTTTTGACCCCGCAAACCGGCCTCGTCGAAGGTCCAAAACGTGGTGGCCTCCATCGGCGTATCCTTCGACTCCAGGACCACCCATAAAACAGCGGCACCGGCGATAAAAAAAACAGCGATGCCGAACAAAACCTTTTCGCCGGTCTTTAGCCTTTTGGCCATGATTTCCCCGCATCATTTTGCACGGCACATCGGCGGTTCCATCCACCTTGCCGCAGAAACAAAAATGGGGGAGGGCGCATGTGCGCCCCCCCCCATCGTCAGACACACCCGAAAATCAATATTGGGTGCGCAGCTTGGTACGCTCGAAGAACAGCCCCAACGCACGGATGTCGCTGTCCTCAAGATTCACAGAAAACTCACGCATGTAGCCGTTGCCCGCCACAACGGGATCGTTCTGGCGAGGCCAAGCATCGGCAAAAGCCTCGTCAGAGCTACCCCCGTTCCCAGCCATACGGAAACCGGCCAACTGGTTCATCACATAACCACTGGTTTGGCCGGTCAGGCGGGGAAACTGAGGAGCAACGCCGCGACCGAATTCACCATGGCACGACTGGCAGGCAGGGATCCCAGCTTCGGGATCGCCATACAGCATGAGGGTCATCCCACGCGAATAGGCGTCGATATCCCCTTGATCTGCCAGATCTTTAGGCTCGACGGGAATGGACTGCGCGCTGAAGTAATCGGCCATCGCGTTGATCTCTTCTTCGCTCATCGCTTGAGCAACACCCTGCATCGGCGAATTACCGTCGGGATCGCGCTTGGCAGACTTGAAATCATTGAGCTGTTTGGCGATGTAACTCTTCAGCTGGCCGGCAAGACGGGGAGCCCCGCTACCGCTCCAATCAGAGTTTGCAAACTGAGGGATATCGCCTTCCCCATTTGGGCCGTGGCACTGGGTGCAACCCATGGCCGTATCACCCGGACCCTCATTCAGCAGGGCCTGAATGTCTTTGGCATAGGCCTGAGGGGCGGCAGCAAGCCCAATAGCTGCCAGCAAGGCAAGAGTGGAGCGCTTCATCCGGATCCTCCTGGGACTTTTTTTAATCAGACTTGTTTTTTCGGACAGACCTCCAGCCCTGGACACAACTAGACCGACGCTGTGCAGGAAGAGACCGACCGAGTTGGACACTCTCTCAATGGAATACTGAGAGGGCATTGCAGCGAAGTTTCGCCGCTGGACCAAACCTACTTCACCAGGGTAAACCGGATCCGGGACATGCACGTGGAGGAGGTTGGGCATGCCCCCCCCCATGTCCGGGCGGGTCGTTTTATGACTTGGTGCACGTAGGTTGTCAAGCATTCGCCCCCCCGGCTCTAGGGCCGAAAATCGTCGACCCCACCCTCACCAGGGTGGCCCCCTCTTCAATGGCGATTTCAAAATCGTCGCTCATGCCCATCGATAACTCGGGCAATATCAAACCGCTGGTTTCTCTAAGCCGGTCGCGTAATCGCCTCAAGGCGACAAAATGTCGCCTCGACTCCTCTTCAACCGGAGGAATGGCCATGACCCCTTGCACATTGAGTCCCGTGCAATGTTTTTGGACATGCTCCAACAGCATTTGAGCTTTTGCGGGCGGTACACCGGCTTTTTGGGGTTCGTCTCCAAGGTTGATTTGGATCAGCACCGGCAACGTTCGCCCCTGGATCCGCCGCTGCAAAGCATCGGCCAACGCAGCACCATCGAGGCTGTGCAACATATGGATGAACGGTAGGGCCTTGTTGATTTTGTTTCTCTGGAGCGCGCCGATGAGATGCCAGCGCACCTCGGTCGGCAATGCAGCCGCTTTATCCTCCAGCTCCTGAACGCGGCTTTCCCCAAAGTCCCATTGACCCAGCGCAATTAATGGCCTGATGGAGGAGGTTGGATGGAACTTGCTGACCGCGATCAAACGAACCTCGGCCCTTCTTCGTCCGCTGCGCACGCAGGCCGACTCAATACGGCCCATCACCTCATGCCAGGCATCTTCCACAGGCGTCATGCGGCTTGCCCCTCCGATTTTCTGGAGATGGTTGGCGGCAGATGGACTCCGACGTCGGTTTGCGTAGGATCCAACCCTTGATAGAGCAGCCCCCTTCGCGCCACATCCGACGCCAAAACCACATCTCTGGGCAGCGTGAACGCCGCCTCCAGGAGATCTTGGATCCTCAGCCCACTCCCCTCGTGCATCTTGAGTCCAACCAAAACCTTCCCCTCGCCCAATACCCTTATATGAGCGATATGCTCCAGAATAGAAATCTCTTGAACTTGACCCTTTTTGTTGCGCTTTTGAATCCGAACGTCGCGATGCTGCAGCGAAGCGACCCGTTCTTCCAACGCTCGACGGGAAAGCGGCAACCTTTCGACCTGGAATAAAACCCTACTGACGGCCCGGCCCAATTGGGATGCCTTGATCCGAGGCCGCCACGCCATTCTGATATCCATCCCCTCGGGCAACTGCCCTTGCAAGCGCGCTGCCGCCCCCTCCAGCGATTCGTCGTGCTGCAATTCGATGTGCACCAAATCCCATGTCGAGGCAATCCCGGTCGCAACCGCCAGTCCAAATGAAATATTCGGGGTGGGATTAAAACCCTTGGAAAAAGCGACTGGGATCCCTGGGGTGGACCCCACTCCTTGGACAGTTTGGGGGCGAAAATTTGTAAACGGTTAGTGGCGGTGGGTGGTTCCGCCGTGGGTTTGATGGACCTGTTCTGGGGTCTTGCCGCCGAGGGCACTGTGGGG
>Ga0210006_1001387_pt1 | contig 16765 bp, 9 predicted proteins | sample CryGey02umfilter_2_FD_185452 | JGI IMG/M metagenome (GOLD analysis project Ga0210006, IMG submission 185452) | Groundwater microbial communities from aquifer in Utah, USA - Crystal Geyser 4/10/14 0.2 um filter (SPAdes) (version 3) | ecosystem: Environmental > Aquatic > Deep subsurface >... | reverse complement strand
GGAGATTATTTATTAGATTGTAAAAATTGTCACAATTGCAATACAATTAGTGATTCAGAAGATTGTTATAATTGTATTCGTGGGGCATGGAAAAAATCTGATATTGACGCCAATGGATCTTGGAATTCTGAATTGTTAGGAAATTGTAGTAGTTGTTTTGGTGGTTATGCTCAAAAATATTGTGCTTGGTCTACTTCAAGATATTCTGAATATTTGGATTTATGTATTGAGTGTGAATATTGTTTTGGTTGTGTCGGTTTAAAGAAAAAGAAATATTGTATTTTAAATAAACAATATGGAAAAGAAGAATATGGAAAGTTGAAAGAAAAAATTATTTTAAATATGAGGAAAAATAAAGAATATGGGAAGTTTTTACCATATTCTATGAGTGCTGGGCCGTTTAATTTTTCTACCAGTTATCTATATTTTCCAAATACAAAAAAAGAAGATATTTTAAAACTCGGAGGTTATTGGGAAGATAGTATTGAAAGTAATATTGATGGAATGAAAACTAGTGAATTGCCTGATGACATCAAAGATGTTAAAGATTCTATCATAACTCAAGCGTTAATTTGTGGAGAGACGGGTTGGCGTTTTAATATTGCCAAAAATGAATTAATTTTTTATAAAGAGAATAATATTCCACTTCCACGCTATCATTTTGATGTGAGAATAAAAAATAGTTTGAAAGATTTAACTGTTCTTCAATCATATCCATATACTTGTTTTTATTGTGAGAAAGACGTAGAAGCCTATTATTTACCAGAATGGAAATATCAAAAAATTGCTTGTGAAGAGTGTTATAAGCAAAATATAAATTAACTTAACACTTTCAGACGATCGTCCGAAAGTGTTAAGAAAAAGTTATGGAATATAAAAGTGAAATAAAAAACTGCTAGAACCCCGAACGAAAGCGAAGCTTCATACGGGGCATGCTGTAAAAAAGTTATGGATTATAAACCACAAAACGTAATATGTCAAAACTGTAAGACTCAGTTCACCATAGAGCCAGAAGATTTTAATTTTTATGAAAAGATAAAAGTCCCTCCACCGACTTTTTGTCCGGAATGTAGATTAACTGGGAGGCTTCTTAATATTATGGAAAGGACTCTTTACAATGATATTTGTGATAATTGTGGTAAAAAAATAATAAGTCATTTTTCTCCTGAAACATCATATAAAGTTTTTTGTTCTTCTTGTTGGTGGGGAGATTCTTGGGATGGAACAGAATATGGGAAAGATTATGATTTTAATAAAACATTTTTTGAACAATTTCATGAATTAAGAAAAATTGTTCCTTGTCAAGCAATGAATATGAAAAATTCTACAGATTGTAAATATTGTAGTGGAATTGATCGTTGCAAAAATTGCGTTTATGTTTTTAGTGGATTACAGTCGATTAATTGTTATTATTGCGTAACCCCAATTTTTGTTAAAGATTCTATTGACTCAGATTTTATAATTAATGGAGATCATGTATATGAAGCTTTTAATTCAAATCAGAATTATAATACTAAATTTGCATATTTTTCAGACGGATCTCTAGATTCAGCTTTTCTTTTTAATTGTTTAGGATGTAGTAATTGTTTTGGTTGTGTAAATTTAAGAAATCAAAAATATTGTATTTTTAATAAACAATATTCTAAAGAAGAATATCAAAAAGAGATACAAAAATGGGATTTAGGAGATTATAAAATTGTTCAAAAAGCAGAACAAGAATTTATGAAACTTTTTTATAAAACACCAAAACATTTTGCTAATATAATTAATTCAACAAATGTAATTGGTGATAATATTAAAAATTCAAGAAATTGCAAGATTTGTTTTTCTGTCTTTAATGGAGTAGAAAATTGTAAATATATTTTTTATAGTGGTTTATTATTAAAAGATAGTTATGATGTGACACTAGGAGGAGATACATCTGAATTACTCTATCAAGCAACAGGTAGTACTAGGTGCCAAAAAGCTTTTTTTGTAAGAGCAAGTAGTAATTTGGTTGATGTAGAATATTCTGAGAATTTATATAATTGTTCAAATTGTTTTGGTTGTGCTAAATTGAGACATAAAAAATATTGCATTTTAAATAAACAATACTCAAAAGAAGAATATAAGAAATTAATTCCCAAGATTAAAGAACATATGATGAACGTACCTTATAAAGACAAAGATGGTAGAATTTATAAATATGGTGACTATTTTCCACCTGAACACTCAATGTGGGCATATAATGAATCACTAATTCAACAATATTTTCCTCTTAAAAAAGAAGAAGTAAAAAAATGTAATTTTTCTTGGCACAATCCTCCTGAAAGAGATTATCAAATAACATTAAAAACGAAAGATTTACCAAATCATATAAAAGATGTAGATGATTCTGTATTAAATGAAATAATAGAATGTGAACATAATGGTAAGGAATGTAATCAACAATGCTCTACCGCTTTTAGAATTTTACCGAATGAATTACAATTTTATAGACAAATGAATATTACATTACCTCGACTTTGTCCAAACTGTAGGCACTATGAACGATTAAAAAAAATTAATCCACCTAAATTATGGCATAGAAAATGTATGTGTAATGGTGTAGAATCATACAATAAAGAATATAAAAATACGATTAAACATTCTCATGGGGATAGTCCATGTATGAATGAATTTGAAACTGCTATCAGCGACGAACGTCGAGAAATAGTATACTGTAAAAAATGTTATCAAGCTGAATTTGTATAATAAAATGAAAAAGATAAAAAATAAAATAGAATATTTAAAACAAGTTTTACCAATGCTTTGGCAGACTATTAAATTTAGAGTTAAAGTATCATGGTATAAGATAAAAAATTAGAAAAACCTTAACCTAGCATATATGCTAGGTTAAGGAAATTGAAAATAAGATGGAATATAAACAAAAAATAAAAAACTGTCAGAACCCCGAACGAAAGCGAAGCTTCATACGGGGCAGGCTGTAAAAAAGTTATGGATTATAAACCACAAAACGTAATATGTCAAAACTGTAAGACTCAGTTCACCATAGAGCCAGAAGATTTTAATTTTTATGAAAAAATAAAAGTTCCTCCTCCAACCTTTTGTCCTGGATGTAGAATGATAAAGAGGATGGCCTTTCGTGATTATAGAGTTTTATATAGAAGAAAGAGTAATAAAACTCATGATATTATTTTTTCTATTATTCCACAAGAGTCACTCTTAAAAGTTTGGGAACGTGATATTTGGTGGTCTGATGAGTGGGATAGTTTAGCTTATGGAAAAGATTATGATTTTAATAAACCTTTTTTTCTCAATTGAAAGAATTAATTTCAGAAGTACCTTATCCAAGTCAAACTTGTTGGAATATAGTAAATAGTGAATATTGCACGGGAGCAAATTATTTAAAGAATTGTTATTTAGTATTTGTATCTACAAATTCTGAAGATTGTATTTATGGTGCTGAAATTAATAAAACAAAAAGTTCAATAGACATTACGAGGATTGAATCATCAGAATTGTGTTATAAATCTTTTTATCTTACAAAATGTTATCAAACTTTTTTTTCTTCTCATTGTGAAAACTGTATTAATGTATGGTTTTCTAGAGATTTATCTAGTTGTAGTTCTTGTTTTGGTTGTGTAAATTTAAGAAATAAAAAATATTGTATTTGGAATATTCAATATTCAAAAGAAGAATATGAAAAAAGTATTAAAGAATTAAATATTGGTTCTTATAAATCAATTAAAGAAATTAAGGAAAAAGTAAATTTAATATTTAATAAAAGTATAAGAAAATATACTGAAGGACGTTATAACTCTAATGTTTCTGGAGAATATATTAATAATTCTAAAAATGTTTTGAAAAGCTATTATGTAAATCAAGGAGAAGATTGTAAATATTTACAATGTTTTTTCTCACCTAGTGTAAAAAATTGTTTTGATTGCACAGAATGGGGTGAAAATTCAGAATTATGTTACGAATGTTCTTCTGTTGGTGCTGAAAGTTATAATAATAAATTTAATTATCGTTGCAGTAAAGGTACTCATAATAGTGAATATTCTTTTAATTGTATGGGGTGTGGTGATGTATTTGCTTGTTCTGGTCTTCGTAATAAACAATATTGTATTTTAAATAAACAATACGAAAAAGAAGAGTATTTTAAATTGAAAGAAAAAATAATAAAACATATGAATGATATGCCATATATTGATAAAAAAGGAATTATATATAAATATGGTGAATTTTTTCCTATAGAATTTTCACCTTTTTCTTATAATGAATCTTTAGCGCAAGACTATTTTCCATTAACTAAAGAAAAAGTTTTAAAAGAAGGTTATAGATGGAAAGAAAAAATTGAAAGGAATTATCAAATAGAAATTAAGAATAAAAACATGTCAGACGATATAAAAGATGTAGATAAATCAATAATAAATAAAGTAATAGAATATGTCGATATGGGGGAATGTAACCATGAATGCATAGGAGTATTTAAAATAATAAAAGAAGAATTTCAGTTTTACAAAAGAATGAATTTACCATTACCTAGATTTTGTCCAAATTGTAGATATTTTGAGCGTATAAAAATGCGTAATGGTATTAAATTATATAAGAGGAAATGTATGAAAGAAAGGTGTAATAATGAATTTGAGACAAGCTATGCACCAGAAAGACCTGAAATTGTGTATTGTGAACGTTGTTATCAGCAAGAAGTATATTAATTTTCGACTAGTTTACTACTTACATTTAAGGAACGGCCGTCTCTAAAATGGAGAGATATAAAACTGAAGTAAAATTTTCATTTTTAATTTTTTATGGTATAATAAAAATAAGGGCAAAACGTGTCCTATTTTTTATGCAGAACAAAGAAAAAGATTATTCAAATTTACGTATCAAGTTGGTACTAAAATATTACTGGGAAATAATTAGACAATATAAAGTGTCTTTTTTTACTGTTATTATTTTTACAATAATTTATTCATCTCTTAGTGTTTATATACCTCTTCAATATTTAAAACTCTGGGACGTTTTGATTACTAATAATTTCTCTGTTGTCTCAGTTGCTAAATCTATAGTAATCTTTATTTTAATATTAAACTTATTGAGTTGGGTTATACGTAGAATTTCAGGATTTTGTCTTGCATATTTTGAATCGCATGTTAAGGCAGGTCTTCGTGAGCAAGCTTTTTCATATATGATTGGTCATTCACATTCATTTTTTGCAAATAATTTTAGTGGTTCACTAACTCAAAAAATCGCTAAGTATGCAAATGCTTTTGAAAAATTAACAGACAAGATGTCTCAAGATGGTTTACCTTTGTTCATACGTAGTGTTGGAACAGTAATAGCTATTTATACTTTACTTCCCAAATATGCTTATATTTTAGGTATTTTTTGTGTTGTATTTTTAGTTACTGCTTTTATCTATACTCGTTTTAAACTTAAATATGATGTTATTGCTTCTATTGCTGATAGTAAAACTACAGGTGTTTTGGCAGATGCTATTGGTAATCATTCTTCGATACAATTTTTTACAGGTTATAAATATGAAAAGAAATATGCTGGTGGTGTAATAGAAGAACAACAAAAAGCAACCATTTTAAATTGGTATTTATGGGAAGGACTCACTGTTATTCAAAGTTTTTATTTAATAATTACTGAATTTATTATTTTTTGGGTAGCTATTGGTGATTGGCAAATTTCTCTTATTACTTTACCTCTAATGATATTATTGCAAACTTATTTTGTCCGTCTTGGTGAAAATTTATGGAGTTTTGCTAGTATCATTCGAAATTACTATGATAGTTTTGCTAACGCTCAAGAGATGGCTCTTATTTTTGATACATCTTATGAAATATTAGATGAAGTTAAAGAAGTGGCTAAAGATATAAAGGGGGAAGTTGTCTTTGATAAAGTGACTTATATTTATAAAAATAATAATACAAAAGTTTTAGATAGTTTTTCTTTAACAATACCAGCTGGTCAAAAGATAGCTATTGTTGGATCTTCTGGAGCAGGAAAGACTACTTTTGTACGATTACTTATGAGATTGTTTGATTTAACAGATGGTCAAATTACTATTGATAATATTGATATTAGTGAAATTTCTCAGGAGAATCTTCGAGAACAAATAGCTTTTGTACCTCAAGATCCTGTGCTTTTTCATCGTACCTTGATGGAGAATATTCATTATGGCAGACGTGATGCTACTGATGAAGAAGTATTAGTAGCGGCTCATTTAGCTCATTGTGATGACTTTATAGAGCAATTACCATTAAAATATGAGACATATGTAGGTGAGCGTGGAATAAAACTCTCTGGTGGTGAACGTCAACGTGTTGCTATTGCTCGTGCTATTCTTAAAAATGCTCCAATACTAATATTAGATGAAGCTACATCTTCTTTGGATTCACATTCTGAATCTTTAATTCAAGATGCTCTTGTTAAACTTATAAGAGGGAAGACGACGATAGTCATAGCTCATAGACTTTCGACTATAAGACAAATGGATAGAATTATAGTTCTTGAAAAAGGAAAAATTATTGAAGATGGTACACATGAAGAACTTTTAAATAAAAAAAGTGGTCTTTATAAAAAACTTTGGGATCTTCAAGCTGGAGGATTTAAAAATATAATCTGAAAAAAGTGAATATCTTTTGAAATTTTTATTTTTTAATACTTTTTAAAAAAATTAGTTTTGTTTCTTCATCAATTTTATCTGTGACTATTATCATAAGTTCTGTTCCTAGATTTAAATCTTTTTTAATGTTTGTAAAAAGATGTTCATAAGGTAGTGGAGATATCCATACAGTATTTTTTATGCAAACAAAATTTGCTTTTTTAAGAAGGTAACGCAAAGCTTCTCGTTTACTTTTTCTTTCTTCTGGTATATCTAAAATTATAATTCTCCACAAGCCATCCCATGATGTAGACACAAGAGCACCATCTCCTTCAAGTTTGATAGAATTTAATTTATTTTTACCTTTTTTAGTAAGTTTTAAATAGTTTTTATTGTCTGATTTTAGTACTTCAATACATCCAGATTCTATAAGATTCTTTATGGAACGACTAAGTGCGTAACTAGTTTTTTGGTCTTTTGATTCTTTAATTGAATCTACAGAAATAACTGCTTTTTCGGCTAAAATTTTAAGTATTTTATTGGAATATTGTGATTTACTTGACATAGTAATATGATATCATATATACTAGATTTATACAAATAATTCGTGGTCGCAAAATAGTTGTTAAATAAATATTATAAGTAATAAATATATAATTAATTTATGAGTAAAATAATAGGTATAGATTTAGGTACAACAAATTCGGCAGTCGCTTTCATTGAAGGTGGTGTGCCAAAAATTATTGAAAATGTTGAAGGTAATCGTACGACACCTTCTGTAGTTGCTACAGCAAAAAATGGTGATCGTATTGTAGGACTTCTTGCAAAAAGACAAGCTGTCACAAATCCAGAAAATACAATTTCTGAAATTAAACGTTATATGGGTCATAGATATGATGGTCCAGAAGTACAAAAAGATAAATTAACTGCTCCTTTTAAAATTGAAGCCGGAGAAGATGGTGGAGTAAAAGTAAAAATGTCAGAGAAGTTTTATCGTCCAGAAGAAATTTCTGCAATGATTTTACAAAAGATAAAAGCTGATGTTGAAGCTAAATTAGGAGAAAAAATAACTGAAGCTGTGATTACGGTTCCTGCATATTTTAATGATGCACAAAGAAAAGCTACAAAAGACGCAGGGCAAATAGCAGGACTTGATGTTAAAAGAATTATTAATGAACCTACTGCAGCAGCTTTAGCTTATGGATTTAATAAGAAGAAAAATGAAAAAATAGTTGTTTATGATTTTGGTGGAGGAACTTTTGATGTTTCTGTTCTTGAAATTGGAGATGATGTAATAGAAGTTAAATCTACTGATGGAGATTCACATATGGGTGGTGGAGATATTGATAGAAAAATAATAAGTTGGATTGCTGAAGAATATAAAAAAGAATCAGGTGTGGATGTAAGGAAAGACCCTCTCGCTCATCAGAGATTAAAAGAAGCAGCAGAAAAAGCTAAACACGAACTTTCTACGACAACAGAAGCAGAAATAAATATTCCATTTATTACTTCTGATGCAGAAGGTCCAAAACATTTACTTTTTAAGATGTCACGAGCAACTCTTGAATCTTTAGCAAAAGAATATGTTGATCGTTCTATTGAAATAACAAAAAGAGCTTTAGAGGCATCACCATTTAAGATGAATGAAATAAATGAAATTATAATGGTTGGTGGACAGACGAGGATGCCTATGATTGTGGAAGCTGTAAAGAATCTTTTTGGTAAAACACCAAATATGTCTATAAATCCTGATGAAGTCGTTGCTCTAGGTGCATCTGTGCAAGCAGGAGTGCTTGCTGGAGACGTGCGTGATGTATTACTTCTAGACGTCATTCCACTTTCTTTAGGTATTGAAACATTGGGTGGAGTAGGTACAAAATTAATTGATAAAAATACGACTATTCCAGTTTCTAAATCTCAAGTATTTTCTACTGCTGCTGACAATCAGACTTCTGTTGAGATTCATATAGTGCAAGGAGAACGTCCTATGGCTTCTGATAATAAATCTCTTGGTCGTTTTATTTTAGATGGAATTCCACCAGCACCTCGAGGTATGCCACAAGTGGAAGTAACTTTTGATATCGATGTAAATGGAATATTAAATGTGACTGCAAAAGATAAAGCTTCAGGAAAAGCTCAATCTATTAAAATTGAAGCAAGTTCAGGACTTAAAGATGAAGATATTAAAAAGATGCAAGAAGATGCTGAACTTCATGCAGATGAAGATAAAAAGAAAAGAGAGGTTGTTGATATAAAAAATACAGCTGAGATGATTATTTATACTGCAGAAAAAGCATTGAAAGATAATGAAGAAAAAATTCCAGCAGATGTAAAAGATAATGTGAATGCAAAGATTACTGCCTTACGTGAAGTAAAAGATGGTGCAGATGCAGATACTATTAAAAAAGCTACAGAAGAATTATCTGCTGAAATGTCTAAAATTGGTGAAGCTATGAGTAAAGCTGGAGCTGAGACTCCTCCTGCAAGTGCTCCGGAAGAACAAAATACCGAAGTTCACGATGCGGAATATAAAGAAGGAGAAAAACCTGAAGGTGAAGCTCCAAAAGTATAATATCTTTTATTACTAAAAAGCCTCTTATGTGGCTTTTTAGTTTTACTAATCTCTGGTATAATTTACCTATATGGACTTACACGAATTACCTAAAAATAAAGAAATTACATATATTGGTAACACTACTTATAGAGATAAAAACGTACTTTTTGGAATAAAACGCAAAGATAGACGTCAGCATGTTTATATTCTTGGAAAATCAGGTACAGGTAAATCTGTATTAATGTTTAATATGATTATTCAGAATATAGAAAATGGAGATGGTGTCTGTATGGTTGATCCGCATGGAGAAAATGTCGAAGCTATTCTTTCAGCTATTCCTCCACATCGTATGAAAGATGTTGTATATTTTAATCCTGCTGATACTGAATTTCATATTGGTTTTAATGTCTTAGAGCTTATTGATCCTAAATACAAGCACTTAGTGGCTTCTGGTTTAATGGGAATATTTACGAAAATTTGGGCAAATGCTTGGTCTGCTCGTATGGAATATATTTTAAATAATGCAATTTTAGCGTTACTTGATACTCCTGGTTCTACTCTTTTAGGTATACCAAGAATGTTGGTAGATAAAGATTATCGTCAGAAAATAATTACTAATTTAAAAGATCCTGTTATTAAAGCTTTTTGGGTACATGAATATGAAGCTTGGCAAGATAAATTTAGAAATGAAGCTATCGCACCGATTCAAAATAAAGTCGGACAATTCCTCTCTACTTCTATTATTCGAAATATTGTAGGTCAATCAGTGAGTACTATAAATATTTTTGACATAATGAATGAGGGAAAGATTTTCTTGGTAAATGTTTCTAAAGGACGTATTGGTGAAGATAATTCATCACTTTTGGGAGGTATGATCATTACTAAAATTCAGCTTGCTGCGATGGAGCGTGTTCGTATTCCAGAAGATGAAAGAAAAGATTTCTATCTTTATGTAGATGAATTTCAAAATTTCGTGACAGAAGCTTTTGCTGGTATTCTATCCGAAGCTAGAAAGTATAGATTAAATCTTACTGTTGCTCATCAATATACAGCACAATTAATTACAGATAAAAATTCAAGTGTTAGAGATGCTATTTTTGGAAACGTTGGTACTATGATGGTTTTTAGAATAGGAGCAGATGATGCTGAATTTTTAGAAAAAGAATTTGAACCAGAATTCACTCCTCAAGATATTGTAAGTCTACCAAATTTTAAAATATATTTGAAATTGATGATAGATGGTGTATCTTCTCGTCCATTTTCAGCAAGAACACTTCCTCCAATGGTTAAATCTGGTAATAAAGAAATTGAAGAAGAAGTTATTAAATCTTCTCGTGATTTATATTGTAAATCACGAGAATCAGTAGAAAGAGAAATAAATAATTGGAGTGGAATGTCTATTGGAGATAATAATACAGCAAATGTAATTGAGAAATTTTCAACTGTATGTTCTCTTTGTAAAAAAGATACGATGGTTCCTTTTAAGCCAGAAGCAGGTAGAGCTGTGTATTGTAAAGACTGTATATCTAAAATAAAATCTGGTGAATTAAAACCTATTAAAGGATCAATACGTCAGATTAAAGAAGACGAATCAAAATTCTTTAAACCATTAGCTGATTTGGGGATAGAATTTGAATCAAAAAATAATGATAAAGAAACAGAAAGATATCCAGAAAGAATAGATAAACTTGGACATGAAGATGTTGATAAAAAAATAATATATAAAAATATTTCAGTTACGACTCCAAAAATATTTTCTACAATTAAAAAAGTTTTTACAAAAACTAATCCAGTTCAAAAAGAGAACCTAGCTTTGAAAGAAATTTTAAATAAAACTTTATCTGAAAATAAAATTTTATATAACAAGCAGAAAGAAATTAAAGTAAAAAATATAGAAGAAGTAAAAAAAATAGAATCTACTATTTCTTTAGATGAATTAAAAAAAGAAAAACCAAAATTTAAAGTTAAATCAAATGATAGATCAGCTAGTATAGAAGAAATGAATAAATTGAAAGATTTTATTTCAGAGAAAATAGTATCTATAAAAGATAAAAATTCTATTCCTACTTTGGCTTCAGAAACATTACAAATACCAGTAATTAAATCAGAAAAAAAAGAAGAATCTACTCAAAAAATAGATTCAATAAATAAAATAAAAGAAGTTCCAGAAGATGTTTTGAGAAAAATTTTAGAATAAAATAGCACGAAGAAAAAAGCCTTACCTTAAAAGGAGCCCAAAGGTAAGGCCTTAAAGAGTCAAAGATATGAATAATGTTAGTGAAAATAGAACATGCCAAAACCCCGAACGAAAGCAAGGCTTCCTACCGGGCAGGTTGTAAAAAAGTTATGAGTAATATTAGTGAAAAAAGAATATGTCAGAATTGTCGTGGTGAATTTATTATTGAGCCAGATGATTTTGGATTTTATGAAAAAATTGGAGTTCCTCCACCAACCTTTTGTCCGGAGTGCAGATTTCAGAGAAGACTTATGTGGCGAAATGAAAGAACTTTTTATAAAAGAACTTGTGATTTATGTAAAAAAAATATAATTTCTACTTATGATAAAAATCAATCTTTTCCAGTTTATTGTCAAAAATGTTGGTGGAGTGATAAATGGAACCCATATGAATATGGAATAGATTTTGATTTTTCTCGTCCATTTTTTGAGCAGTTTAAAGAATTATTAAGTAAGGTACCAATGTTAAATATGCAAAATGATGATGGAGTAGGATCTGTTAATTCAGAATATGCTCAAGATTTTGCTTTTTCAAAAAATTGTTATCTTACTTCTGTTGGTTGGTATTGTGATAATGTAATGTATTCTTATTATACTTGTTATGACAGAGATGTAGTTGATAGTTTTTTTATAAATAATTCTGAAAAATGTTATGAATGTTTTGAATCGGATCGTTTATTTGATAGTAAATATTCTCATTTATGTTTTGATTCAGTAAATTTAAATTTTTGTTATGATATGAGAAATTGTCAAAATTGTTTTATGTGTACAAATCTTCGCGGACAAAATTACTATATTAGGAATGAACCATATACTAGAGAAGCTTATTTTGAAGAATTAAAAAAAGAGAATTTAGATAAAAAGGATAAGATAGATAAACATAGGATAGAGTTAAAAGAAATGATGTTAAAATGTCCAAATCGATTTGTTCATATAATAAAATCATTGAATTGTACTGGAGATATGTTGATTAATTCAAAAATGTCGCTGGATTCTTTTTGGGTTTCAAATCTCGAAAATTGTCGTTATCTTATGTTGATGGATGGTGCCAAAAATTCGTATGATTGTAATAATAGTGGTAATCCAGAATTATGTTATGAAAGTGTAACACCTGATAATTCTTTCAATAATCTTTTTACTATATTTTGTTGGAAATGCAGTTATGTTTTTTATTCGAATAATTGTCATTCTTCAAATAATTTATTTGGATGTATAGGATTAAAACATGGTGAATATTCTATTTTTAATAAAAGATATACGAAAGAAGAATATACTGAACTTAGAAAAAAAATTATTGAACATATGAAAAAAACAGGTGAATGGGGTGAATTTTTTCCCTCTATAATTTCTCCTTATTCTTATAATGAAAGTTTTAATTTAGATTTTTTCTTTTTAAATAGAAATGAAGCTATTGATAAAGGTTTTAGTTGGAAGGAAGATAAAGAAAGAAATTATATTATAACTTTACATAAAGAAGAAATACCTAATTCTATTGATAATGTAGATGAAAATATTTTAAATGAGGTAATTGAATGTCAACATTCTGGAAATTGTGAACATAAATGTTCTAAGGCTTTTAAAATAATTGAAAGGGAATTAAAATTTTATAAAAAAATGAATATACCTATTCCTACTTTGTGTCCTAATTGTCGTTATTATGAAAGATTAAAACAAACAAATCCATTAAAACTCTGGCATCGTAAATGTATGAAACCTGGCTGTAATAATGAATTTGAAACTTCTTATGCTCCAGATAGGCCGGAAATAGTATATTGTGAAAAATGTTATCAACAAGAGGTATATTAGCATAGCTTATAGGTGTTAGCTTTTAGCTTATAGAATTGTGGAATACAAACAAGAAACAAAAAATTGCCAAAACCCCAAACGAAAGCAAAGCTTCGTACGGGGCAGGCTGTAAAAAAGTTATGGAAATTAAAATATGTCAAAATTGTAAAACAGAATTTGTAATAGAAAAAGAAGATTTTTTGTTTTATAAGAAAATAAAAGTCCCTCCGCCGACTTTTTGTCCGGATTGCAGATTACAAAGAAGATTAGTATGGATGGTAAATATAAATTTATTTAAGCGTAAATGTAATTTGTGTGAAAAAGAAGTAATTTCAATGTATAACCCCAAAATACCTTTTAAGATTTATTGTCACAAATGTTGGTGGAGTGATAAATGGGATGCTCGTGATTATGGGAAAGGATATGATTTTTCTAAGCCGTTTTTTGAACAATGGAAAGAACTTTTACAGCAGACACCAATTTTAGGGCTTTCTATTGATACTATTACAGGTGAACTTTCACCTTATACCAATCATTGCGGACAAGCAAAGCATTGTTATATGATTTTTTATTCTGATTATAATGAGGATTGTTTATATGGATTTTATTTGACTCAAAACAAATCCTTAATTGATTGCAGTGTAACTCTTGAAAGCGAATTTTGTTATGACAATATCAATAGTTTTAAAAATTATCATGTTTTTGGAAGTTCAGGAAATGTTACTCAGTCTTTGGATTGTGCGTTTTTGAGAGATTGTGATAATTGTCAATATTGTTTTGGTTCAGCAAATCTCAAGAGTCAAAAATATGTCTTTTTTAATAAACAATACTCGAAAGAGGAATATTTTAAAAAGATATCAGAGATTGATTTAGGTTCTTATAAAAAATATCAAGAAATTAAAAATAAAACTTTAAATCATTTTTTAGAATATATACCTAGGCCAAATTATGACGATTTTTCAGAAAATTGTACGGGAAGTTATATTTTTCAATCAAAAAATTGTAAAAAATGTTTTAATATTGTTGGTTGTAAAGATTCAAAATATTTAATGATGATAAAATTGGTAAAAGTTTCAAATTCTCATGATTATACAGATTGGGGAGAGAATGCTGAACAAATATATGAATCTATGACCGTAGGAAGTAATATTGAAAATGTATATTTTTCTCATGAATGTGGTTATGGTCTTAATAATATTGAATATTCAAAACTCTCAACAGGAGCCTCTAATCATTTTGGTTGTGTTTCTATGAAGAAAATAGATTATTGTATTTTAAATAAACAATATTCGAAAGAGGAATATGAAAAATTGGTTCCTAAGATTAAGCAACATATGATGGATATGCCGTATGTAGATAAAAATGGAAGAGTTTATAAATATGGTGAATTTTTTCCGATGGAATTTTCTCCACATGCTTATAATAATTCTTTTGCAAATTTATTTTTTCCAAAAACTAAAAAAGAAGTAGAAAAAGATGGGTTAGTTTGGTATGAAGCAGATGTTAAGGAATATCCGATTACTATACTTGCATCTCAATTACCAGATAATATAAAAAATACAACAGATAAAATATTGCGAGAAATAATAGGTTGTAGCACTTGTCCTAGGGGATATAAAATAATCAAACTGGAACTAGATTTATCTAAAAAATTAAATGTGCCACTCTCTAGGCAATGTCCATTTTGTAGAATAGGTGACAAAGTAAATAAATGGGTTTCTCAAATGAAACAAGTGGATAGAATTTGTGATAAATGTGGGATAGATTTTAAGACACATTATACAAAAGAAAAAGCGTCGAAAATATATTGTAAGAGCTGTTATAATAAAGAAGTTTATTAGTCGTCTGACTAGTTTATTAACCTCTCTATTTTATAAGGAGAGGAGTAAGAGGTGAGGTATGGAATTCAAGTCGTTTTTGTAGTAAAATAAGCTATATACTTGTCCCGTACTAAATTTTTGAGTAAGGGACATAAAGATGAAGATTATTAATTAAAATTTTAGTACTGGGATGTCAAAGGCAAATCGAGTGCAAATAATTAAATATGCTCCTCCTCCACCAGAATTACCAGTTTTTGGAAAAGTTAAGCCAGAGGAAGTTTCTTTTATTGGACGAACTAATTATGTTGCTTCTTTAGAAGAAAAGAAATTTATTTTTGGTATTAAGCGTATAGACCGTAGACGTCATCTTTACATTATCGGAAAATCTGGTGTGGGTAAAAGTAAAATGCTTGAACTTTTTATGCGTCAAGATATAACCTATAATCATGGGATTTGTCTGATTGATCCACACGGAGATGAAATAGACGCAATGCTTGATTTTATACCGAAAGAACGTATTGAAGATGTTTGTATCATTGATCCTACTGATTTGGATTTTCCAGCTTCTTTTAATCCTTTAGCTAATGTTGATCCATTATTTAAGTTTCAATTGACACAAGGTTTGATTGAAGTTTTTCAGAAACAGTTCGGAGCTAACTGGACACCACGTCTTGAACACGTTTTCCGTTTTACTTGTCTGGCCTTGCTTGACTATCCACATGCCACAATGCGCGGAATGATTTCAATGTTAACAGATAGAAATTATAGACAGAAAGTAGTGGAATACATTACTGACGATATGGTAAAAAGATTCTTCGCTATTGAATTTGCCGATTGGTCTGAGAAATTTGATACAGATGCTATTATTCCACTGGTAAATAAACTTGGACAATTTCTTTCAGATCCATTACTTCGAAATATTTTTGGGCAGAAACAAAATAAAATAGATATAAGTAAATTAATGAATGAAGAAAGAATAATATTGATTAATCTTTCTAAGGGACGTCTGGGAGAAGAGAATTCCTCCTTCTTGGGTTCAATGTTTTTGACAAAAATAAAACAAGCCGGAATGGAACGAGCAGCAATTCCAGAAAAAGATCGTAAAGATTTTTATTTATATGTAGATGAGTTTCAAAATGTTGTTACTCAGACTTTTGAAAATATTTTATCAGAAGCTAGAAAATATGCTTTGAACTTAACTATAGCGCATCAATATGTTGGGCAAATTATTCCAAAAGTTCATCAGGCAGTACTTGGTAACTGTGGAAGTGTTATTACTTTTCGTATTGGAGGTGAAGATGCAGTTAAAATGAAACCAGAATTTGCACCAGTCTTTGATGTTAAGGATATGATTAATTTGGCCGTGGCGGAATTTTATATTAAAATGACAATTGATGGTGAATCTTATGATCCGTTTTCAGCTGAAACTCTTAGAGTTTTGCCCCCGACTCATCGATCATATCGTGAGGAAATTATTGAGGCATCTCGTAAAAAGTATTCAATTTCAAAAGATGATGCTCAAAAATTGATAGAGGAAGAGGAAGCATCGATTATCAGAAGTTCTGAAGAAAAAGCTATTATTGAAGGCAAAGGGAAGAAGAAAGAAAATGAAGAAGAAGTTGAAGGAAATGGAGAGGAAGTTTTAGATGGAGAAGTAAAGAAAAAAATTTCTCAAGAATCAGAACCTATGATATAATACGCTTATGAGTAAAGATTATTATGAAATTCTGGGTGTAAATAAAGGGGCTTCAAAAGATGAGATAAAGAAGG
>Ga0210006_1001381_pt1 | contig 16799 bp, 18 predicted proteins | sample CryGey02umfilter_2_FD_185452 | JGI IMG/M metagenome (GOLD analysis project Ga0210006, IMG submission 185452) | Groundwater microbial communities from aquifer in Utah, USA - Crystal Geyser 4/10/14 0.2 um filter (SPAdes) (version 3) | ecosystem: Environmental > Aquatic > Deep subsurface >... | reverse complement strand
TGCTTGATAAATCACTTCCCTTGATAGCCTGTCGTTGACTGATATTGGTTTTGGCATTATGATGATAATGCATACGGTTATCCTTTCTTTATTTCAAGACGGCGAATACCTCGGAGCAAGCTCCGAGGTATTCGCCGTCTTGAAATAAAGAGTGAGGAAAGCGTAACTGGGTTACGCTACGAGCTCTGAATTGTTTTTTAGCCAAAATTTGTTAATTGCAGTAGAAAAGATTATTTCGTAATGAGTCTAATTATAGTTTATAGTCCGCTATGCTTTTTCGCCTTGATCCGTTTTTGGTTATCTAAAATTTTTTTTCGGAGTCGTAAATTTTTTGGCGTTACTTCAAGGAGTTCGTCGTCCTCTAAAAAATCAATGCATTGTTCCAGCGACATTATGGTAGGCGGGGTTAAAATAATCGAAGCGTCCGAGCCAGACGCGCGCATATTAGTCAGCTGTTTTTCTTTGGCAACATTGACCTCAATGTCGTTTTCCCTTGAATGCAAACCAACGATCATTCCTTCGTAGATCAAAGTGGCAGGAGGGATAAAAATCGTGCCTCTTTGTTGGGCGATATTTAAGCCATAGGCAACTGCTTTGCCATTTTTAAAAGCCACCAGCGCGCCATTTCTGGTTTTGGGAATAATGCTTCCCGCCTGGTCAAAGCGTAAAAATAATGTGTTCATGGTGGCGGTTCCTTTGGAGACGGTTAGCAAAACATTTCGCAGACCTAATGTTCCACGGGTTGAAATTTCAAAAGTAAGTCGCACACTGCTATCAGAGTTTTCTTTTTGTCCCAGAAAAATTCCTCGACGGCGATTCACTTCGCCGATAATACTGTTAGCATATTCAGGCGCCACATCAATGGTTAGCTCCTCAATCGGCTCGTATATTTTTTCGTCAATTTCTTTGGTGACGACTTTTGGTTTTCCCACTTGGAGCTCATATCCCTCTCGCCTTAAGTTTTCAATAAAAACTGATAAATGTAATTCGCCTCGTCCGTACAGGACAAACTCACCGTTGGGCGCTGACTCGAGCTTCATTGAAACATTGGTTTCCAGTTCTTTTTGAATTCGTTCGCCGAGCTGGCGCGCGGTAACAAATTTACCTTCCTTGCCAGCCAGTGGCGAAGTGTTGGCATATACGGAAATGCTTAAAGTTGGCTCTTCGATCGCGATTGATGGCAAAGCCATCGGATTTTCCACATCGGCAATCGTGTCTCCGATTGAAACATTTTTTAGTCCGGCAATGGCAACAATATCGCCTGAATGGGCATCAGGCACAGCGGATTTTTTAAGTCCTGCCATAATCAAAATCTTTTCAATTTTGCCAGTTTCTATGATGCCTGATTGATTAACAGCTGAGACCGACATACCAGTTTGGGCGATGCCAGAGCTGATTTTGCCAATGGCGTATTTGCCCATAAAATTATCGCGGTCTAGGGCTGACACCAGAATTTTAAGGGGCGCGTTGTCGTTTTTCTCGGGCGCTGGAATATATTTTATAATAGCGTCAAAGATAGGCGTAAGGTCAGCTTTTTGATTTTTGTCGCTTGGCAATTTTCCCCAAACTTTACCTTCACGTCCAATGCTGAAATAAATCGGAAAATCCAGGTCAGAATCTTTTTTAGCCAACTCTAAAAATAGGTCGTAGGTCTGGTTGATGGTGGCGGGGATATCAGCATTTAGCTTGTCAATTTTATTGATCACCACAATAATTTTAAGCCCCATTTCCAGCGCTTTTTTAAGCACAAATTTTGTCTGAGGCATCGGACCTTCTTTGGCGTCAATCAAAAGAATCGCGCCTTCTGCCATATTGAGCGTGCGCTCAACCTCGCCCCCAAAATCGCTATGTCCGGGCGTGTCAATGATGTTGATTTTAGTATCCTGGTATTTGATCGCAGTATTTTTGGCTAAAATGGTAATGCCTCGTTCTTTTTCTTGGGCGCTAGAATCCATAATCAAAACCTCGGACATTTCAGTCTCGTTGTCGCGAAAAGTTTTTGATTGTTTTAAAAAGCCGTCGACAAGCGTCGTTTTTCCGTGGTCAACATGAGCGATGATGGCAATGTTGCGGATGTTCATTGTAGATATAAATTTTTACGACTTACACAACTTACATAAAATATCATTTCACCCCCTGTCATCCTCAACCGAAAGCCCCTTTGTCATCCTCAACCGAAAGCGAAGCGCTTCGGATTGGGGATCCAGCCCCTCCCGTCATCCCGCACTTGATGCGGGATCCATTCAGTCTGGATTCCCGCTTTCGCGGGAATGACACACCCTTTGTCATCCTCAGCTTGACTGGGGATCCAGTCCTGTCTGGATTCCCGTTTTCACGGGAACGACGGAAGGGGGGCGGGAATGACAAAGAGGAGATACGGGGATAAAAGGACAAGTAGAGAATAATAACAAGCACAATTTGCGCAAGGCGTGAATTTTCAATTTTTAAACAAATGTCAACGCGATTCCCTTTTTATCCACTCTTCCAGTCCGACCAATTCGGTGGATATAATCATCAAAAGTGTGGGGGATAGTATAGTTGATGACATGGGTAATATCTTCAATGTCTAAGCCTCTGGCTGCGACATCGGTAGCAATCAGGATGTTGACGAAATTGTTTTTAAACGAAGCTAGCGCTTTTTGCCGTTGGTATTGTCTTTTGTCCCCGTGGATTGACTCTGCCTTAAATCCTTGACGATTTAAACTTACAGCCAATTGTTCAACTTCCCTTTTAGTTTCAGAAAAAATCAGCACTTTTTTTAACTCTGGTTCATTCAAAATTTCTTGCAATTGGGTAAATTTTGTGTTTTGACTCTTGACGCGCACAATATCTTGGTCAACATTTTTCGCTGTTTCGCCAGTTTTCACTTCAATTGTTACAGGATTATGCACAAATTGCTGGACCAAATTACGAATCTTGGGTGGCATGGTCGCTGAAAAGAAAAATGATTGCCTCTCTTTCGGAAGCTGGTTTAAAATTTCGCGAATGTCACCAATAAACCCTATATCCAACATACGATCAATTTCGTCAATCACGATATTTTGAAACGATTCAAACCTAATTACATTTCTTTTGCCTAGGTCTTTCAGCCGACCCGGCGTGCCGATAACAAAGCTTGGATCCCGTCGCAAATTATGGATTTGTTTGTAAATTGGCGCTCCGCCCACGCACACCGCAGAAAATACGCGCATTCCCCAAGACAGCTGGTGAAACATATTTTCAATTTGAAGCGCTAGTTCTCTGGTCGGGGCAATAATCAATACTTTTTGCGATTTATTTTTGAAAATTTTGTCAATAAGGGGCAAGAGAAAGGCGGCGGTTTTACCAGTGCCGGTGTTGGCTAGCCCGATCAAATCCCTGCCTTCCATCAAGTGTTTAATGGCTTGGTCTTGGATTGCCGTTGGTTTAATAAACCCTTTTTTGGCTAAATTATTTTTAAGCTCTGGGCAAAGTGAAAAATCGTTGAAAGTATTTATTATTTCAATCGCTTGCGTTTCTTCGCCTCCGGATTTATTGATAAATTTGGCAATATCAATCGTTTGGCTGAAGCTACCCCTTCTTGGTCTGCTTGATCGATGGCGGAAACCGCCATAATTTTTAGCATCGGCAAATCCAGACAAATTTCCCCTGCGAAAACCCCTATTTCTTTGACTATACATTTTGATCTCCTGTCGTATTTTGTGAATAATTCAACACAAAAAAAACGAATTAAATATTTTTGAATTGCTGGAGAGCCCACTGGAAAATGTGCTTTTGTAACGAAAATTGATAAATTCGTAGCGAAATGAATTTTTAACAACGATGCCCATCAGGAGATAAGCAGAGGAATTAAAAATGCATTGTAGTAGAAATTAAAAATTTGCAGTAAAAATGACATTTTCCAGTGGGCTCTAATAGAACATCGCATCAAAATATTCAATATATTGATCGTAAATCTATAGAACAATCTCTTATTAAATATATTATAACAGATTATTTAGCAAATGCAAGGGTATAGTCCACGCGCTTGACTTATGGTGTATAATCCTGTAAAGTTTGATTTGTAGCAAAATCCCGTTAAAGCGGTGGAGGAAACAGAGCATGCCAGAGGAAGTAGCCAAAAAAGTCCTGCTTGTTGACGATGAGCCAATAGTTTTGAATTTAGAGTCAGCTTATTGCGATGCGATGGGTGTTGCGTATGAAATTGCTTGTGACGGTCAAAAAGCGCTTGAAATATTCAGGGCAAACTATGAAGCGTTTGGCGTTTTGGTCACAGACCAAGACATGCCTGTTATTGGCGGGATTATGTTGGCGCGCGAGATTCGGGTGCTCGCCCCTAACCTACCGATTATTTTTATTACTGGTCGCCCGACGCTAGCGCTGGAAGCGGTTGCCAATGAGTTAGGGGCAACGGTGTTGGCTAAACCTGTATCGCTGAACATATTCAAGAACGCCATTCTAACCGCTTTAGCGTTTGTTCCTAGCTAACTTTCCCGATCCATTTTGGATCTAACTATCTATGGTCCCAACATCCGTTGCTATAAAAAGCTATCGTTGGGGCTTTTTTGATTTATTAATTCACAACTTACGCAAAACTTCCGCTTATTGTTATTTTCAACTCATCTTTTTATTCTTGTTTCACCTTTCTGTCATTCTCGTGTCTCCTCTTTGTCATTCCCGTGAAAACGGGAATCCAGTCTGCAATCTCTGGATCCCGCATCAAGTGCGGGATGATAAGGGGTGTGTCATTCCCGTGAAAACGGGAATCCAGTCAGGACTGGATCCCCAGTCAAGCTGAGGATGACGGGAGGGCATGGATCCCCAATCCGAAGCGCTTCGCTTTCGGTTGAGGATGACCCTGTATAGAAAATAAACATTTTCTAACGGGGATGACAAGGGGGTGAAATGATATTTTGTGTAAGTTGTGTTTTTGCATAATAAAAACTATAATTAAAATATGAGACGGATTTTATACAATCGCGCCTCGCGCGCGCTGATAATTACCAAACGGATTAATTTTATTATCCGCCGCTATGCTCGGACCGTTTTATGCGATGTTTGTGGAAAAAATTGGCGGAGATATGTTAGAGGCAGGCACGGCTTTCGGCATTTTCGCTTTTGTGGCAGGCATCACCACTTTGGTTTCATCGCGTTTGGCTGATTCGACCGCCCGCGATGAAAGGATTTTATCATTAGGCTACTTGCCGGTTGGGCTGGGTTTTTTCTTTTATCTGTTTGTTGGCTCAGTCAAGGAGCTATTTTTAGTCCAAATTTTAATCGGACTGGGTTAGGCAATTTACGCGCCTGCCTTTGACAAACTTTTTTCGCTCCTTTTAACAGCAATAAAAATGGCGCGCCAATGGGGCGCGTGGGAAGCCAATTATTATTTTATGCTGGGATTCGGTGTTTTAATCGGTGGCGCGATCATTAATTATTTTGGTTTTGCCTTTATGTTTGTGACTATGGGCGTTTTGTCGCTTGCCTCGGCAGTATATTTTTTACCCAAAGAAGTATTGAAGCCTAGGTTTAACGAATAAAGAATAAATGCTTTTAACTTATCTTGTTATTTTTGGTTTAATCGGCAGTCTTGGCGGAGTAGTGAGCGCTTATTTTCTGTTATCGCTGGCTAAAAAAATTCAAAAAGATTTAATCGCTGAGTTATTGCCGTTTGCCTCTGGCGTGATGCTGGCGTCTGCGCTCCTTGGTCTTTTGCCCAGCGCGCTTGAAACATTGGAAGCTAAAACCACTTTTACTATTTTGCTTTATGGACTATTTGGATTTTTCCTTTTGGAAAAAATTATCATCTGGCGCCACTGCCATAGCGATGAATGCGACGAACACAGCCATCCGCAAGCTACGTTGGTCATTATCGGCGACGCATTTCATAATTTTATCGACGGCGTGGCGATTGTTGGCAGTTTTATGATTTCTATTCCTTTTGGCATTGTGTCGTCGCTGGCAATTTTTGCCCACGAAATTCCGCAAGAATTAGGGGATTTTGGCATTTTACTGCACAGCGGGTACACCCGCCAAAAAGCGCTGGCGATGAATATCTTGTCAGGACTAGCAACTTTTCCCGGAATAATTTTGGGATATTTTTTACTGGATAGAATTCAAAACGCAGTGCCGGTGGTGGTGATAATCGCGTCTGCTAGTTTTATTTATATTGCGTTGGCTGACCTGTCGCCCGAGCTTCACAAAAAAAGTAGCCCTAAAGACATTGCCAAGCAATTATCCTTGATGGTTCTTGGCGTCATTATTATTGCTTTTTTGCTTCAGTTTCATCAGGACTAAATGTTGAGAGTATTGCCCTTGTCGTTATTTTGGGTTAAAATAAAAGTATTGGACATTGGTAAATTTTATCAAGGTAAAATGAAATATCGGCAATCTCTTTTTTGGGACACCAAGCCAGAAAATATCGACAAAGAAAAGCACAAGCGCTATATTATCGAGCGGGTTTTGGAGTTTGGCAGAGATCGCGAAGTTAGGGATGTAGTGCGCGAATTTAGCGTAAAAGAAATTCGCAAAGTAGTTAATCTGCCAAGAAGCTTAACCCCCAAAACTAAAAATTTATGGATTCATATATTAAAAAAATAATATGGCATTTTGACGTAATGCCAAAAAAAACCATCAAAGTTTTTAAATATCTCTCCCGTCAAAAATGGCTGGATAATTCCGGCTGGTATTTAGCAGGAGGAACGGCATTGGCTTTGCAGGTTGGCTATCGCCAGTCAGTCGATCTGGATTTTTTTACCGAATCGAAATCCGGAAAAATTGACAATACCAAGATATTAGAATATTTAAAAAGTAGTGGCGAGTGGTTCACGGATGTTGATAGTGAAGGCACAATCTATGGTGAACTGCAAAAAGCTAAAATTAGTTTTATTGCCTACCCTTTTTTTAGCCCAGCGCAACCATTTGTACGCTATGGGACAATCAACATTCTCAATAAAGAGGATATCGCAGTAATGAAAGTGGTTGCCATCAGCCAGCGTGGGAGGAAACGAGATTTTTTTGATCTTTATTATTGCGCCAATAATATTTTACCCCTAGAAGAGATAATGATTCGGCTTAAAATACAATATCCATCGGTCGCTCATGATTACTACCATATCCTCAAAAGCCTAATTTATTTTGCCGACGCAGAAAGCGACCCTGAGCCAAATTTATTGATTGACTTGGACTGGAAAACAGTCAAGAAGTATTTTGAAAAGGAAATTCCAGCCTTGACAAAAAAGTTATTAAAGATTTAAATATAAATATGCCTAAAGAAACTAGCCCTATTAATCCAGCAGAGCTAGAAGCTCCGATTGAAGTAGCGCCCAAAGAAAGAAAACCAATCGAAGTGAGTGATAGCGAAGTTGATGTCGCGGGTATTAAAATACATCGCAGCAGAGAAATAACCGAACGCGTTCCCAAGGCAGAAAAATTTCAGGATTTTTCAGAAGACGAGTTTTCGGTTGGATTGTTAAAAAAGATAGCCAGAGCTGTGGAGCTTGACCATCCGCTTCTCCTGCAAGGCGAAGTAGCTATCGGCAAGTCGTACACGATCGAATATCTAGCGCACTTGTGTGGTAGGGAAGTTTATCGTATGTCGCTCAATGGTCAAACCGACACAACCGACCTCATTGGCAAGTGGGTGCCACGAACAGAAACTGTGCGTAACAAAATAGCGGATTTACTTAAGAATCCAGATAAATGTAAAAATTTAGATATTCAGAGAATGATACAAGAAAGAATTATGATTAAGCCAGCTCGCGGAGAGGAGATTGCCCCAGAAAAAGACAGGCAAGGCAAAATTGGTTTTTCCAAAGAAGAGATGGAAACCATTGCCATGCGTGAAGGAATTGAAGTGCCAGAAGGCGATTGGATATGGCAAGATGGCGATATCCCCCAGCAAATGAAAAAAGGCGCATGGTCTGTGCTGGACGAAGTCAATACTTGCGAATCGCAGATTCTAGTTCGGCTCAATGCAGTGCTAGAAAAAAACGGGGAGCTTGTTTTATCAGAGAACGGATCAAAGGTGGTGCCACGGCACAAAGATTTTCGACTTTTTGCCACTGTTAATCCGCCCGGCGGTCGGTATAAAGGCAGGATACCTTTGTCAGCTGAGTGGATTTCGCGCTGGTTTTTCCAAAACCTTGGTATATTACCAAAAGAAGTCGCCATGCAAAGATTAATACAAGCAGAGGGTGTTAAAATAAAAGATATTGATACTAATCAACTACGGATGTCCAATCCAGAAAGGATTTCACCGGAAACAAGATTAACGGATATATACAGTGAAGAGTGGGTAAAAGATCTATTTATCAAGTATGTCGAATTTCGCTATAAATTGCAGGATATGTTGGCAAATAATGATTTAGCTAACAACGAATATCAAAAATTTGACTTCGATCAACGAGACGATAGACGTTTTAGAGATTTTATTCGGTCGTTCTATGAAAATGATAATACAAATCAGATTATTCAAGAAGCAATTGCATATTTATTTATTGATAAATTTTCAAACGAATTAGACAGGCAGAAAGTCAGGGATTTAGCTCAAGCGATTAATGTGGCTGAGCCCAAGGGGAAAAAAGAAGTTGCTCCGTTAACACCGTTTGAGAAAGAAGATATTGGCGAAGATGAGAAAACAGCCAAAGCGGAAATAGCAAAGCTAAAAGAAAAAATTAAAGATTTAGATTTGCCAGAAGCGCATAAAAAATTATTAGCTGAGTCCTCCTCCCCCGAACTTCCCCCCGACTTATCCTCTGTTTTCACTGCTTTTCAAGCCAAGCTCGACGCGCGCGCCAAAGAAATGGCTGTCCCAGCTATTAGGCTAGAAGCGCCCAAAGTATCAGAATTTTTAGCCAAAGAATACATCAAAGTCCAAGAAGCAATGGCTAAGGTTTTTGGCGCAGGAAATCTAGAGTCAGTCTTCCTTCCTTCCCCAGACGACCTAACCCCAACAACATTTGGCACCCTTTATCCCAAAGCTCAAAGACCAGAGGATACTGCCAAAGGATTAACTCTTTTTCAGTCAGATTGGTTTGAGCAATCAGCCAAGGACACGACAGGCGCAGACGAAACATGGTTTGAAGCTTACCAAAGAGCAATGATTGCCACTACCCAAAAACATCAAGGTAAACCTCTTTGGGTTGAATCAAGAAACACTTCTGATTCCGTCTCTGACCCCATGCTCCCCTTGATCAAAGAAGTATTTGGAGTCGATAGAGAAAATCGCGCCAATCTATCTTGGGATGACATCACTACCCAGCTCATCCCGCTAGCAGAAGCTAAACTCCGTCAATCTCTTGTCTCCTCTGGCATTTCGGAGACAGAAGCTAGCAAGTTTCGTGTCACTCTCTGCCCAGTCCTAGCTTTCAACCTTCAAACCACCCTCAATCATCCCGAAAACTCTACCCGTTCCAATTTTGAATGGGCAGAAGACACCCTGCTTAAAGCTGACGGATCAGACAGCGGGAATTGCTTGCATATCGGGGGTTCTGTCCGTGGTGGTGCTGGGTATGTCGACGATGGTCATCGCGGGGATCCTCGGGATGGTGGGGTTTTCCGCCTCGCGGTCATGCATGAAAAATCCTAACCACTAAGCTCTAAACCCTATAGCTAAAACCTAAACCCTGAAAAATTTGGGTAGAAATTGGGCTAATGAAGTCTGCTTTGTCATCCAAAGTGAGATTCGCCCATGTAATGAAAAGCGCTTTTCATTATTGATTGCATGACGTTGGTAATATAGCTTTTTGTCAGCTTGGCGCCACTAGGGCACAGGCGCGTGTACGAACAAATTACCATTTACTTGAGGCGGGAATTGCTTGAATATCGGGGATTCTGACAATGGTGGTGCTGGGTATGTCGACAATGATCATCGCGAGAATCATTGGAATGATAGGGTTTTCCGCCTCGCGGTCATGCTACTTTTTATCGTCGTAGTGTTTTTCTCCACCCACTGATCATTTTTACGATTTCAATGAGCTGGTTTGACCAAGTAAAATACTTGTTTTCTTTGATCGATTTTTTCTCCACACAAATCCGTATCAGCATTTTCAGCAGGCTAGACTGCACTCCGGCTTCAAAAAGGGCTTTTTCTTTAAATACTGGCTCCGATAGTTCTGCGCGAATAATTTGCTCTATTAGAGCTAGGCAAGAGGATTCTATTTTAATGCCTAAACTATACCGGGAAATTTTAGGAAACTTTGGCACAATAGTAGATAACTCGTTATATAGCAGATAAGTTTTTTGAAAAAGTATGGTATTCATAATGAAAAAATTTATTGAAAATTTTGAAAATATTTTTAGCCAAGCAAATTTATGGAAAGCTTGGGTTGATTACCGCAAAGGCAAGCGAAACCGTCAGTCGGTAGCCGAATACGAATATCGCTTGGAGGAAAACCTAACCGAGCTTTACCGCCGGTTGAAAAATATACACACGAGTCATCGCCATATAGGAAATTTATTGTTTTCGATCCGAAAAAAAGAGTTATTTCAGCGCCGGGTATGGCAGATCATATTGTCCACCGAGCGCTGTATAACGCCCTTTATCCTTTTTATGATCGTTTGTTTATGGCTTGTTCTTTTTCCTGTCGGGAAGGTAAAGGGCTGAGTAAAGCGTTGGGGTTGACGCAGTCCTACCTTAAAAGCGTTAGCCAAAATTATCATTGCAAAATATGGGTTTTACATTTTGATATTAAAAAATGCTTTGATTCGATTGATCATTTAATTTTAAAGCAATTTTTACGCCAAAGAATACATTGTCAAAAAACGATTCAGATATTAGAAAAAATAATTTATGGCTACCACACTGCGGAAAGCAAGGGGATACCGCTAGGGAGCTTGACCAGTCAGCTATTTATCAACATCTATTTGGACCCACTAGACAGATTTGTTAAAGAGAAGTTAAAAATTAAACATTATCTAAGATACGCGGACGACTCTTTTATTTTCTCTCGCGATAGAAAAGAGTGCCAAAAGTGGCTAGTGCAAATTGGTGATTTTTTGAAAATTAATTTAAAGCTGTCAATTCCGCCAGATCATTATAGTATTTGCAATCTAAATAGTGGGGTGAAAATTTTGGGCTGGAAATTTGTGAATAATTATTCTAAGATAAAAGCAGAAAGCGTCAGCCAGATGAAAAGCAAATTTGCTCAACGGGTGGTTGAGTATAAAAAAGACAGTATCAGCGCTAGCAAACTAAATGCATCGTGGCAATCGTATCGAGGGATTTTAGTTAGAGGTAAAAATTTAAGCACAATCAATCAATTTTTAGCGCAAATATTATGAACGAAACAGAAAATAGTTTAGGTGCATTTCAGCCAGAAATTAGCGCGCCAGAGAAAAAAGCGCGATTAGAGAGATTAAAGGCGCTAGCCAACACTATTGGCGAAGACGCGGGAGTAGCGGTGAAAATCGGAGACAAACCCGGCTGGCGCTATGTTTTCAAGCCAGTGAATACGATCGAAGTCGACCCTAGCGATATCGAGACAAAGGGTTTTGAGTATTGCGCCGGTTTAATCTCGCACGAGGCAGGGCATCGTAAAATCGATCAGGTGGATTTCATTCCTAAAAAGATTTGGCAAGAGACTGGTTTTTCGTTTTTGATGAACGCGATATTAGATCCCAGAGACAATAACTGGGTTAGTAGTAAATATGAAGGAGCTGGCAAATGGCTTCAGGCGGTTTATGACGAGGACATTCCCACCGAAGACAATATCGTCGGCAAAGCCAGAGAGAAATTAGGGTATACGCCCAAACACATTCAGTTTGGCTTGGAGGTGATTAAGTATTGGCACACAGGGGAGTTTTCTGCTGATTTGCCACCAGCGGTACGCGATGCGCTAGAAAAAACCATCCGCTTTGCGGAAAACGCTTATCATCATTTTCCTTCCACATCGCCCAGCGAAGCAGAAATCCAAACCAAAGCGCAAGAGGTTTATAGAATTATTTATGCCAAAATTTATCCTGAATACAAGAAATTGGTTGACGAGGCGTTAGAAGACGAAGCGATGAAACAATTGATGCAAGAAATGGCGGAAAAAGGCGAGCTTGATTTGCCAGACGAAGCGTTTCCCGAGCCCAAATCAACGACTGAGCCCGGAGCGGAAGCTGAGCCCGAGGGTGAAACTGACGAGCCAAAGCCACTTCCGCCCAGCAAACTTCCGCCAGAATTACGAGACAAGATTATCAAAGAAATGGAGGATAAATTAGCTGAAATGGGCGAGGAAGAACGGAGCCAATTAATTGCCGAAGCTGAGCAAAAAGCTCAGGATGGAATAGATGGCTTAGAAGCAGATTTAAACCAAGAAATAAAAGGCAAATTGGCTGATCAGCCCGAAACCAAAAGCGAAGAGAAAAAAAGAATGGAGGAGGAAGATAATGATCGCCAAGCCGAAGAGAAAAGGCGACAAGAAATCAACGATAAATTGCAAGAGTTCGAAAAAAAAGATAATGTCACTAAAAACGAGTATCAGCGCGCGATGAATGAGGTGGCACAATATATTGGGAAAATAACTGACGATATTTTAGACGCGCTAACTGCCAAAAGGTTTCCTCGTTTTAGGCGCGCGTTTCCCGGGCAGAAAGTTCGCTTAAAAGGCGCGATGAAATATGAAGGGCAAAAAGATTATCGCGAGCTCTTTGACACCCGCTTGTCAGATGAGCGGAAAAATTATCATTTTTTAGTTTTAGTGGATTTGTCTAGCTCGATGCTCGGCGAGAAAATTGACGAAACATTCAAAGGAGTTGTTCTTTTGGGCGAAGCTTTGTCGCGCGTTGGCGAAATATCCGGGTCAGCCAAAGTAGCGATTTTTGGCTTTCAGGATACGCTCATCCCTTACAAGGAATTTGACGAAACAATGGATGATAAAATTAGGCAATCAATCAGCGCAATGAAAAAAGAAGTTTTTGACCAAGGCAGGAATAATCGATCTAGGTATAATAATGATGGTTATTGTTTATCTAACGCCTCGCATATTTTAGAAGAAGCAAGCGGAGGTGGTCAGCAAATAATTATTTGGTTGTCTGACGGACAGCCAGAAGGCGACGGCATCCATCGAGTAGAAAAATACGCTGGTTTATCTCAATTTGAAGAAGCGCAGAAAGTGGTGGCAGATATTTCAAAAGACGGCAAACAACAGGTTTTGCATGTTGGGCTTGGCGCTGGCACTGAGCATGTGGCTAAAATTAGCCCTGATACATTGAGCGGGGTGGGGAATATTCCCAATGTAAAACTTAGCGAACTGGTTGAAGTGCTAGGCGAGAATTTGAAAAAAATACTTAATTAAGCTAATATAAATATATGGACGCGCAAACAAAGGGAAAAATAATCAGATTTTATCAAGTGATGGAGAAAATGCAGACCGTGAAAAATTTTCGTATCGGGATGATTATTACTAGCCCTGAAAACGAAACTCTTTCTGATATAGCTAGTTTAGCGCCCAACTCCAACCGAGTGACGAGTGTGGCGCTCGACCAAGATTCAAACGGGGAAAATATTATTGTCAACGAATTGGCGGCTGGGCTCGAGGATGGACGGATTATTTTGCTTCAGATATCTGGCTATCTAGATCCCAAAATATACAATCAGCTTTATTTGCTTGCTAATTCTGGGAGAATGGAATATGTATTTTTAGACCAAGAAAGAGTTTTTATTTATTCGAAGCTTGGCGCTCAAATTATACTACTTTCCAGCCAAGAGAATTTAGACAAGCTAAATTATACTAATATATTGAATTTGGTTTCACTCGTCAAAAGATTATAACTATGCCAAAATTATTATCATCTATTTTGGGTCGCTTTAAAAAAGGTGCTGAGTCAGAGGAGCCAGTTGACGACGGTATTTTGAAGAAAAAAAAGGAAATTTTAAACCAGGAAGATGATAAGCGACTATTAACTATTTTATCACAGGCGCGGGATAAAGAGAAAGCTGGACAATTTCAAGAAGCGCGCGATCTTTACGCTGGTTACCTAGCTGAATATCATCGCCTCTCCTCCCCCGAACTTCCCCCCGACTTATCCTCTGTTTTCACTGCTTTTCAAGCCAAGCTCGACGCGCGCGCCAAAGAAATGGCTGTCCCAGCTATTAGGCTAGAAGCGCCCAAAGTATCAGAATTTTTAGCCAAAGAATACATCAAAGTCCAAGAAGCAATGGCTAAGGTTTTTGGCGCAGGAAATCTAGAGTCAGTCTTCCTTCCTTCCCCAGACGACCTAACCCCAACAACATTTGGCACCCTTTATCCCAAAGCTCAAAGACCAGAGGATACTGCCAAAGGATTAACTCTTTTTCAGTCAGATTGGTTTGAGCAATCAGCCAAGGACACGACAGGCGCAGACGAAACATGGTTTGAAGCTTACCAAAGAGCAATGATTGCCACTACCCAAAAACATCAAGGTAAACCTCTTTGGGTTGAATCAAGAAACACTTCTGATTCCGTCTCTGACCCCATGCTCCCCTTGATCAAAGAAGTATTTGGAGTCGATAGAGAAAATCGCGCCAATCTATCTTGGGATGACATCACTACCCAGCTCATCCCGCTAGCAGAAGCTAAACTCCGTCAATCTCTTGTCTCCTCTGGCATTTCGGAGACAGAAGCTAGCAAGTTTCGTGTCACTCTCTGCCCAGCCCTAGCTTTCAACCTTCAAACCACCCTCAATCATCCCGAAAACTCTACCCGTTCCAATTTTGAATGGGCAGAAGACACCCTGCTTAAAGCTGACGGATCAGACAGCGGGCGTTGCTTGCTTATCGTGGGTTCTGGCCGTGGTGGTGTTGCGTCTGCCGACCTTGCTCATCGCGGGCGTCCTTGGGTTGGTACGGTTTTCCGCCTCGCGGTCATGCATGAAAAATCCTAACCACTAAGCTCTAAACCCTATAGCTAAAACCTAAACCCTGAATCCTGAAAAAAGGTGAATAAATTTAAATTAAAACTAGAAGGAGGTGATATCAAGTGAAAAAGGGAACTTTGTCGACTATTGCGGTTGTGCTGGTGATTGTTGGTGGATTAAACTGGGGACTAGTTGGACTGCTGGAATGGAATCTGGTGGAAGCTATTTTTGGTATCAGCACAGTTATTACTAAAATCATCTACGATTTAGTTGGTTTATCAGCCATTTATATGGTCTATACTTCAATGTCAAAAGGCGAGTAACGGTTTTTTGTCGGTCTAAAAATAACCAATTTTTAAGATAATTAGAAATATTATCCGCTAATTTTGAAATATGTTTAAATAATTTCATTTTGGCAATTTATTATGGTTTTCAAAATTAGATATTCATAATCGTTATATAAAATTTCATTCCCGTGTCAAGTAGCCAAACTATCTAACCCAACTCGACCGATTGGGTAATTAGAAAATCTAACTGAAATGGATTTCCTAAGTGGTTTTTTTTGTTCGTTTTTAGCTTGTTTGGTTTGATATGTTTGAGCTAATAAATTCAGCTTAGTCTCAATGTTCCTTTTCAGCTCAGCTGGATTAAGCGAGTTGTAGATTTGTTTAAGTTCTTGTTTTGCTTCCACCAATATTTCTGGGGATTCCATCAACCACTGGTAAGGTGTTTTAGCTTTTTGATAGCGACGACTAATATGCCCCTTGTATCTGATTTTAGTTTCTAGGCGCATCACTGGCTGAAAGAAGTTTTTGTAGAGACGTATCTCGCGCTGGTAAAGGTCGTTGAGAATCTCCATCTCTGGGATTGTGTCGTATCTAACATGCCCTACCACCTGACGGACATTTCGGCTGTTCTTTTGTTCCACAAAACAATTATCATTCTTTTTGTAAGGACGGCTACGAGAAAATGCCAGCCCACTTTCTTTGGCATAATCATACACAAAGTAATTGATAAACGATGTTCCATTATCCGGATGGATCTCTTTCCAATTAAACGGATAACGACTCCTAGCTTTTTTAATCGCGCCAAGTGTTCGTCTTTGCCCTTTTCCCATAATCGCCTCTGCCTCCCACCAATGGGACGATATATCAACTTGGGAAATAGTATTGACATATTCTCCAGCAGTAGTCTGACCGCAATGCTCCACTCCATCAATTTGAATCTGCCCGAGCAGATTACGATCCCATTCATCGGAAAGTTTAGTGGGAATCTTCTGATACAAGAGCGGATCCTTTTTTCTGTTATATTTTTCTTTAAGATACCTTACTTCTTTTTCATGAGACAGTAGATTATCAATGGTTTTAGCTGACATCTGACGCAGTTTTTGAGTTTGAACATAAGAGATATTAAGCTCGCCTAACTGGCGCAACTTTACTAACTCGTTTTTTATCAGCGGTTCGAGCCGTTGTCCGCAGGGGCGATCAAAGATATCCCAGAGCTTAACTAGGGGTAAGGTTAAATCACTGGTGTATTGCCTTGGACGGATAACCTTTTTCTTTGGTTTGTTCCACCTTGTTTTAGCTGATAGGCGATCAATCAGATACTTTCGATTTTGACCAGCACGCTTTTCAGCTTCGTTCAAAAGCAAACCTTTTTGCTTTTTATCGGCTCCAAGATATTCTTTTTGCAACTCTTGGAGATATTGTTTTTTAGATTGCATATTCATCCTTCCTCCTTACTCTCATTGTATCTGCGAGCAAGGGATTATTGGTAGTGTGGCGTCAAGAAAATTTAAGTCGCGATAATTTCGGTTAGATTTTTAAATTGCTTAACCACCTCGCCATAGTTAGATTTTACGCTACTTGAGGCGCATTCCTTGACAAATAATTTTTTTTGATATAATTTAATTTAAATATCTGACAGAACAAATGGGAGACGTTGACAAAATGGACAACCCAACGACCGTCCGACAGTGGATTGAGGCTAATCATAATCTT
>Ga0210006_1001375_pt1 | contig 16852 bp, 16 predicted proteins | sample CryGey02umfilter_2_FD_185452 | JGI IMG/M metagenome (GOLD analysis project Ga0210006, IMG submission 185452) | Groundwater microbial communities from aquifer in Utah, USA - Crystal Geyser 4/10/14 0.2 um filter (SPAdes) (version 3) | ecosystem: Environmental > Aquatic > Deep subsurface >... | reverse complement strand
CCTAACCGAACAGCTCCTGTCCATTCGCCATTTCTTCGCTTCTGCTCAAATGCTCTTTTTACATTGTCGCCAATCGCATCAGAATAGTATTTAGCTAGACCCAAGCTCATACCAAACTGGAACTTTTCTACGGCTGACATCTGGCTGTTTATTACCTGACCCTCTGACACAAAATGAAGCTCAATTTTGTCAGCTACAGCAAGTTCATATAGTCGTGCAACTCGTTTATCAAATACACTTCTTGAAAGACGGTCTACTTTATCAAAGCAGACAGCAATTTTTTCTTTCTTAATTATGTTCTCAACAAACTCAAGTAACTTATCAAACTCGTCTCGTTTTTCTTTGTAAGCACTCTCGTCAAAGCTATACGACTTTACGACATCAAAAGATTTCTTGTTGCAGTAACTTCTAATACGCTCAATTTGAGCAGGTAAAGAGTTACCAGCTTCTTTTTGTTCTTCAGTTGATACTCTTGAGACATTTATTGCTTTCATAAAATTATTCTTCGTCGGTTACATACTTAACAACATCTACTTTATCAAGTGCCTTTCTAAGAAATTGTGCCATTTCCGCATCTTTCATTTTAAGAATTGGATGTTCATAGCCAACATCCTTTTTTAATAATTCAGCAATAGTTCTTGGCCAGTAAGCTAAACTCATTTGAATAATTGACCCTCCAACTGCTTTAGCTAATTCTTCAATAGAACTTTTTTCTCCTATTCTATCTACAACAATATAGGTACCCATATAATGTGTCTGTCTTCCAAAAGTCATTTCTCGTTCAAATCTTGTAACTTTATCTAATGATATTTCTGGATTGCCTCTACCAATAAAACCAATATCAAACCTAATCCCTTGTCCTGGTTTTATGATTATTGTAGCGTCACTCTCTCTTTTTTCAGTTGAACTAAGCCAGAAAACTTTTTCCAGCTTGTCAGGTGGGTTATTATGGTCAATAAGTGTAAAACCAAGAATTTCTAATAGCGAACCGAGCACTAATCTTTCAAACATTTTCCCATAAGTTGATTTTTCTGAACCTCTAATAGTTAGCGTTTGTGCACCAATAGCCAAAAAAACTTTCATAATTAATGTCCAGCTAACTTGCGTATCTTTACCTTCAAACTTAAAGTTTCCCTCTAGTGCTCCACAATTCTTTTCAAAATCAGTAACAGCATCTATTAGTGTCTCATCAAGTTTTTTCCTGTAATTATCAAGCTCATCAGGGTTGTCTCGTAGTATATTTTGAACGGCCTTATCTGTTAGACCCAGCAACCATTCAAGTATCCATTTCTCGTCCTTCTTTTTAGTAACCTTAAGTTCTTCAACTGCTTTTTCAGAAAGGTTTTGCAAGAAATCCTTATCTTGGTTACAACCTCTAAGAAACATAGCAAGTAATGCACCGTTAGATATTGCTAATCTTCTTCGTGTAATAAACTCAGTAGAATTTCTAACATTTTCACCGCTCAAAACAGAAAACACAGCTTCTCTTACGGCTTCGTTACCAATTTTTTTTATTACTTCTGGTCCTTTACTTACGAGAAGTTCTTTTTCTTTTTTAGGATAATTACTTACTATTTTCATAAAAGTTTTTTATTAACTGATTTAATTGGTGGACAGTTAATGCAAACTATATTTTCTGCTTCATTTGCTAATAACTTTTCCATTCTTTGTCTAATAATATTCACATAGCCCTTATCATTATCCAATAAGACAAAGCGTCTACCTGTATTGATAGATGCCTCTCCAACTGTTCCAAGTCCTGCGAAAGGGTCCATTACAACATCACCTTTGAACGAATAGTAATTTATAACCTTCTCAGCTAATTTTAATGGAAAAATTGCTGGGTGGTCCTTAGAATGACTAGGTGATATCTTCCAAATATTTGTTACATCGTACCCATCAGGAATTTTTGACTCCCTTACTAGTTTTTGTGAGGGATGGTTTCTAATAAACCAATCAATCAACTTATCACTTTTTTTTCTATAGACTAATACATATTCAGTAACTGGTACTGGCTTATACTGAAGAGGGTTTCTATCTGCCGAGAACCTTCTTCCTCTGCCTGTTGCCCAACCAGCCCCTTCAGGTTTCTGCCATATAATATCATCAACAAACTCAAATCCTTCCTCAATAAATAGACGATGAAAATCAAAAGGGACAGCCAGTCTCTTGGATGCTTTACTTCTATTTTCTCGTCTTATCAAAATAGGTGATATATTAAGTACGAAAAATCTTCCTTCTACCAATACTCTTTCACAAGCACGGATAATTTTTCTCATTTTATTAAGATAATCTTCATAGTCCACATATTCTGAATACTCAGGCCTTGCGTTATAGTATGGCGGAGAGGTAAATATTAACTCTACAGAGTTTTTGGATAATTCAGAGAGTAATTTTTCACTATCTCCTTGTGCTATTGTGTTACGCATTTGAGATTGAATGTAAGTATCTCTTTTAGTCTTTATTTTTTGCTCAGAAGTATCTCTTTTAAGTAATCTCTGTTCAAGAAATTCTTTTTTTGTACTTCTTTTTTCATCAACTAACGATGTCTTGGCATCTATAACAATTTCTCCAATTCTGGATTTATCAGATTTATTTATTAGAGCTATTCTCCATATATGACTTCTGTCATCTACCTCGGGTAGCCCGAAAGTAATTGCCTTATCTAGTTCATATTCTTTCATTAAACTTAAGGCGATTTCACGAGCAGAAATAGCATCTTTAATTAAATATTTCCGTCTGTCTGCAACTGTAATTTTTGTTTTCTCTTTTTTCATATATTTATTTCGTACTCACTTTTTTGAGAAAAGCTTGAAACTCATCCTTATCAATCCGATACTCACGCCCGATTTTGTATGCTTTAATTTTCTTAGCATTTATATAACGGTAAATTGTCATTATATTTACCTGCAACGCCCCTGCTAATTCTTCGGCTCTGTAAAACTCTTTTTCTTTAGTCATAGTCATAGTTTTTTACCTTATAATTATACTTTACTCCACTTTACATAGCAAACTGCTAGCACATCGTTCCAGATAGTAGTTCGGCAAAAGCTCGTTTCTTTTCGGGTAGTGTCCACCTGGGATTGTTTTCACAGCTCAATTTGTAGCAACAAGCAATACTTTCCCAAATAGCAAGCTCCCTCTCAGGGTTCAAATCCCTTTGAAAATTACTAATTGTTTCTTCAATGGAGCTAGTTTCAACTTCCCTGAGTATCACTTTGAACTTAATCACTCGGTCAATAAAGCCCTCTGGCAGAACTTCGTATCTAATTCCGCTTGGCTTTATCTCGGATATATCAATGAGTTTCTTTTTCATATTTTTTAGTTTTATAAGGTTTGTAATCTGCTAATTTTTTGTCTAATTGAGTAACCCAATCCCTAAGCTTGTTCTTGGTAATCAGCTCACTTGCTTGTTGCATATCCTTTGCTATGCGATACCAAGTTCTATCGTGGGAACGCTTTGAGATAATTGTTCTGAGTTGTCGCATTCCGTTTTCATCTCTTGCGAGTTGGAACAAACCAAGAAGATAAATTGCTTGTTTTGGCTTAAGCTTTTTATCAGCCATAAACAATATTCGGAGTATGTCTTTTACGCTTATAGCGATTGAAAACAGTCCAAGATTTCGCTCCTTGATAAGCTTCTGCCAATAGCTATTAACAACTTTCTTACTTAGCTCAGTGCTGAACACTTCTTTGAAAGTTGGGTTTTTCGCATATCCCAATTCTTCAATTACCTTGTTCATTTTCTGCTTGTGGTTCAGTCGTATCTCAAACCGTATAACCTCATTAAGTTCTGGGTCTTTATTCAACTCTGCAAACAAGCTTCTCTGATAAGGATTTTGGTCTTTGTCTATTGCTCGCTTTTTGTCCTTACCCAAGTCAGCAATTTTGTCGTAAATAACTAGCTGATGAGCTGTGGTATGAGCATATAAACTCTGACCGTCATTCATAAAGCGTGTTTTTGCGAAATCAAAACTCTTTCGTAGGTTCACTTTGTTCATCTCAGAAATCAGATGAGTAACCGTATATCCGTCTTCTACCTGAATGTTTTTTGAGAAGTGAACAGAGCTTACTGATGCCTTTTCAAGGATTGATTTTTTTGCAACTATTCCCATTGTTTTTAATCGGTCTTGAAGCATTTCAATGACCTGAGAGAAATCTTTATCTTCAAGTTCATCTAGGTTGTTGAGGTAAAGCAATTTAGGTACGGAAAACTCAATGCGAACATTGGCATCCTGACCATAGTTTTTACGCCTATAACCTGTCAGACGAGGAAAATACAGACCACTATCCAAATCTCTCTTTGAGGGATTTTTTACAAACTTGTCATACTGGTCTGTCTTGGAATGCAAGTTCCAAGTGGGCACACCGTAAGATGATAAATCTAGGACTGTGAGCTTGTCTTTCGGTATCAATAGGCACACAGTATCAATCATTTTTTTCTTTCTTAATCTGATAAAGAGCAGGATTTTGTTTCTTATCTTCTTTGATAAGCCACGCAAAAGCACCGACCAATTTGTTCTTGTCTTCAAGCGATAAATCGTTTATGTTGAAGCCAACTTTCGGCTCTTGTGGTTTAGTAGTACCCTGCATAAAAACACAATCTTACGATTGTGTTTTTAGAATATAATATCGTTCACTTAAGTTTGCTTAACTTACACTGATATATTTAGGGTCCAACCGAGCAGAATGTTTGGTTAGTTCAAATAGATTTTCAACTTGCGGAATAGTAAGTTTAACTTTTTTGTTGAACTGGTAAATTGCATTTTTTACCGCAATTTCATTTACATCATTACCGCCAAGAGTTTCGCTTATATCGTATAAACTCCATTCTCCGTAAGTGTTTTTAGGGTGTTGAAAGACAACTCTTAATACCTCTTTTTGTACTTGTCCCTGCACCTTAATTTTGTATTCTATGCCGTTTGTATCAGTCAAAATCATTGTCCCAGTCTGTAGTGAAAAACTTAAGTTCAGCTTAATTTCTTCCTTACTATCTATCTTTTCAACTTCTTTTGTATCTTCTTGTCCGAACAGAGAAGCTACTGTTATGGGTAGTTTATGGAACTTAACATTCCAAAGTTCAGTATCGTTCCAATTACGGACCTTAAGTCTTTTCTGTCTTTCAAGGTATGAAAGAACTTTTACGACCTCAAAATCCTGCTCAGACAAAGACGAGAAAGGGATATTCATATTTCCGTCAATCAATGGAAAGCGTTTGATATACTCTACAAAGTTTTCTATCTGTTTTGAGAAGTAAAATCGTTTTTGCCTATATACTGGTTTCTTTTCTATAAACTGGTCCTCACTGAAATTATCAATGTAATCATCAATAGCATCATTCGCTTCAATCGGACCTTTCTTATCAAACTCAACTTCAAACTCAATAAATGAAGAGCCTGTTTGAGAAAGATATTGAATATGTCTATGAAAATCGTCTTTGGTAAAATCAATTCTATCCCATTTCTCAGTATGAAAGTCTTTCATATCTAAGCGTTGAGCATCTTTTAGGCTTTTCAGTTTATATATTTCATCAATATATGCCGAATACATCATTACCTCGTTTTCTGTGCCGTTCTTTTCTTCAACTGCTTCTCGTATAACTTTATCTGCAAGGTTAGATAGGTCTTTTACACTAACCCTAACGATTTTTCCGATATTTAGGTCCTTAATCATCTGTATTACTTGCTGTAGAACAAGGTCTTCAACTGAGCCATAGTCATTAGTATCTTTAATTTCATCAGCGATTTCTTCAATCTTCCAATAATCACCCTTAAGAAATTGGTCTAACGAGAATGTGTTCTGACCTCTATAAAAACTCTCAAGCACGATATGAAGTGCTAATAGCTTTATGTCTGTATTAAAGTAATCAAAAGTATCTACTTGTTCATCTTCTTCCATTCCTATACTTTACTCTAGTTTACATTGATTTTCAATAATGATATGCTGTTTTTATGGCAACAGAAAAACCTAACGCTGACGAAAAGCTCACAAATCTAGCCAAACAATTGGTTGATTTAAGGAAAAACCCCTTGTTGGTTTTGGATATTGAAACAGTAAATCAAATGTCCGTAATTCAACTTGAAAAAGAACTAAGAGGCAAGCAATACGCCGACCTTGATGTTCTTTTACACACTTCAGGTGGGCTAATTGAACCTGCTTTTAATATAGTTAAGCTCTTGCGAAAACATTCTAAGAAGGTTGAAATAATTGTACCTTCTTATGCTAAAAGTGCTGGTACTTTAATTTCCTTTGGGGCAGATAAACTACTTATGGGGGCAATAGCAGAGTTGGGACCATTGGACGTACAAATTAGAGAAACAGATGATGATACGGGAAGTACATATAAATCTGCTCTCAATGGTTTCAAAGCCCTTGAGCAAATACAACTACACGCACTAGATAACCTTGATATTGCTACCAAGATGATTATTGATAGGACTGGTAGTGGAGTAAAGATGGCGGAAGCAATTAAGCTCGGCATAGCATTCTCAGGACAAACTAGTGCCTGTTTGTACAATCAGTTAAATCCAAAGGTTATTGGTGAATATGCTCGTGCTTTGGAAGTTGGTAGTAGATACGCTGTATCAATTCTTACAAGGTATTTGGGGTGGGGACCAGATAAAGCTAATGAGGTAGCAAATAAGTTAGTATACGGTTATCCTTCGCACGGTTTTATTATTGATACTCTTGAACTACAACAGTTGGGTTTACCAGCAGAAGAAATAAATGATACACTTAAGGAAGTTATTGATGGTTTTAGAGTTGCTTTAATTCACAAAGACATACAGGGTGGCTCATTTATTAAATTGTTTGAATACACGCCACCCAAAACAGCAACAGTCCCTAAACCAGTAAAGCAAAATAAAGTCATTACAAAAAAGAAATAAAATTATGAAATCTTACGATACATACAACAAAAAAGACAAAAAGGAAGACAACGCAAGAATGTCCTCTGTTGCTGATTTTTTTCGCAAGGAAATAAACGAAACAAGAACTTTTACAAGAAACCTGACCGCAAGTAAAAGCTATAATCCAAAAATTAGCAGATTGGTAAAGTCTGCAAAATAAAACCTAGTTCTGAAGTGAAAGGGTTGGGAAAAGTCCCAAGATACCGCTAAACTGCAAATCGCTTTTAATTCTAGCCCAATTTGCGGTTCTGAATGCGTCCACAGTACGGAGCCAATCAGTATGAAGCCCAAAATAGGGCTCGCGCGAAGCGCGAGGGGTGGTGGTGGGTGTGGCAGAAACCCAAGAATTCAAAAGGATTTCCCACGATTTTTTCGGAAAGAAATGCAGAGCCCTTTGGGCGAGGCGGGGGTTCGAGCCAATCTTTTTGAGAAAATTTTTCTTGTCCTCAAAATTTTCTCCGGAAGCGATAATTCCCGCTTGTTTGCTGTCTAAAATGAAAAGTCGCATCGGTTCGAGCCGATGATTGCCTTTCTTCTCAAAATCCTTCATTTTTTCTGAAACATCAATTTTGCGGTTGAGGATTTTTTGCTTTTTCTCGACATACTCCACCTTCGGAATAAGTCCGTCCAAATGCGTATCGAGCAACTTATCCAACCGCACATCTAAATCATCAATCTCTTGTTTCATATTTTGAGCAAAGGCAACGCCGTTTTGGGTATCTTGCTCGCGCTCCGCTTCTATCTTCGCGAGCATACTATCCGCCCAAAACGACGGCAAAGAAACTTTTTGAAGGACATCAGTAATTTGCTCCGCTAATATTTCTTCTCGCACATATCCCTGCGAGCATGCTCCACGCTTTTTTGTACAGCGATAATACTGATGTCCTTTTTGTATTTCGGAAGTAATGGCGCACCCACACTCGGCACAATTAAGTAACCCACGAAATGTCGCTTTTGCCTTGCTTGGTTTTTTTGGTCGCGATTTGTCCGCCATTATTTCCGCGCATTTATCAAAAAGTTTCTTTGAAATCATCGGCTCGTGCTTACCTTGGTACATTTCGCTGTTATATCTGAACACACCATAATAAAACGGATTTGATAAAGTGTGTTGAACGAGCGAAACCGATACGACTTTTCCACTTTTACCAAACAAGCCGATTGAAGTAGCAGTATTTTGTAAATCTTTCATCGAGTAAGTGCTGGTTGCGTACAATTCAAAAAGTTTTTTGACGAGGCGAAACCGCTCTTTGTCTTTTACAATCGTATGCGTAATGATGTCATTCGCATACCCAAGCGGAGCCCAGCCAGGCCATTCACCTCGTCTCAACTTTTGACGCAACCCGCGCTTTGTATTTTCTGAAAGATTATCTACAAAATACTTCGACTGACCAAAAGCGATAGAGAGCATGAACTTGCCTTGTGGCGTGGCTTCAAACCAAAAAGTGGGAAATTTTAGCGCGGTGATATGCTCGGAATCAATGAAGAAGATTATACGCCCACCGTCTACACTATTTCTCGCTAGACGGTCAGGGTGCCACGCTAAAATTCCTTCCGCTTCGCCACGCTCCATACGGTCGAGCATTTGATTGAAAATTGGACGGCCTGGACATTTTGCCGTTTGGGATTCGCGAAATGTCTCGACGACAATCAAATTCTCGCGCCGTGCAAGTTCATTCAATTCAAATTCTTGCGCTTCAAGAGAAAGCACTTGACGATCGTCCTCGTCTGTAGATTTTCGAATGTAGAGAAAGAATTTTTTCATATCGCTTTTGTATTATAACTATCGCTTCTCTTTCGTGAATACGAAAGAAAAAGATTGGCTCGTAAAACTTATGTTTAAAATGTTCGTAGAACATAAACCCCCGCCTCGCCCAAAGGGCTCTGCATTTATTTCCGAAAAAATCGTGGGAAATCCTTTTGAATTCTTGGGTTTCTGCCGTACCCACCACCACCCCTCGCGCTTCGCGCGAGCCCTATTTTGGGCTTCATACTGATTGGCTCCCTCTATGCGATGAAATCCGAACGCATTTTGAACGAAATCCAGATGCGGACTAACGCCCGCTCGGCGTGAGTGGTAATTCGGTACCAATGCGTACGCTCGGATAATGTGGAAACTCTGACAATTCCGCCTAACGCCTCGGGGTACCTCGGCGTCCGCCCTTCGCCCCCATCGCTTTTCCATTCTTTCTTTGTTTGGCGGGGGGATTTTTTTGAAAAGGTATGGCGATGGGGCTACGGGTTGGGTATAATCCCATTTTGGGATTATACCATAAAAGGATATATGATTGAAATACATATGAACAGATCCGTTTACTCAAAGGACTACAAGGAAATCATAGAACGCCTGAAAACGGCGCGCATTGAAGCTGGTCTTGCCCAACAAGAAGTTGCCGATAAGCTTGGCAAGCCACAATCCTATATCTCAAAAATCGAATCTGGTGAAAGACGGCTTGATGTTGTCGAGATTAAAAAGTTTGCGAATATCTATAAAAAAGAAATTTCTTTTTTCATCAAATAATATGACACTTCAAGAACTCAAGAAAAAACTAAGTGGAATAAAAACTTTAGGATTCGTTAAGACTCACCGCAAGGGCGATACAGGTATTGGAAAAACACTTGAGGATTTGCTAGGGATAAAAGAAAACAATATCCCGCTTCCAGATATTGGTGAAATAGCTGAACTTAAGGCATACCGGAAAAGTGCGGTCTCTATGCTGACACTCTTTACACTAGAGCCACAACCAAAAGGTGGCGATCGAGACAGAACACTTCTTGATGGTTTTGGATACTCAAAAAGAGATAATGGACGCTCCAAAGAATTACACAGTACGCTTTCATGCAAGCGATACAATAATCAAGGACTGAAACTTAAAGTGGAGAAAGACAAGGTTCGTGTTGTTGGTAAAAGCAAGCGACTAAACATCTATTGGGACATGGAGGACTTAAAACGAAAGTTTGAAGCAAAACTTCCAGCTCTCGTATATGCGTTAGCAGATTGCAAAGAAATAAAGGGTGTCGAACATTTTCATTTCAACGAAGCATATTTTTTAGAGGGCTTTGATTTTGAGCACTTCAAAAATATGGTGAAAAAAGATTACATTGTTGTAGATTTCAGAATGTACTATCGTCCGGATGGCTCTGTTCGAAATCATGGCACTGGCTTCAGGGTAAAGATAAAACAACTTTACAACTGCTTTGATACGAAAGTTGGGCTTATTTAATTTTTTCTTAAGACAACAATACTCTCCTTGTTCATCGTTTCCTCCAATGCCCCAACAATGTTTGTCGGAGAATTTTTGATTGGCATTCTTTTCCCTGGGATATTTCGGACAATAATGTCTTCGCAAGTAAATCCAATTTTTTCTGCTAATTCGGCAATAATAAAGTCAGTGGGAATTCTCACTTGCTTAACTAACCTATTTCCGATAACGAGGCAGAAATATTTTCCTGGTTTAAGTATTCTATGTGCTTGTTTCAGGCATTCATTTAAACCGATATTAAAACTCAATACGTCTTTTGCCCTTGCCTCGTCTTGCCTCGCAATTTTCTCTAGTGATTCTCTGAGATAGTCTGATGAAAGTGTATGATTTAAATGTTTAGTGGCTCTGCCCCCAAGAAGTTCATTGTCTAGCCCAGAGGCGTCGTTTGGATTTTCAAACATATCAACCCACTGAGCCGAGAGGCGAGAAAATTGTCCATAAGCAACAGTTGTTCGGCTATCGCCGTACGGCGGAGAAGTAATAATGCAATCAATAGAATTTGCTTTAATACCGTTATCTTTTGACGAATCGCCATAAATTATTTTCGTCCATGTATCCTTTTTTGCGTCTTTGTAAAAATCAGTCATTCCCGCGATATTTTTCTCTGCGTGTTTGCGAAATATACCAATAACATCAGGATTGTGCTTTTCCAATTTGTCGCCTTTAACCCGTACCAATTTAAATTCTCCAGTTTTTGTGTTTGAGGAGTAACGAACTGTCTCACTAAATGCGACCATCAAAAAATTCTGAATCGTTTCGTCTTTTATCTCTCTTATTGCCTTTTTAAGTTTAGAAAGTTTTATGATTGCATTTTCCTTAAACCAAAAATCAATATTCTTAAAATCGGGTCTTTGTATCTCGCTATCCTTTATTTTTTCGACCTTTTTGAGTATTGAAAAATATTCCTTTGTTAGTTTCTGTGGATTGATTGGGGTTGTTTTTGCGTGTGCAAGGAAAATAGCCAGCGGATTAAGATCAATGCCGTAGGCATTTCTTCCTATCAATCTGCTTTCAACTAATGCCGAGCCAGAGCCACAAAAAATATCGCAAATAGTATCACCTTCTTTGCTATATGTTTCTAACAATCTTCGCCCAACTTGAGGAATAAACATTGCAGGATAAGTATGAATTCCATGCGTGTGTGCTTTAGTTTTTTCTCCCCTATAATCCCACGAGTAATCTATTTTTCGCACATACTTTTCATTTCTCGATTGCCCTTGATCCAGTTGTGATTCAAGATTGCGAATAATCTTAACGACAACACCTCTCACTTCTACCTCATCTCGATAAATTGGAAATAAGGTCGGGTTTGCGGGTTGCAATCTAAATCTTCCATTTTCACGATACAGTTTTTTGAGCGTTGCTTCGTTATCGTCAATCACAGCGACAACGGTCTGTCCGTTTTCTGCTACTTCCTGTTTTCGTATAACCACAATATCGCCATCGAAAATTCCCTCATCAATCATACTACTACCTTGAACGCGCAGAGCGTAGTGCTTGCCTTGTCTCCCAATCTCGTCTCTTGTGATCGTTATCATCTCGTCTGGTATTTCTATTGCCTCAATCGGCTGACCCGCCGCGATAGCTCCTAAAATAGGAATCTCTATTGTCTGCTTGGCTTCAACTGTCGAAACGGCGCGCGGTTGATTGTGCTCTTTATTCAAAAACCCTGCGTTTTGCAATTTGCCTATGTAATAATGAGCAGTTGAAACAGACGCAAACTTAAACTTCTTCTTGATTTCTTCAAGAGAGGGGGCGTAGCTATTTTTTGCTCTGTAAGTTTTTACGAAATCAAGGACTTGTGTTTGCTTTTTTGTTATCATAATGCTATTATAGAAAATAAATAGAAAGTATACAAGTAGTAGTTATCCACAGAAAAGATATGGCAATCACAAAATTTAAAATACAAAAAATAAAAGCACTTGGTTTGGCAGAGTGTGATTCGTTACCCAAAATAATGATTATTGCTGGTCCAAATGGGGCTGGTAAATCTACTCTCCTGTATGAAATTTCTCAGCGTAGACAAGGGATAGAAATAGAAGAAGCAACAAAAATACTTTACCAACCACCCCATAGAGCAATCCGTAAAACATCAGTTAAACGTAGTTGGTTGAGCGGTGGTATGAAATCTATGTTTGATCTCCTTATGCAAACGAGCGTTGGTGGTTATGAAGGCTTATCATTTCAAAATCCATCTAGAACACCTGATAATGTCGATGAAGCAGGATCAACAATCAAACACACTCTCGGAGAAATCGAAAATAAGAGACAATCTGTACTCGCAGAATTATTCGACAAAGCAAAGAGTAAAAATGCAACGATAGAGACCGACAAAACACCGGATATCTATGAATCAATAAGGGAGTTAACAAAATATTTATTACCCCATCTAGTTTTTCAACGCGTTGATTTTAAAAATGAAAATGATATCAAGTGTATTTGGGTACGAACTGACAAGGCTGGGGAACAGGAAATTGATATTGACGATCTTAGTTCGGGTGAGAAAGCAATAATAATACTATTTCTTCCACTTATTGAAAACCAAATACACGTTAATTTAAAATTGCTTGAAAATTCTACTGCGAATGTAAAAGATGTTGAACAAAAAGAAAGTCTAGTTTTTATAGTAGATGAGCCGGAATTACATTTACACCCTGACTTGCAAGCAAAAATTTTAACATACATTAGAACTTTATCAGTAAAAAATAACATACAATTCATAATTTCGACCCATTCTCCAACAATATTAGATCAGGCTTATGATGACGAACTATACCTTCTAACACAGCGAATTGATTCAGAGAGCACACAAAACCAACTTAAAAAAGTAGCATCTAGTATTGAAAAATTAGAGGCACTTAAGCAACTTACTGGCAATGCTTATTTTGTAACAACAGGTAGGTCAATTGTTTGTATCGAAGGAGAACAATCTAGCGATATAAGGGTAACGGATATTAGGCTTCTTGAAATTTTATACCCTCGTTCGACTGCGTATACTTTTATTCCAAGTGGAGGTAAGGGAAATGTTATTAACACAGTTAAAAATCTCCGACAACATCTTAGTGAAGAAAATTTTAATATCTCAGTTTGCGGGTTAACAGACAGGGATCAAAATACAGCACAAAGCATCGATGGGGTTTTCTCCCTTCCCGTGTGTATGATTGAGAACCTACTTCTTGTACCTGAAATTATTTCGGAGTACCTACAGAAAAATGATATTTCAATGACCCCCGATGCGGTTAAATCTGCGTTAGATGAAATAACAGCAGGGATGGTAAACGAAGAAATTGGTATTAGAATTTCCAAAAAATTAAAACCAAAGACTATTAGAGTATCTGGTACTAATAAAGAAGAAATAAATAAAAGTCTGGATGAACAAATAAGCGAGATGCGATTATCTATACCAAGCGGAGTAGATCTTGAAAAACTAATAGATGAAACAAAAATTCTGGTTGATAAAGTAATCTCGGATAAAAAAACACTTGAAGAATTTAGAGGTAAAGAAATAATTTCTCAGTTCTATAATAAATTTATAAAAATAAAAGAAATCGGATACTCAAAATTTTGCTATGAACTTGCACAGATCCTTGCACAAAAGGGAGAGGTTGAAAAACTACTAAATCCTGTATTTGATAAAATAAAAAATTCTAAGTAGTTTATAGAAATCATATTCTAAAATTTAAAAAGGGAGTGAGTCTGCGTGCGCGCAAGGGAGGGCAAAGTGTGTGCGTACTCGCACGCACTGGGGGTAAGCACGTTTGCATCTGAGCCTCGGACTTTTTCCGCTAGGGCGCCCCTGAAAAAGGACGAGTGCCGCCGTCAACGAAGTAGATATGGTTAGAAGCGGAAGCGACACAGCAAACTCTATGATAAAAACGTGGTGAGGGGTTGTGCGAGAGCGGACTCCGTAGGCCTGTCAAACGAAGCCCAAATATCTAGGTTAAACAGCAAACCATAAAGTAATGAATACTCTAGCTTTCCACAGCGAGGAGGAGCTGACGCTGGGGAGAGGAACCCCTCCTCTCCCCAAATAGCGGGGTGTTTGCCTTGCTTCCATGAAGCCTTAACGGCTCAAATGGGCGGAAATGAGCCGTTAACCTCTATCAGGCAGATGCAAGGCAAGGACACACCCTAACGAAGACATCTAGGCACTCGTAGCCCTAGCGGAAAAAGTCCGAGGCGAATGCCGAGGGTGGATCCCCTAAGGAAGGGATGATAACAGCGGAAAAGAAACGAGGCCCAATATTGTATTTGATTTTGTCAGTTTCCTTTTTCAAAAGGAAACGCGCCCGTAGCCCCATCGCCATACCTTTTCAAAAAAATCCCCCCGCCAAACAAAGAAAGAATGGAAAAGCGATGGGGGCGAAGGGCGCGCGCCGAGGTACTCCGAGGCGTTGACGGAATTGTCAGAGTTTCCATATTATCGGAGCGTACGAATTGGTACCGAGTTACCACGCACGCCGAGCGGGCGTTAGTCCGCATTAGGATTCAATTCAAAATATGTTCGGATTTCATCGTATAGAGGGAGCCAGAAACAAAAAAGTCCTGACGCTAATGCGTTGGGACTCTTTTGTTTCTCTGAGTCTCTGGTAGCGGTAGACCTGAAAGGGCGATCCTGATTTTTAAGCGTAAAAATCATGTCGAAATTAGCAAATTTCGACCAAGACCCGCGGAGCACTTTTCTTAATCTACAAAATGGATGGTCTCGACCGCAGGGAGAGGCGTCCCTACCCGCGGAACCAATTTTAAAAAAAATACTTGTATGGTTGCATAAATATATTTGTAGTATAATAAATATTATGAAAAAAACAATATTTTTGGTAATCGGTGCGCTTATTATTGGCATGGGTGTGTACTATTATACGAAGGCTCCAGTGGTAACTGCTCCTGTAACAGAAGCCCCTGTAACAGCGACGACCACAGAGAAAGTTGTTCAGAAACCAATTGTTGATACAACAAAAACAGTTTTGGGAACATCAGTTCAAAAGCGCGACATCACAGCATATCACTTTGGCACAGGCGCCAAGGAAGTTTTGTTCGTGGGCGGTATTCACGGAGGGTACGAATGGAACACGGCTCTCGTAGCATACGAGCTTATGGACTACCTCACCTCAAATCCAAAAACTATTCCCGAGAATGTGAAGGTTACTGTTATCCCCGTGCTCAACCCAGACGGTTTGAAAAAAGTTACTGGCAAGGATGGCCGTTTTACAAAAGCGGATGTTTCAACATCAGATAATGTTGTGATTTCCGGACGCTTCAACGCAAACAATGTAGACCTCAACAGAAACTTTGATTGTGACTGGCAAGCAAAAGGCGTATGGATGACAGAAACGGTGAGTGGCGGGAAAAAAGCATTCTCAGAAGTAGAGAGTACCGCATTTAAGAACTATGTAGAAACTCACAACCTTGCAGGTGTTGTTGTTTGGTACAGTTCTGCAGGTGGAGTATTCTCATCAAGCTGTCACAATGGAGTTCTCCCTGAAACAAAGACACTTACAAGCACCTATGCTAAAGCATCTGGTTATCCCGCATACGAAAGTTTTGATTTCTACAAGATAACTGGCGATATGCCTAACTGGCTCGCAAAGAAAAACATTCCTGCTATCAGCGTCCTCCTCACCACACATCAGGATACCGAGTGGACAAAAAATCTTGCAGGCGTTAAAGCGGTTCTAAACTACTACGCTAAATAAATGAAGCCACTTGTTTCCATGCGAGCCCTCATAGCAACAGGAACTCTTGTTGCGATCGGTATTCTAGTGTTTGTTCTTTTCTCAGTGCGTGAAGTTGCGCCTGCGAAAAAGACAGAGTTGACAATACCGATTGTGGCACAAGTCATACATAAAGTCATTGGAAAATCCGTTGAGGGGCGCAACCTAGATGCGTATGTGTACGGAAACGGGCCAACTCATTTAATGTTTGTGGGCGGTATCCACGGCGGGTACGAATGGAACAGCGTACTACTCGCGTACAAGTTTATGGATTACTTGAAAACAAACCCGAGCTTCATTCCCTCAAACATAACTATCACCGTAATCCCCTCCGCAAACCCCGACGGTGTGTATGATGTAATAGGAAAAGAAGGTCGCTTTGCTCTGTCTGATGTGCCAACAGTAGCACTCCCAAATGGAACTGGCCGTTTCAACGCTCACAATGTAGACCTCAACAGAAACTTTGAGTGCAAATGGAAACCAAAAGGCACTTGGAAAAATAAAATTGTGAGCGCTGGCACGAGCGCATTCTCCGAGCCAGAGGCTCGGGCTATTCGCGACTTTGTACAAACATACTCCCCCGCCTCGGTAATCTTTTGGCATAGCCAAGCAAACGCGGTATACGCTTCAGAATGTGAAAACGGCATACTCCCAAAGACTCTTGATATTATGAACGCATACTCTCGCGCATCTGGATACACAGCTATCAAAAAGTTTGATTCGTACGAAGTTGCTGGGGATGTTGAGGGGTGGCTTGCTTCAATAAATATTCCCGCTATTACCGTGGAGCTAAGCACCCACGAGACTGTTGAATGGGATAGGAATCTCGCAGGTATTAATGCACTTCTTAAATACTATTCACCGCAAAATTAAGTTCTAATAATATAATTGACGAATGGAAAAAGGACAATACATTCACCACTTGAACGAGTCACATACAAGTTTATTTGGAAGTAAGCTTAATTGGCTT
>Ga0210006_1001364_pt1 | contig 16923 bp, 23 predicted proteins | sample CryGey02umfilter_2_FD_185452 | JGI IMG/M metagenome (GOLD analysis project Ga0210006, IMG submission 185452) | Groundwater microbial communities from aquifer in Utah, USA - Crystal Geyser 4/10/14 0.2 um filter (SPAdes) (version 3) | ecosystem: Environmental > Aquatic > Deep subsurface >... | reverse complement strand
AGAGCGAAGTGCAACGAGCGAACCGCATATACTGTGTTAGGCGAGCCGAACGGAGCGATAGCGGAGTGAGAGTGCAACGTGCCTTGCGTATTTTTGAAAAATTTATCCATATTATTCCGTTTTTGGTGGGCTTTTTATTATTGTATTTGATTTTTTTGTTTTGAAAAATGGAAGAGGGGTTGGGGGTGAATTCCATTTTTCAAAACTCCTTATTATAAACTTGAAGAATAAGATAAGGATTTAATATAATTCTCCATATACTCAAAATCAGGGTTCCCGTTTTTGCTTGGTAACTTAATTTTTTCTTTTTCTATTCTGTTTATTCTTGCTTGTCTTCCGAATGAATATTTGTAATTTAGCTTTTTTAGTATAGAGACTATAAATAAAGAAATATATTTGTTTGTTTTGAATTGTGGAATAAGCGTGTGAACATTATCATCACTAAAATACTTATAATCATGATAAAAAACATTCCAAAACATATCTATGGTAATTTTTTGTTCAAAAACTTTTTTGTCTGAAATAAAACTTAATTGAGAAATAAAATCAACAACCCCATTATTTTCTGAAGACGCTACTATTAAAGGGATATTGTCTTTATCTTGAATCCTATCATAAGTTGTCAATCTTTCACCTTTTTCTATTTTAAACAATTTACTTAATTCAAATTCTCTCCATTTATCAATTTCTAATTTTATTTTTTTATCAATGAAGGGTTTTTCAGAAATACTTTTCTCTAATTTTTTGTGGTAAGCAGTGAGTTTGATTTTTAATTCTTCTGGAATTTGAGACGGAATTAAAATATTTTTTAGTGTTTTATTTGCTTGTCTTCCGTAATTATATTTGTATTTATTTGCACTAATACATTTTGCATAAAAAAGCATTTCTATAACGCTCATTTTTTTTTTAGGGACGAGAACATATAAATCACGACCACTGTAATAAGGAAATGATTGATAAAAAGTGGATAGAACAGATCCTCCACCTGCAACGGATAGCGTATGTGCTGGATTTGGCTCAACATCTAACTCTGTTTCAACATAAGCGGAAACGCCATTGTTATTTTCTGTACGAGAAACAAAGGGTACAGACTTTTTATCTGTACTTTTACATTGAGTTAAATTTACCAACTCCAAATTAACGCCATAAATGACATTAAATAAATCCGATACTTTTACTAATTTATTCATTGCCATAGTCCTGATTTTTATCTAAAAGTTTATTGCTATGTAAAAAAGTTACATAGTTTAAAATTGTGTCTTCAAAGTTTTCATCTTTTAAATTTGAGTAATCAGTTTCCATATATGCTTCTGTCGCCCATTCCATGTCAGCAGTAATAATTTGATTAACACTAAATCCAGCCTCATTTTTTCTATTTTCAAAATTTGCAAGCCACTTTTCTTTTATTTCAGTCCATTTGCCATAAGCATCAACTCTTCCCTTGTTTTTTCTTTTTACAAAACCGTCATCTTTGTAATAGCCAAAATATGTTTCTTTGTGATTTGGGTGTGGTTTGTGTGCTGTAAAAACCATAACACAAGAAACAACACCGACTTTTGAATTAAAAAACAATTCATCAGGCATTGATAAAACCGCTTGTAGAGTATGTTTTTCAAGAAGTTTCTTTTTCAATTCTAAAACCTTACCACTTGTTGCTAGAGCACTTTGCATTGGCACAATGGCAACGCAAGTTCCGCCGTCAACTAAACATTCCAAATTATTCAAAATAAATTCCAATTCATCGGTATCAGTTTTTTTATTTGATTTGTAAGGCGGATTTAAAAAACCAACTGTCGGTTTTTTCGCTTTTACTTCTTCAATTACTTCTTCATCAAAACAACTGCCATTTATGATATTTGTTTTTCCGTCTTGGTGGATATACATGTTTGAAACCGCCAAAGCGAAAATATGTGATTGATACTCTGTTCCGATAAGCTGTTTTGATTTTATTTCCTTGATTTTTGATTCATCGCCTTTGGCATCTGTGATCATTTTTTTCATCGCACTAATCAAAAATCCACCTGTTCCAGTACAATTATCGTAAGCAATAGAGTTTTTATTGACTTGTGCTAAATCTGCAAAAAGTTCTGTGATATGCGGAGGAGTTAAAACAATTCCTAAACCCTTGTCGCTGTTTGCATATCTCAAAAATTCAATATAAAGCTGACCTAAAACATCAAAGTATCTGTGAGTTTTAATAAAAACATTTATATTTTCGTCAATTTCATCAATAATTTCTTTCAAGACATTTTCTTTTTTTGATAAAGAAGTGTCGGTTTTGATAAAGCTAAATTGAGTGTTTAGATTTTCAAGTTTTTTCCCTGTAATGTTTGCACTTTCTAATTCATCAGAAACTGTTTGAATAAGAGAAACTGCAAGATTTTCTGGTTTTTTATGTGAAGCGTAAGACCTTTTGAAAGCTGTATTTTCTAAAGCAATTAAAATTGAGCTGATAAGCAAGCTTCTTTGACTTTCAAGAATTTTGTAAGTATGTAATTTTTCGTTAAGTTGTTTTGTGAAATCTAAAAGCGAATTATAATCTTGTCTAAATTTTTCAGGACTTTTCAAATATCCGTTCAAATAATCATCAACGGATAAAAATTTGTCTCCGAAAATTGGAGTCGCTTTTTTCTCATCTCTCAAATGTAAAAAATGGGAAACTCTTAATGATTGTTTTGTTTCTCCGCTAACTGCGATTGCTAAGACATCAAAACCTTTCGATAAATAAGAGGCATAAAGCAAAGCACCATCAACTGAAAAATCCGCATATTTATCACGATCTTTGCTTTCGTGTTTGGTTACATCAGCTTTACATTCAATAACAATCAATAAATCAGGATTGGTTTTGTAGCTGATGATAAATTCAGGATAACCTTTTCCGCCACCTTTTTTTGAGGCAGATTTTAATAACTTATCAATTTTTGGGTTATCAGAACGTTGTTCTTCAATATCAATAGAATCCAAAAATTTGGAAAAATGATCTCTTGTGATTATTTCGGTTTTTCTTTCGTTTGCCATATTGCCTCTTTAATAAGTTAAAACTAATATAAGTATATAAAACTTCTTGCTTTTTTCCAATTAAAATTCGTTTTCGGAGCGATAGCGGAGAAAACACCTTTTACCCCCCCTCTTTAAAAATTAAAAAAATCAAATTCCTTATTTCTTAAAGCCCACCAAAAACATTTCAATTAACAAATTTTTCAAAAATATGTCGCCTAACACTTGTTATACGAACTTCTTAAAATAATTGCTAAATTATGCTATAATTTTTGTATAAATTTCTATCCATAACATAGCTATGAACGGAAGCATAATTTATCCAAGTAAAGATCCTATACAAAAGTTCAAACAAGAAATGAAACTTCGAGGATTTAGCAATAAGACTATAAAAAGCTATTTGTATTATACACAAGAAGTACTCAGGTTTGCAAGGGTTGGAGCTAGTGAAGTAACTGCCAAAATTGTCAGAGATTATCTAGAATATTTGGCAGATAGTGGTAAATCAGCTTCTACACTCAATGTTGCTTATAGCTCTTTGGATTTATATTTTGGTAAAATACTGCATAGGAAGTTCTTTGTGAATATTCCTAGAGCTAAGAAAACTAAAAAATTGCCAGTAGTTTTGTCCAAACAAGAAATAAATAGAATGTTGGAAGTGACAATAAACAAAAAACATCATTTTATTATTAGTCTTTTTTATGGTACTGGTCTGCGTCTCGAAGAGTTACAAAATATAAAAATGAAAGATGTAGATTTGGATAGGGGGATGCTGAGGGTGATACAAGGTAAAGGTAAAAAAGATAGAATGGCTATAATTCCCAAAAAACTAGTAGAGATTTTGGAAGTACAAAGAAAATTGAAATTGGCTTCAGATTATCTTTTTACTAGTAATCGTGGTGGTAAGATGGATAAAAGAAGTTTGCAAAAAATAGTGAGCGATTCAGCTAAGAAAGCTGGTGTAATGAAAAAAGTTTCTCCACACACACTTCGTCACAGTTTTGCTACACACTTGCTAGAAAATGGTACTGATATTCGTTATATTCAAGAATTGCTCGGTCACGCGAAACTGGAAACAACTCAAATATATACCCATGTGGTAAACAAAAATCTGTCTTTGATTGTCAGTCCTTTGGATATATAAATTATTTTCTGTGTTTCTCTCCAAAACACTCACAAGGTTTTTCTGTTAGAAGCACTTTTTGTTCTTTGACTGTATTGATAAAATCTTTTTGGTCGCTACTTCCTGTAGCTAGTTTTTTATCAAGCGGGGAATGGTGATTGTAACCTCTCTTGGTCATTTCTTTCACTAATTCTTCGTGCCTGTTGTAGAGAGCTTTTTCTTTTCCTATCCATCTCTTGGTTTCAGGATGGTGAGAATAGCCACCTGTGCCACCATGCTTGGTCAGGATATTCCAAAGACCGTGAAGCTCACGGTGTTCACCTAATAAGTGCTTTCGACAAAGATGTTTGACGTGTATGTCCCAGACGCGCATATAAAGTTTGTTTAGGGTTTTAAGGAAACTCCATACCCGTATATACTATCCTCTTTACCATTTTTTAATCTTTTCATTACTCTTTGCATTGGCCAAATTATGGCACCGTCACTTAATATAACTTGTACTTTGAATTCATCTGTAGGATCATTTTCATCATAAGACCATTTTCCTCCATAATTGTTTATCAATGTTTCTCCAACATAGGCACCAAGAGAAAACATTCTAGAATTAAGACTTTCTGATAGTAATCCACCCTTTTTTGGCTCACCATTCTCAACATGTTCATCAAAAAATCTATCTATTTCTTTGAGACTCTCAATAGAATAGTCAGCTTTATAACCTGAAGAATTCAGGGCACTTGAAATCCATGTTGAGCCTTTATTTATATCATCTTTTAATGTATTTTGTTCAGTTGGTGCTTCTGTCTGTTTTTGGTTATTATTTTTGTTTTGGAAAAAAACAATAGTAACTATTAAAATAATCAAGACAAAAATTAGGATATATTTAGACATATATTTTTATTAAAAATGTAACTAATTATAAACATTAATTATTGATATTAGCAAGTAGAAGATATTCTTACATTTCAGGAAAGGTAGGTTTTTTTCTAATTATTTAAAATATTTTTGGGCACTTGGTCGGCGATGAGGACAGCCAGGCCAACAGCATGGTCTTCTTTTTCCTTTGAGTAGATCTTCTTGTAAACGTGTGAGATGCTCTTTTCTAGTCTTTTCTTGTTTGACAATAGTAACCCAACAGATCCACTCGTTGCGAGCAAGAGGAGTAAGGCTGTTCCATTTTTCTAGCACAGCTGGATTTGAATCCAAAATTTGCTTTAGATCCTTTGGCACGTTGTGCAAGGCTTTTGTTGATATTTGTTTTTGTAGCATAATATTTTGATTAAAAATCACTATTTATATTATATACGATTGGGACAGATTAGCAAGTCAAAATTTTTTATTTACTTTTATCCCCATTTGTTCTAAAATAGAAAAGCAGTTAAACTATACAAATTGTATTTAATAAATTTATTTGGCTATATAGTGAAGTTCTTACTTAAGAAAGATCTCTCGCTGTATCCTCAGCTCAAGATTTAACAAAATGTCACATTCTTTCAAAAAAATGCTAAAAAGTCATTATTGCAAAATTGTCTTTGCTATCTTTTTTGTACTTAGTTTTTATCTTATTCCTCATAAACTTTTTGTAGGATTTTATTTGCTTTTGGTACTGGCTTTTGCTGTTAGTTTTTCCCTGGTGATGACTTGTCTTATCATGAATATGAAACAAAGATTCAAGACGGCTAGAAGTGCTGGTAAAAATATTGTAGGCGTCATAGCTGGTCTCTTGGGACTGTCTGCTTTGCAGGTTTGTACTGTAGGAGCTGGTAGTTTTTGTGCTGTGTCTCTGGGTGGAAGTGTAGTAGCGGCGATTTTCCCGGGTGTTGCTTTTCACTTTATGACTAGGTATGCTGTAGCTATTATTATTATTTCTATTTTAATTCAAGTTTTTGCTCTTTATAAAATGAAGTGTTGGAAATAAGCAGAGTAAGCAAATTAAGCAGAATAGGCAGGATAAGTAGTTTGATTATATTAATTTATTAAAACATAAAAACATTAAAGCATTAAAACAGATTAATTGAAGGTTAATATTTTTTTGAAGTTAATTTTTATTTATTAATTAATAAACCAATTAACTAATAAACTTATTTTTTAAAAAAAGACATTCTATCAAATTAAAATTTTTTAAATAATATAATTATGAAAATCGCGATCGTGGGTGGTGGAGCGGCTGGCATGATGTGTGCTGCGACAATAGTAGAAGAGCATCCAGACGTGGAGGTTTTTTTGATTGAGAAAAATAGTTCACTGGGTAAAAAAGTAATAATTTCAGGTGGTGGCAGGTGCAATGTGACGACAGGAATAGAGGATTTGAAATTGGTTTTGACAAAATATCCTCGTGGTAGTAAATTTTTGCAATCGGCCATGCACAGATTTTCACCAAGCAAAGTTTTTGAATGGTTTGAAAATCATGGTGTGCCACTCAAGTGTGAAGAAGATTTGCGTGTTTTTCCAGTATCTAATGATGGTCATGATATTGTGGATGTTTTTGAAAATATTTTCCAAAATTCAAAAATAAATTTGCTTTTCAAACACAATATGAAAAATATTGTGAAAGAAAAAAATAAGTTTGTAATTTCTTTTGCAGATGGTCAAGATTTGGAAGTAGACAAAGTCGTGATGGCTTTGGGTGGTCAAGCTTATCGTCAGACTGGCTCAACTGGAGATGGTTATAGTATTTTGGAAAAATTGGGACACAAAATTACAGAGCTTGCACCCAGTCTCAATTCTTTTTTGACTTTGGAAAAATGGCCTAAAGAATTATCTGGATTGTCTTTTGAAAAGGCGACAATAAAAGTAAAAGGTCAGAAAAAATATCAGTTTACAGGACCATTTCTTTTCACCCACACTGGCGTGAGTGGGCCGGCTGTCTTTGCTTTGTCATCTCTTATTGCTTTTGAAAAATATGATAAACAAAATCCTTTAGGAATTTTGATAGATGTTTTGCTAGATTTATCTCTTGATAATTTGTTTTCAGAATTGCAAAATTTGCGTGAAGAAAATCTCAAAAAAACTTTCAAAAATACTTTGCACAATTTTTTACCAAAATCTCTAGCCGAAAAAGTCTGTGAAAATTTGGGTATTGATTTCAATAAGAAAAATGTGGAGATGAGTAAAAAAGATTTGAGAATTGTATCTGAATATATCAAAGCTTTACCACTCACTGTTATTGGGCGTGGGGCAGGTGATGAATTTGTGACTGCCGGCGGTGTAGAATTGTCTGAGGTTGATCCCAAAACCATGAAGTCAAAGATTGTGCCTGGGCTTTATTTTGGAGGAGAAATACTGAATATTGATGGGTTTACTGGGGGCTTCAATTTACAGGCTTCGTGGGCAACGGGGAGAATGGCGGGACTAGGCGTGGTTGGTTGATTATGATACTATTAAAATGATATCAGTTTTCGTCATTTTGTTATTTAAAATCGTTTAATCTTAAGAAAGATCCCTCTCCGCCCAAGGCGGATCGGGATTTTGGAGAACCTTATGCCAAAAGAAACTTACAAAGTCTCAGGTGATAAATTGCTTACCAAAATAAAGCAAATTATCAAGGAAGGTAATGCTCGCAAAATTATTATCAAAAATGAAGCAGGAAAGAAGTTGATTGAATTTCCAATAACGATTGGTGCTGTTGGAGTATTGGCTGCCCCACTCATTGCAGCTATTGGCGCCATGGCGGCACTACTTACCAATTGTCAGATTGAAGTGGAGAAGAAGAGTACTAAAAAAACTAAATAATTTTATAAAAACAAAAAAGCACTAAAACATAAAAACAAAATTGTTAAATGGCTAAATTGTTGGATTGTTTTAATGTTTTTATGTTTTAATATTTTAATGATGTTATGGATTTACAAATAGAAATTTTACAAGAGGGTGGGGGACAAGAAGCTCAACATGGTGACAATGTGTTGGTGCATTATGTTGGGACTTTTGAAGATGGTAACAAATTTGATTCTAGTGTGGACAGAGGTCAACCTTTTGAATTCCTGCTTGGTATGGGTATGGTGATAAAGGGTTGGGATGACGGTGTAGTTGGTATGAAAGTTGGAGAAAAAAGAAAACTAATTATTCCTTATCATCTTGCTTATGGTGAGAATGGTCACGGTTCAATTCCACCGAAAGCGACTTTGATTTTTGAAGTAGAACTTTTGGGGATTGAGTAAAAATTTGCTAAATAAAAATAGTCTGTAAAAAGACTATTTTTATTTATAACATTTTTTATTTGTTAATCCATTTTTTGACAGCTTCAATCAAAAGTATAGAGGATAATGAAGAAATTATAGAAAAAAACATAAAAATACAAATAACCAATCCAAAAATACTAAGTGATGAAATGAACACGAGGCTGAGAAGTGGTAGAAAAAATAGAATTATACAGGTAAAAGTAAATATTTTAATGGTATGTATATTTTTTGTAAGGTTTATTAACAATACAAATGAAGTAGACCCAAGTAATAATGCAATTATGAAATATACAGGCGGTAAAAAACCATAGTCTTGACCATAACTAGCTGATAAATAAAATAAGCTGAAAGCAAAAATTGAGCCACCAAGCATGCCTGCAAAAAAATTACTAAAAAATTTGTATGTGAGTAGTCTCATATTTTTGTATTATAATAATTTAAGTATCTCACAAGTGTGGTGTTTTGCCAAATAGACCTAAAACTTGCTATAATAGGGTATCTAAAAAATATGACTAACAAACAGCAAAAAATTGTTTTTGTAGATTTCTATGGTATTTTAAGTAATACTCGTTTTTGGTTTAGTGTAGAGAATTTTGAGCATAGGCTGTATGAAGATTTGTTGAAGATTCAAGATTTTTTGTTTGTACAAAATAGACCTTTGCTTGATGACTGGATGAGAGGACAATATACCAGTGAAGATATACATAACTTATTGGTAGAAAAATTTGGGATAAATTTTGAGGAATGGTTCCATATTTTTGTGGAAGATTGTAAGAAAATAGAAGTCTCAACAAAAATTTTGGAGAAATTACAGGAGTTACCAGCAAATTATTTGCGGATTATGGTGACAGACAATATGGATTCTTTTGATAGATTCTTTTTGCCAGAGAGTAAGATCTTAAGAGATACTTTTCACGAAATAAACAATTCTTTTTATGTTAAAAAACTTAAAAGTGATAGAGATGGTGAGTTGTTTTTGGATATTTTAAATAATCATGGTGTGCCTATTGAAAATTGTATTTTGATAGATGATTCACCACAGAATTGTCAGACATTTCAAAAATTGGGGGGAAAGTACTATAATAGTAAGATAGAGGAAGAAGTGTTGGAAGCTCTGGATAATTTGATTTAAAAACATGTTTACTATATTTCTGATTGCAGTTAGCTTATCTATCGATTCTTTTATAACGGCAGGAAGTCTGAGTTTGAAACATAACAAAAATTTTTGGTTGATGTCTTTGTGGATTGCTGGCGTGTTTGCCTTTTTCCAAAGCCTGATGCCTTTGCTGGGTTTTTTACTAGGTAAACAATTTGTTGTGTACTTACAGGAGTATGATCATTGGATAGCTTTCATTTTGTTATCAATTGTTGGTGGTAAATTTATTTTTGAAGCTTTGTCATCTGATGATAAAAAAATTAAAAAATTAAGTTGGAAAGTATTAGTTGTTTTAGGAGTTGCTACTAGTATAGATGCTTTGGTGGTAGGACTTACTTTTGCTTTTATTGAAATTAATTTGTTTTTGGCTCTAGCCATTATAGCAATTGTGACTTTCATAATTTCTTTATTAGGCTGTTATTTTGGTAAAAAATTGAGTAACAAATTTGGAACTAAAATAGAAATTTTGGCAGGTATTACAATTATTACAATTGGTGCCAAAATATTATTTACGCATTTATTTTAAATAACAAAAATTATGAAAATATTATTTCTTGACACCGAAACCACAGATTTAGAAAATGGACGCCTTGTTCAGCTTGCTTACAAAAATAGATTGACAGGAGACACTGTTAATGAATATTTCAAACCGCCAAAAGAGATTTCTGTTGGGGCGATGTCTATTCATCATATCACCAATGAAATGGTGGAGGAGAAGCCAGCTTTTGAAGGTAGTCAATGCAAAAAAGATTTGGCAACTTTGCTTGAAAGTTATATTCTTGTTGCGCACAATGCACTTTTTGACATAGGCATTTTGCAAAATGAAGCTGTAAAAACCAAAGAATACATTGATACTTTGCGAGTTGCTAGGCATATGATAGAAAGTCCAGAACACAAATTGCAGTATCTTCGTTATTTACTAAAATTAAATGTGGAAGGTATGGCGCACGATGCTTGGGGGGATATTTTGGTTTTGGAAGCCTTATTTGAATATTTGTTTCCACTTGTCAAAGAAAAATTTTTGTTGTTGACTGAGACGGAAGTTTTGGACAAAATGAAGGAATTGACCACAACTCCAGTGCCACTCAAAAATTTTACTTTTGGCAAATACAATGGCAAATCTTTTGCCGAAGTAAGTAAGATGGACAAAGGTTATTTGGAATGGTTGTACAATAGTGAATCAGGGAAATCTGAAGAAGAACAAAATGAAGATATGATTTTTACTTTGAAATTTTATTTAGGAAAATAAATTTGTGTTCGAGTTACCAAACCAGCCAGAAAATACGAAATGGAAAATTTGGGCAATCGTGAGTGTCGCCTTATTTTTATGTACTTTGAGTTTTGTTTTGGTTTGGTATTTTTTATTTTATCTTTCACTTCCTACTCAAAAAAATATTGTTGAAAATGTTCAGGCTGCTACTATTCCAGTAGTTGCAGAAGTTGAAACAATGAAACTAGAAGAAAAAAAGGAAATTGTCTATCCGAGTACTTCTATTATGATTGTGGGAGATATTATGCTAGATAGAGATGTATTTTATCGTATCAAAAAAAATAATAATGATTTTGCTTTTCCCTTTGCCAAAATAACTGATGTTTTGGCTGGTGCCGATTTTCGGGTAGGAAATTTGGAAGGACCAATAACTAATAACCAATCTATTATAAAGGCTGGTAGTGCTGAAGACAATGGTGGAAATTTACGCTTTACTTTTTCACCAAATACTACTACCAGCTTGGCAAATAATTTTGATTTGTTGAGTTTGGCTAATAATCATATTACTAATTTTGCTAATGCTGGAGTAGTTCAAACTAAAAAATATTTGGAAGAGGCTGGTATCAATTATTTTGGTGATTTTTATAATCAGACAGATCTTTCCTATATTTATGAAGCTTCAGTAGATTTGAAAGTTGCTTTTGTAGGATTTCATCAATTTTATAATGGCGGACTAAACAATGTTTTGTCCGAAATAAAAAGAATAAAAACAGAAAAACTTGCTGATTTAATAATTGTCTATCCACATTGGGGTACAGAGTATTTAACCAGTCACCCAGACAAAAGACAAACAGATTTAGCTCATCAGTTTATTGATTCAGGTGCGGATATCATTATTGGTTCTCATCCTCACGTAATTCAACCAATAGAAATATACAAAGAAAAGCCTATTTTTTATAGTTTGGGAAATTTTGTCTTTGATCAATATTTTTCTCCTGAGACTATGCAAGGTCTAATGTTGAAATTGCTTGTGACAAAAAATGAAGATAATCTAAAAGTAGATTTTGAATTACTTCCTTTGCAAATTTCTAGACAAACCCAAGTTTCTTTGATTGATGACCAAATTGTGAAAAATAAAGTTTTGGATGGCATTGCGAAGGATTCTAATGTGAGTGAGGAATTGAAAAACAAAATTAGAAATGGGGAAATTAATTTTACTTTTTAAAATTTAAATTAATCAAGTGGTGAAATTGTATATTTGTGATAAGAAAAAATAGGAATAGATTTTACTGTATGCAAAAAATTTCCAAATTTCTCATATAAAGAGTTGATTACCATTTGTGCTTGTTCAGGACTTTTGGCTTCTATCCCAATTTCAAAATCCCATTCACCAATACATTCTAAAAAGTGAATTACATGTGGTTCTCTTTGACAAAAATCAAAGAGTTCTTTTTTTTGTTGGCTTTCCAAACCTTTGGTATACAAAAATAATTCGTAAGTGTGGATGTTTAGTTTGTTGGTGTTCACCAGATAATTATTGTTTCTCAAAATTTTTTTCTGGCGTAATTTTCTTAGGCGATTGTTTATGCTTGAAGTTGGCAAGTTCATAATTTGAGCCAGTGTCCTGTCTGACTGGGTGGGTGTTTTCCCTAGTTGGTTTAAGATTTGTTTGTCTAGTTCATCTATTTTTTCTTGTTGTTCATAATTCATCTTTATATATTCTTTTTTTGTTTCTTTATTAAGATAATTTCTGTTGAATCTAGTAAAAGAGGTTCGAATACTAAATGACTTGTGAAAAAAAACATTGGGGAATTTTTGAGACACTTCTTCCAAAAAATTCAAAAAATTTTTTATATTTTTGCTATACATCATAACACCATAATTGTAATCTCCTCCCATTTTTACTACACAGCTTGTTAGATAATGATTGACTAAGTAATCATCTAATTTTTTTATGTCTTCACTGTTGGTCAGAGAATGTGAAAAGTAAAGAGCATAATCTTGATAGCCAAGTGCAAACATATCAATAAAAGGTTGTAGCTCTATCAATTTTTCTTGTTTTAATTTATGAAGAGTATAAATAACGCTATGTTCTTTGTAGTTTAATTTTTGGGCGATATCTTTGGTCTTCTTATCAGCATTTAGCTCAAAATTTAGTAGTATTTTCACTTCTTTATCATTTATTATCATATTGTACAATATTTATATATATTATTGTATATAATAACAAAAATTTGTCATTTTGTCAACAAAAATGTAAAAATAAGGCCAAACCTAGACAAGGGAGGCTATCATGAAAATCAAGATGCTCCTTGGTCAAGGGAGTTTTGAACATGTGCGATTGTTTGCTGAGGCAATCGCACGAGATTGGCCCAACACGGCGGAAGAAGCCGAGAGTTGGGTCAAGGAAGAGTGGAATCATCCTTCCACTCAAGTCTTCCTCGCTGAGGAAGATGGAATCGATGTTGGGTGCGTTTTTGCACTCGACTTTGGTTTTGTTCTTTCTCATCAGAGTGAGGAAGAACAAAGAGTCATTCTTTCAGCCTTTTCAGCCATGAAGGAAAAGAATTTTTCAGCAATGGAAAATCTTTCTTTTGTCGGCGGGCTCGGTGTGGTGGAGGACTACACCGAGCTGGGCGTCGCAACTCTCCTGTTGCGATCTGTACAGGCCTGGGCAAAGCAAGAAGGAAAAATCTTGCTGGGACACACCGGATGTCCTAGTAAGAGATATTCTTCTTTGAAGGCTTTGTCTTTGATTCGTCGGCTGGGGTTTGTTGAGTTGCTTCCACCTGGAAGCACTTATTACCCTGAGCCGTCAGACCTCGAGAAGGTCTGGGTCTACTTTAAACCTTAAAATGCCTCGACGCTGGTAGAGTCGGGGCACAAACATTTTTTATTATGCAAGAAAAAAAATTATTATTGCCGATTGCTATTATTTTTACTATGGCATTATTGGTATCAAATACTGTAGCGTCTAAAATAATTGGTATAGGTTCGTTTGTGTTTACTGGTGGAATTTTTATTTTCCCTATTAGTTATATCTTTGGTGATGTGCTTACCGAAGTCTATGGTTATAGAGAATCAAGAAAAGTCATTTGGTCTGCTTTTCTGGCCTTGATTTTCATGTCTTTGTTTTACTATTTAGTAGGTTTATTGCCAAGTGCTGGATTTTGGACTGGTAGTGAAGCCTACAATATGATTTTGGGTACAATTCCAAGAATAGTTTTAGCTTCTATTGTTGCGTACTTCTTGGGAGAATTTAGCAATTCTTATGTCTTGTCCAAAATGAAAATAAAAATGTCTGGTAAAAAATTGTGGATGAGGACTATTGGTTCTACTGTTGTCGGGGAAGGAATAGACACTATTGTCTTTGCACTCATAGCATTTGCTGGTACATTTGCTGGATCAGAATTGTTTTTGATTATAATCTCTGGCTATATTTTCAAAGTTTTGTATGAAATATTAGCTACACCTATTACTTATTTTATAATAAGTAAAGTTAAGAAGATAGAAGGTATTGATACTTATGATCATAATATAAAATATAATATATTTGATTTATCTGGAAAATAGAATTTTTTTATGTATAAAACAGCCAGTACTTTTATGTATTGGCTGTTTTTTGTGTTATAATTCTTTTTGATTACAATTTTTTTATTTTATGAATTAGTCTTTATTATTATGTACCTCTACCATACAATCTTCAAAAATGAAATCGTCGCCGAATTTCTGCCACCAAAAAATTTAATTTCAAAAAAAGTTATTATTCTTTGTGATGGTTTACCTTCTTTGCCAGATAAAAAAAGGCTAGTAAGATTTTTGGCCAAGAAAAATTACTGGGTTTTCCATATGCGTTATCGTGGTACTTGGGAGAGTGGTGGAGAGTTCCTAGTCAATTCGCCTGTACAAGATATTTTGGATATTATAGATGAATTGCCAAAAGGTTTCATAGAAATTTGGGGAAATCAAGAATTCAAAGTAAATCCAGAGAGTATTTTTGTGATTGGGGCGAGTTTTGGTGGTACGACAGCTCTTATAGCTTCAATGAACATTAAAATTAAGAAAGTCGTGACTATTTGTCCGGTGGTAGATTGGAAAGATGAGAGTGGTGAGGAATCAAACGATTATTTGAAAAATGTTATTAGACAAGGTTATCCTGGAGCATATCGTTTTAATGAAGAAAATTGGCAAAAACTGATAAATACTAGTTTTTTCAATCCAGTTGATTATATAAATAAATTTGATTCAAGCAAAATTTTGTCAATTCACGCCAAAGATGATAAAATAGTCATGTATAGTGGTGTAGAAAAATTCATGAAGAAAATAGGTGTTCAATTTATAACTAGAAAAAAAGGTGGACATTTGTCTTCTTCTATAATTATGAATTTTTTTATATTTAGGAAAATTAAGAAATTCTTAGATAAATAAAAAAATATGATTCAAAACATGAGATTAGATGGAGAAATTTTTGAAAAAATAAAATCAGGACAAAAGACCATTGAGATAAGACTTTTGGATGAAAAGAGAAAAGTATTGAAAAAAGATGATATTATTAATTTTGGTAAAAGACCAACTTTATTTGAAAGGTTGAAAGTTAAAGTGATTGATTTGAAAAAATATAAATCATTTGAAGAAGTCTATGATGATTTTTCATTAAAAGATTTGGGTTATACTCAAGATTTGAACAAAGAAAAATTTTTAGAAAAAATGTATAAACATTATAATAAAGAAGAAGTGAAAGAATATGGAGTTTTGGCAATAAAAGTAGTGGTCATTTAATCCCAATTTTATCGGGATAAAATTAATTACCGTATGGATAAAAAAATGACAGCAATATTTGGTACAGCTTTCGTTTTGATTGTTTTGTTTTTTGTATATATTTTGATTCCAAAAGATTTTTATATTAAATCAAAAGTAAATAATAATGTTGTAAAAAATGACAACCAAATAACTACGCCTGAGAATAAAGTACCAGAAAATAAACAAACAACTGTTGCGACAACAGTACAAGAAGATTTGACAACTCCCACAAGTTTAGATTTGAGTGGTGTTACTATGGAAAATGTTGATGAAGAAATTACCACAGAAGAAATCTTAGATATTTATGAAGTCAATGGTCCAGCTAGTAAGACTCTTATCAAAACACCACAACAAAGAGTACTGGTTTTGTCACCAGACAAACGTTTTGTGGTGATGGATTCTGATAATTCTGATTTTGCTTTTAGACTTTTTGATACTGCTACTGGTAAATATTTACACAAAATTTTGTTGGCAAATCAAACTGATAAAGAAAAAAGTCGTGGTTTGTATTGGTGGTCACCAGATGGAAAATATTTGGCTTTTACTATGGCTGACGGTGTAGCACAAAATTTGATTATTTATAATATTTATGACAATAGTTACAAAAATGTACTGACAAATTCCTTACTATTTTGTGGGGATGCTTGTGCCAGTGAAGTACCATTTTGGTCTGGTGATAGTAAGTATGTGGCTATGGTTGAACATGAAAGAAATAGCGTTGGAGATTATACTTCTACCTTTGTTTCTATTTTTGATACAAATGGCAACAAATTAGTGCAATCCAAGCCTGTTCATTTGGGAGATAATACTACAATGTTCAGATTAGCTTGGGATGAGAATAATGTGGTTACTTATAGTTATTTGAGTTATAATGAAGGTGGTGAAGAATTTGCACAAGATCAATCTATAGATTTTGATTATAGTTTGTTAAAATAATATTATGTTGAAAATTTATACTACAACCTATTGTCAGTATTGCAAAAGAGCCAAAGAACTTTTCAAAAGTTTGGATTTGCCATTTGAAGAAATTGATGTGACGGAAAATACTCAGGCTCGTGATGAAGCCTCGGCAAAAGCTGGTGGTTGGCTAACTGTGCCAATGATTTTTGCTGGCGACAAATTTCTTGGTGGTTTTGATGATGTTTATAAGTTACATTTGCAAGGTAAGTTAAAAGAGTTAGTTTAAATTTTAATTTTTTTGTTATGAATTATGTTTGGGGAATTTTGATTATTGTTTTGGGTGCTGTCATGGTCATCAAGACTGACTGGTTTGTAGAAAATTTTGGTCATAGTGAATGGGCTGAAGAACACCTTGGTGGTGGAGGGACTAGACTTATGTACAAGATTTTGGGTATTGTCGCTATCATTCTTTCTTTGATGGGTATGACTGGCTTGTTGGGTAGTGTGATAGTCAAAGTGTTTGGGAGATTGTTTGGAATATAAACTTTAGTTATAAAGTTGA
>Ga0210006_1001363_pt1 | contig 16924 bp, 18 predicted proteins | sample CryGey02umfilter_2_FD_185452 | JGI IMG/M metagenome (GOLD analysis project Ga0210006, IMG submission 185452) | Groundwater microbial communities from aquifer in Utah, USA - Crystal Geyser 4/10/14 0.2 um filter (SPAdes) (version 3) | ecosystem: Environmental > Aquatic > Deep subsurface >... | reverse complement strand
GGAAAAGAAGCACGCCACCGCGACGCAGGCAGCCGAGCTGGCCGTAAAGGCGAAAGCTGGGCGCCTCGCGCTGACGCACTTCAGCAACCGGTACGAAGACCGCAAGCCGCTGCTCGCCGAAGCCAAGAAAATATTCCCCGAAACCGTGGCCGCGGAAGAGGGTTTGGAGTTGAGCTTGTGACCGTTGAAAACAAAACCGAAAAAGAGGCGAAAGGCGCGAACACGGAAACGATGCTGCTCGCCGGCGTCGCGCTGGTGTTCCTGATCGGCGCAGCTTACATGGCATACAGCATAATGACGCCGAACGAAGTCGTGCTTAACGGGTTGCACATCCGCTCGGCCGGCGACGCGCGGCAGGGCATCAAAACCGTTCTCGCGGACCCGGTAATCCGCATCGAGGAGCACACCACCGCGCTGAACAGCACGCAGACTTCCGGCGTCGCGATGATGGGCGCGGAAGTCGCGTACGCGCTCGCGTCCCGCGGAAAAATGGTTTACGTTTACGAGATCGTCGACGACGGCAGCAAAATCGGCTGCGACGAGAACACCTCGTTCTGCTCGAACCCGCAAATCGTGATTTCGGGGAGCGGGTGCGACTGCCTCAAGGTGGACGGGCGCATCGAAATCGAAGGCGGGCAGGCATTCATGGTAAACAACTCGGTAATCGTACGCGGCCTCATCGGAATGGCGCTCAGCGGCTAGCCGGGCGCGCGTCGAAAAAGCGCAGCTTTAATGCATGCCCTGCAAGCGCCCGGTTCGCCTCGCCCACGGACTCGTGCAGCCGGTAAAGCCGGCTGTAGAGGTAAAGTCGCGGCGTATACCCCTGCATGGAGTCGTTCACGACCACTTTGCTGCGCAAGAACGGCAGCCTGCCAATGCCGGCGCGAGTCATCTCCAAGCCGCTTGCAGAAATCAGCGTTACGGCCGCCTCGTCTTGCGGCGCGTCCACCCCCGCGTCCGCGCAAACCCTATGCTCTACCTTGTGGCCGCCCAATTCAATCGTCCTGAACGGTCGGCTTTCGACCGTGCGGCTGCGGCGGTTCCACTTCGACTTGAACAAATCCCTCACCAGGAACCTCTTGTCCTCGGGTTTCAGCCCGGACCAGCGCTCGTCAAGCTGGCTTGTTGAAAGGTTGCCGACATCCCGGCGTTTGCCAAAGAACGGCCGCCACGGTTGAACGAGCCTCAATAGCCCCCGCTTGGACTCCTCCGAAAGTCCGCGCCACAGCGCATCCATCCTCTCGAAAGTCAAGCGGCCGCCCTGGGCGTTTATCGCGTCAAGATCGGGCATAGGCATGGCGGTTTTGGGGCGCACGACCGCCTCGGTCGCGCTCCAGGTAGCCCGTGTTGGACAACCCGGAAGGCACGCCTTCGTTGACCGAGAACGCGACGCTCCAGTTCGTCCCTTTTAATAGTTCCTGCACGCGCCGCAAGGCGGCCTTGTTGCGCTTGTGCAACCCCTTGAACTCCGAACCGAAGCGGTACTCCGGAAGCAGGAACACGTGATAACCTTGCGGGTCGAACCGCGCCTCCTTGAATTGCCGCACGAGCCCCTCCAAGTCGAGCAGACCTGCGCGCGGCTCGAAGCCCCTAACCAGCACTACGTTCAGCGGTTCCCGCGGCATGAACAATTATTTGGCGGAACCGAATAAAAAGTCAACCGAACCAGCGGGTTGGTCAGCCGAAACTGCGCTCGTCCTTTGAAACTGGCTTTGCCGAGTCGGCCTGCCCGCCCTTCCACAGCGAGCCGTAACGCTCCTCGATTTGCTTCTCGACGCGCGCGCCGCGCTTCAACGCCTTGCCGATGAATTCTGGCAGTATGAGCGGCGCGCCCTCCACGACGGCGATGTCCCCCGCGAGGCGCACGAGGCCGCTCAACTCGCGGAAACGAAGCGTCAGCGAAGAGTCCGCGTCGTCGTACTCCTTCGCCTTCTTTGCGGACACCGCGATTATTTCCTCCATGGCTTCCGGCGAAGCGTGCGGTATTTTTCCGTCCTTGCGTATTTCCTGCGCCACGAATTGCCAGATTTTTTCCCGGTTAACGGGGGTGTCGGGCATCACAGTGTCCAGCAGGACTTCATAGCCGTTGCCTATGACGCGGCTGCGCAGAGGCGGGAGTATGGCGGGCAAGTCGTTGATGTTGGACGCGGCAATCAATACGAAGTCGCAGGGCACGCCCTCGACTTTCACGCTCGCGCCCGCGCTCTGCGGGTTGCGCCCGACGATTGAGTACTTTTTCTCTTGCATCGCGGTGAGGAGGAAGCGCTGTATGTACGCAAGCGCGCTCAACTCGTCGATGAACAGGACGCCCTGGTGCGCCTCGTGAATGGCGCCGGGAACAACGCGGAGATAGGGCGGCGTGCCGATTTGCTGGTGGCCGCCGTACGGGTCGTGCCGCACGTCGCCCAGCAGCTCTGTTTCGGAGGCACCCGTCGCGACTACGAAAGTGTTGCGCTCGAAGGGCACGATTATCTTGCGCGGCTGGCGCTTCTGCAGCGCGTCCAGCTGTTCGAGCGCGGCCTGGTCGAGCACGCGGACTTTTTCCCCCATCCGCTCGTAAACGATTACCTCTTCCGAGTTGTCCTCCTTGAGGCGCGTGGTGTGCACGCGGCGGGGTGCGTCCTTTTCTTCGACGTAAATGTTCGAGAACGGGTTCAACGCGTACGACTTGTCCGCGCCACAATTCGCGCACGCGCGGTCGGCTGCGCGGCCCAGCGCCCCGCAACGCGGGCACCTGAAGCCAAGGCGTTCCGCGACGAATGACGGCACGTCGATCGGCGCCACCAGCCTGCCTTGAATGCGCTCCCGCAATTTTCTCTCTTTAACCGCGTCCGACTGCGTGCGGATTTCGACGGAAGGCCGCTCGGGGTTCGCGGGGTTGTGCAAAACCGAGATTTCCTCGGTGGGCGAAGGCAATTGGAATGCGACTGCTTGAGCCAACATGCTTTTACCCGTTCCGGGCGCGGCGACCAGCAGCAGGTGGCGCCGCTGGCGCGCGGCGATTTTCGCGATTTCAACGGCGTGGTCCTGCCCGATGACCTGTGCGAGCGGGTCCGCGGGTATTGCGACGTCAGCCGTCGACTTGAATTTCATTCCTTGGCCCCCAACAGCGACTTCGCCAAGTCGAACGCGGCCTGCTTGGAATGCGCGTGCTTCGGCAGTATCAGGTGGTTGTAGTCTACGAGAACCGCGACGAGCTGGTCCTTCGGGTTGCGCGCCTCCAAATACTTCTTGGAACCCTGGAAGTTCGTCTTCAATCCCTGCTCTTTTGCCGCGGCCTTGAACTCCGCCTCGGTGACGCGCTTGCGCAGCTGGATTATGCCGACGCCTTCGGCGGACACGCCGGCGGACAAGACCTTGCTCTTCAAACGCCTGACTATCGAATGCACGGAAACACCACCGCCAGGAATCAAGGCGCGCCGAAATAAAAAAGGGTGGCTTTCGCCGCGGAAAGGCAAGCCTCGCAACAAAAATAAAAATCAAGAAAAAGGGGAAGGGGGACGCCGCCCCCGTTATTTGCTTTCTACTGGCCCAAAACTATTTTCAGGCTCGTCGGCTTGCGCGTCAGGTTGCCCGAACGGATGCCCACGATGAACTTGGCACCCTTCTGTTCCGCCAAATCCACGAGGCGCTGGGTGACGATGCCGTCGAGAACGACGGCGTGCACGCCCTGCGTTTCCTCCAGCGACCTCATGATTTCGCGGATGGGAACCTCGGACAAGGTCGTCGAATCCGCGCTCAACAGGCGCGCCTTCAGCGAGCCTTCCAGCTCCTTTAGCACCTTGCGCGCCTCCACGACTTTCGCCGCCTCTTCGGGCGTCAGCACGGTTGCGGGCTCGGAGGCGACTTCCCGCGCGAGCGGCGAAGCTTCCGAGTATTTCTCGCCGCGTTCGGTGCGCTCAGCGCCGGCTGGGCGCTCGAAGCGTTCGCCGCGTTCAACGCGTTCGGCACGCTCTGGGCGCTCGGCACTGCGCTCTTGGCGCTCAACGGGCGACCTGCGCGCGTCACGGTTGCCTCCGTCGCCGCGGTCGAACTCGCGGCGCTCCTCGCGGTCGCGGTCGAAGTCGCGGCGGCGCTCGCGGTCCCCGCCTCCCTTCAATTGGTTGGCCTGGTCCACGGGCACCTTCCTGCGCAGCGCCTTGATTATTTCCTTGCGCGTCAAGTCCTCGACTTCCATTCCGGGCGGAGCGCGCGCGACGTAATCCACGTCCGTCGCGTCCATCAGCTCCTTGAGGATGATGTCCCCGCCGCGGTCGCCGTCAAGGAAGACGGTCAGCTCTTTTTCGCGGCCGAGGCGCGCCACGGTTTCGCCAACGTTGGCTCCGCCGATGGCTACCACGTTCTTGATGCCGTTCTTGAGCAGGTTCAGCACGTCCGCGCGGCCTTCCACCATGACGATGGTTTCGCTTGACGTCACGTCGGGCCCTGCGGGCAGCTGGTCGGGCCCGTAAGCCACGATTTCGCTGACTTTGGCCTCGTCGCGAACCATTTCGCTGAGTTCCTTGCTTTCGGGAATCTCGTTCAAGAGCATCCCCTTGAGCAGCTCCTTCGCGCGGTTGAGGACCTGTTTGCGCTTCAAGTTGCGCGTGTCTTCTATCTTCTCGACGGAAACGCGGGCTTCGCAGGGCCCCACGCGGTCGACTATTTCGAGCGCGGCGCCCAAAATGCTGGTCTCGACCATGTCCAGGCTGGACGGCACGAGAATCGCGCCGAAACTCTTGCCCCCGCGGACGTTCGCCTCGACCTCGATGCGGCCGATGCGGCCGTTCTTCTGGAGCTCGCGGAGATCCAGCTCATCGCCGAGCAAACCTTCCGTCTGCCCGAACAGCGCGCCGACGATGTCCGGCTTCTCGATCAGGCCGTCGACCTCGAAGCGCGCGCGAATCATGTACTTGACTGTATCAATGCACGTCTTTCCCATTTCATTCCTTCCTCCGTTATTCTGGAGAACTTCGACGAAGCTTCTTCGACGAAGAGCACGCCAAGGAGGGCCTTGAACCGCAACGGCGTCACGCGGTCGAGCACGCGGGACTCGCCTTCGGCCCGGAAGCGCGCCTCGAAAAAGCGCACCTTCCTCCTGCCTTCGGCATCCCAATCGAACAGGAGCGCAACGCTCTTGTCCCTGCCTCGGGAGGCGCGCAAAACGCGCGCCACGAGGCGCTCGACCGAACCCGTCGCTTGAATCACCGGCGCATTGATGCCGATGCCGCGCAGGGCAGCCTCGTCGCGTTCGCCTTCGACCACGATTACTCGCGTCTCAAGCGTTCGCAGCAGCCTGCCCGTTTCACGCAGCCTTTCAACGGCATTCATTGCGCCATACCCCCGCTTTGCGCGCGCATGTTGAACTGCCCCTCCATTCGCCTTGCGGCGTCGGGGGAGCCATCCTACGCGCATCACGCGCGGGCGGGTGATTCAACGGTTCAATTTTTCCCTCTCGGCGATCAGGTCGTACAAAGAAGGAGAGATCCTGACTATGTCCCTTTCCGAGAGTATTCCCGCGATTGACCCGTCGCCCTTGTGGACCACGAGCCGCTTTATGTTCTTCTCGCCCATCAGCTTGGCGGCATCCCTCAAGTCCGCGTCGACTTTTATGCCGACGAGGGGCTTGCTGGCGAACGCCTTGACGGGCTCGCTCAACCGTTCGGAAGCCACCGCCTTCGTGACGATGTCCTCCGCGGTTATAATCGCGTAAATCTTCCCGGCCTTGTTGGTCACCAAAAGGCTGCCCACCTTGGATTGCTTCATCCTAGAGGCGGCGTCCTTCAGCGAAGAATCTTCGCCGACGGTAACCAGGACCGTCTTCATGCAGTCTCCGACTTTGATGCCTGTCTCCATTTAAACCTTATCCCAACAATTTCCGTTTCCGCATTTAAATAGGTTCGCGAAAACGGCAGGCGACGACAATTACTTGCGGTAGGTCTTGGCGGCGCGCTGCGGGTAGTTATTGCGGAACAAGTCGGCGATGTTCTCCCTGCTGGCTGGCGGGTTCGGGCCGAGTTTATACCGCACAAACTTGCGGTACGCGCCTTCCTCGTGCGTAGGGTTAAGCAGCGCGTGCAAACCCGGGTTCCTAAGCAGGTAGGCGGGCGTTTTGGTGCTCTTGAAAAGCAGCTTTGCGGGCCGCTCGTTTGTCAAAGGCGCCTCGGGCGCGGGCTTAAGCGAAAACTTGCCTTCCCTCTGCTTCAAAAACAGTTCGCGTTCAGGCATTACGACAACCTCCCTCTATAATCGCTGAACAATAACGGCGCGAAGCGGTTTAAATGCGTATGCGTTAAAAGCCGGCGCGGCGTAACGCGTGCGATGTCTTACAACAAGGGCTCGGCAGCCGAACGCGAGCTGAAAAAACTGCTAATCGCCAAGGGCTTTTTTGTTGTCCGAGCCAGCGGTTCGGGAGTGGACGGCGTGTCGCCCGACCTGATCGCGCTGCATACGACTAAGAAGTTCGCAATCGAATGCAAGGCGTGGAAGAACAACCTGTACATCGAGAAGGCGAAGTTCAGAATAATGCAGCAGTGGCAGGCGACGACTGGAATGCCCGTTTACGTCGCGTGGAAAGTCGCACGCAAAGGCTGGCACTTCTTCCCGCTCGCGGTGTTCAACGAGGCGGATAAGGGCTTCACGCTGAACAGCCGCGAATCCCAGTCCGGCTTGACGCTCGACCAAATAATCTGAAATCTATAGCAGTTTCAAGCCGCCGGTGACCTTGTCTATCGTGCCGTCGGCTGCCGGGCCGATTGCGAGCGCGGTTATCGTGCCCGGCTCGACTTGCGTGTGCCCCGCGTCCCGCACCAGCGAGCAGGGCAGCTTGAGGCGCTTCGCCTTGGAATACAGTTCCTTCAACTCGGCTTCGCTTGACACTTTGAGCGTAATCTTCTTGCAGCCAGTGCTGCGCCACGCGGCAACGGTCAGCGCGCTGGACTTCTGCGCCTCGATGAAGGCTTCCAGTGACGCGTGGCTCCCCTGCGCGACTAGTTTTCCCTTTCCCATTTCCAAATCGCTGCGGAGAACGATGGCTTGCTTGAACATCGAAAGGCGGAGGGAAAGCCGGAATATCTGGCTTTCGCAAACCGCGGCCACGCGCTTAAAATAGGATAAAAAACCCCCCGCCCTATGTCTTGCTGATGTTCACCCCGATTGAATTCGTCCTCGAAGGCAAGGCCAAGGAAGGCGACGAGGTCTCGCTGCGCGGCTGGGTTCACCGCAGCCGCTCGAGCGGCGGCCTGGCTTTCGTGGTGGTGCGCGACGCGAGCGGCGTGATGCAGTGCGCGGTCAAGAAGGGCGTTGTTCCCGAAACGGACTTCGAGGCTGCTGGAAAGGCGTTCATCGAGTCCGCGGTCGAGGTTTACGGCACGGTCAAGCGCGACGAGCGCGCGCCCGGCGGGTGGGAGCTGCAGGCCACGCGCTTCAAGCTCACGCACCAGGGCGAGGCGTTCCCGATTACGGAAGACCAAAGCGTTGAATTTCTCCTGGACAAGCGGCACTTGTGGCTGCGCTCGCAAAAGCTCACGAGCGTGATGAAGGCGCGGCACTACATCGTCAAGTATTTGCGCGACTTCTTCGACGAGCAGGGCTTCTGGGAGCTCTCGCCGCCCATAATCACCAAGAGCGGGTGCGAGGGAGGCAGCACGCTGTTCGAGTTGGACTACTTCGGCGAAAAGGCTTACCTGACGCAGAGCGGCCAGCTGTACAACGAGGCGTTCATCACCTCGCTGGAGAAGGTCTTCATACTCGCGCCGTCTTTCCGCGCGGAAAAGAGCAGGACGAACAAGCACCTGACCGAGTACTGGCACTTGGAAGAAGAGGCGGCGCACTTCGACAACGAGGACAACATGCGCCTGCAGGAAGAGCTGGTTTCCTCGGTCGCGCGCGGCCTGGTGGAAAACAACTCCAAGCTCCTCAAGAACTTTGGCCGCAAGCCGGAAGACTTGATGGCGATAGAGCCGCCGTTCTACCGCATGAAGTACGACGAAGCCGTGGAAAAATGCGGAATCGAGTGGGGCGAGGACTTCGGAGTGCCGCAGGAGGAACTGCTTACAAGCGGACTTGAAAAGCCGGTTTTCATCACGAACTTCCCGGCGAAAATAAAGCCGTTCTACATGGAAACCACGCTTGACGGCAAGTACGCGCTGAACGCGGACTTGCTGGCGCCGGAGGGGCACGGCGAGATAATCGGCGGCTCGCAGCGCGTCTGGGAGTACGACAAGCTCGTCGCGAGGATGCGCGCCGCGGGCCTGGACTTGAAGGATTACGAGTGGTATTTGGACTTGCGGCGCTACGGCAGCGTTCCGCACAGCGGGTTCGGCCTGGGAGTCGAACGGCTGGTCAAGTGGCTGCTGAACTTGGAGCACATCCGCGACGCGGTGCCTTTCCCGCGCGTAATCAACAGGGCTTACCCGTAGCAACTAAAATTCCGGCTTCCAGCCGCGCATGAGCAGCGCGTTGCCGACCACGGAAACGCTGGAAAAAGCCATGGTCGCGCCCGCCAGCATCGGGTCAAGCAGGATTCCATACGAATAAAGCGCGCCCGCGGCGACCGGAATCGCGGCTATGTTGTAGGCGAACGCCCAGAACAGGTTCTCCCTGATTTTGCGCAGCGTGTAGCGGCTCAAGTCGATTGCGTTGGCCACGTCGCGCAAGTCGTTGCGCACTAGCACTATGCCTCCGGTCTCCATCGCGACGTCGGTTCCGCTGCCCAGCGCGATGCCCAGCTCCGCGCGCGCGAGAGCCGGCGCGTCGTTAACGCCGTCGCCCACGAACGCGACGCGGCGCCCGCCTTTCTGCATGCGCGCGACTTCGCGCTCCTTTTCCGCGGGAAGCACCTCGGCCATCACTTGGTCTATGCCGGCTTCGGCGGCAATCGCCCGCGCGGTGCGCTCGTTGTCGCCCGTAATCATCGCCACCTTGAAGCCCTTGCGCTTGAGCGCGGCAACCGCGTCGGCGGCATGCGGCTTGATTGTGTCCGCAATCGCTATCACGCCCACGCACTTGCCTCCCGAACCGATGAAAACCGTGGTTTTGCCCTGCGCCTCCAGCCGCTTGGCAACCGCGTCCTCCTTGGCGCCGCATTTCACGAGCTTCCTGCTGCCTACGATTATTTCCTTTCCCGCGTAACGCGCCCTCACACCCTTGCCCGCTACGCTCTTGAACGCCGCCGGGTCTGGCACGCGGCCCCCCACCTTGGCGAGAATCGCCTGCGCGAGCGGGTGCTCGGAATTCTTCTCGGCGATTGCGGCCAAGCGCAGCGCGTCAACCTTCGCGAACGCAACTACGTCCGTGACCTCCGGCTTTCCCTTCGTGAGCGTTCCCGTCTTGTCAAATACGACCGTGTCGATTTTCCCGGCCGCTTCAAGCGCGTCTCCGCCCTTGATTAATATGCCGTGCTCCGCGCCCTTCCCAGTTCCCACGAGCACCGCGACGGGCATCGCCAAGCCAAGCGCGCACGGGCACGCGACTATGAGCACGGAAACGAAAACAGTCAGCGCGAAATCGAACGAGGCGTGCGCGAGAAGCAGCCAGTACGCCGACGCGGCAAAGGCAATCACTATGACCGCGGGCACGAAAACGGCAGCAACCTTGTCCGCCAGAAGCTGCACGGGCGCCTTGGCAGCCTGCGCGTCCTCCACCAGCTTGACTATCTGCGCGAGCATCGTTTCCGAGCCGACGCGAGTGGCGCGCACTCGCAACGCGCCGCTGCCGTTAACCGTGCCGCCGACCACCGCATCGCCCTTCCTCTTCTCGGCGGGCATGGACTCGCCCGTGACCATGGATTCGTCAACCGCGGAGTTCCCGAAAACCACTATGCCGTCCGTGGCAACGCGCTCGCCGGGCTTCACGAGGAAAACGTCGCCGACCTTCAGCAATTCGACCGGCACTTGAATCGAGCGCCCGTTGCGCAGCACGAGCGCATTTTTCGGCTGCAAATCCATGAGCTTGCGCACCGCTTCGCCCGTAAGCGAACGCGAGCGCGCTTCTCGACTGGCTGAATGAAAACGGGTTCGCATTCCCAAGCGATAGGAAAGGCGCCTTGGACTATTACGTGCAGCGCGGTAGCTATTACTTCGTCGCGAACAAAATCGACCTGCTCAACGAGTACCCGAACGCAACCGTCGGCGAAACCGAGAGGGCGTGCGCCGGCGAAATCTGGGTTTACGCGGATTCCTACGGACGCAACGCGTCGGAAACGGCTGCGCGCGTAGAAATGCAAATCCAAGGGCAGTTCAGCGCGGCAGGCGAATGCGCCAACGCCAGCTTTGACGCGGTGCGCGCGCTCGTCGAGCTGCGCGAAGGAATCGCCACGCCGCTCGAATTCGTCTTCACTCCCGAAAGGCCCTTCTACCCCATGGCAATTTCGGGCATCAACGAGGGGAACACGCTTGCCGACGTTTACGTTTTCGGGGCGCAGTGCTTCGACGACGCGTCAGGGCTGCTGCAATTCAAGCACGCCGTGAAAAACAACACGCTGGCATGGGAATACGGGCTTGGCAGGGCAGAGTATGTTACAATGCTCGAATACGACGGCCCGGCTTCGGCGCTGTCGCGGGACTCCTTCTTCACGGAAAAGCCGTTCTCGCCGGAATACGACCCGAATTACCGGCCTCTGGCAAGCATTGCGGACGCGATGCCAGGCGCCCTCGTGCTGACGATTCTGCTTTTGGCCCTCGTGGTGCTGCCCATGCTCGTCGTCGGGGCGCTTACGGCTCACTTCACGGGAAAGAAAAAGAAGCACGCCCGCCGGGCCGGCGCCATCGGGGCCCTAATCCTGTTGTGCGCGGCGTTGCTGCCGGGCATGTGGCTGCTGTTGCTGGCGCCTTCGCTTGAAATGGTCCTGCCGGCAATAATAGTTACGGCGGTTTACTCCATGCTCCCGGCGGCCGGGTTCGCCGCGGGCTATTTTGCGGTCAAGGAGAAAAAATGGTGGATTGCGGTCGCCGGAGTCGCCGCGATTGCGGCGCTCGTCATGGTCATGGCGGCGGTAGGCTTCCTGCTTTTCAATCAGTAGCCAAGCAAGGAAGCCGGCCCTCGCAACCGTATTAAAGCTGGGAGCGAAAAGTTAAGCAAGCATGGCTTTCGACTTCGCTAAACTCTCGCCGAAAAAAACCGCGCTGGGCGCGCCGCACTTCAGCGACCCGCGCTACTCGCCGCTCGCGTTCGACGAGGCGCGCTTCCAATCCTTCGAAGCGGAAGCGGGCAGGCTGACATGCGTGGACGGCGGCAACGCGAGCGTAATCAACACGCCCAACCTTTCGGTCCAGCTCGTGCGCGTTTACCGCAACGAGTTCGACGGCGGCGAGCGCAAGACGAGCGAAGAATCCGAGTTTCTGGTAATAACGCGCGTCGAGCCCGCGTCGGGCGGCCAGATGCTGTTAAAGGCGGAAACAATGCCGCTCAACGGACCCAAGCTTTTGCAAGAGGACTTGGCTTTCGACTGGGCGGACGCGACTCTGGCGCAAGGCGGGTTCAAGGCGTCGCCGTCCGCGCTGGGCGCGGTTGCGCGCCGCTTCGCGGAATGGAAGATGGCATGCAGGTGCTTCAACCCGGTGCGCGACGGCACGCTCCAGACCAGCGTCACCAACGAATCCATTTTCAGCCGGAAGGCGTACGCGGAAAGCAAGGGCGTTTTCTCCGCGCTGGCGAAAACGAGTTCTCTTTACACGACTACGGGCCTGCCGCTGGTTTCGGCGGTCGCACGCCTCGCGGGTAAGCGCGCCGCGCCGTGGGTTTACGGCCCGTTGTGCGTCAACAGCCAGCCGGACCACGAGGCGGACTTGTTCGTTGCCAAGCTGCACGAAAACGCCACGCACTGCTTCCGTTTCGAGGTGAAGCGAGGCTGCGATGCGCTGAGCGTGCTGCCCGCGCTCGCGTTCCAGGCGTCGGACTTGGCTTTTCTAGGCTATCCTTACGGCTTGGTGGACGCGGACAAACGCGCGCGCGTTCCCTTCGAGGAAGCCAGGCAGATGCAGGGAGTGATGCGGCAGGAAATCGGGGAGGGGGCGTGGCGGGAAATCGAGCTGGACTCCTGCGCGGTGGACGCGCACGATTTCCTGGACAGGGTTTGAAAATCAGGGGTGTTTTCGATGGAGTTCGTGGGGCAAATCGTTTCGGGCGCGTTTGGCGAGATTCTCGCGCGCCAAAAAAGCGGGGAAGAATTGGAAATCGGCGAGTTGCTTGCGTGCGACGAGCCGAACGGCATACAGCTGCTTCAGGTTTACGACTTGGAGTACGGCAGCCAAATCCAGCCGGAAACAATCGAGCTCATGAGCGGCCTGCGCCTCGAGGGCAAGGGGGAAAAAACCAGCTTCTTCGAGGAAGAGTTAAGGCACTACGTGCTCGCCAAAGTCAAGGGGCTTGTAACCGTGCGCGGCGGCAAGGCCGTTTCCACGAAAACCCTTCCCAAATTCTTCAACGGGTTGCGGCGCATCCGCGACGCGGACCTGTCGTTCCTCGATAAGCCGGAGAAGCCGCTGTTCCTGGGCAGGCTGCGCAGCGGCAGCAAGGCAATTGACAAGCGCATCGAGCTGGACGGCGAAAAGGTGTTGAGTCACCACGTTCTCGTGCCCGCTACGACGGGGCGCGGCAAGAGCAACCTGGTGAAGGTAATGCTTTACGAGTTGCTGGACAAGGATTACTGCGGCGTGCTGGTGATGGACCCGCACAACGAGTACCACAAGTCGCTCAAAAAGCACGCGAAAGCCGGCGAATGGCTGAAATCTTATTCGCCCAACCCGGAGGGCGGGCAAGTGTCGCTGCGCGTAAACTATGCCGCGCTCAAGCCGTGGCACTTCAACGGCGTGATGCCGTTCAGCGAAGCCCAGCAGCAGACCCTGCACTTGGCTTACAAGACTTGGGAAAAGGATTGGATAACCCGCCTGCTCGCGGGGGACAGCCTAGGCGACAAGGTGCAGGACGTCACGCTGAACGTGCTGCAGCGCAAGCTCGGCCTGATACTCGACGGGCGCGTCTTCGTGAAAAACGGCAGCGAGACGATCGTGGACGACGTAACCGGCCACCTGCTGGACTCGAAGAAGGTGGTAATCGACACTTCGCGCCTCGGAAGCGAGGCAGAGCTGCTGGTTGCAAGCGTTTTCACCAACGCGCTGTTCAACAGGCGCAAGGCGGCGCAAACCGACAAGCCCGTAGTTTCCATCGTCCTGGAAGAGGCGCCGCGCGTCTTGAGCGAGGCGGCCGGGGCCAACGTCTTCTCGTCAATCGCTCGCGAGGGCCGCAAGTTCGGCGTGGGATTGATTGCGATAACCCAGCTCGCGAGCCTGATTCCGCGCGAGGTCTTGGCGAACCTTAACACGAAAATCATCTTGGGCAACGAGATGAAGCAGGAAAGGGAGGCGCTGATTGCCAGCGCGTCGCAGGACCTGTCCACGGATGACAAGGCGATTGCCGCGCTGGACAAGGGCGAAGCCATAGTGTCCAGCGTCTTCTCGCGATTCGCCGTGCCCATAAGCATTCCCCTTTTCGAGGAGCACGCATCGGCTGCCGCGGCTAGCGCGCCGGCCAGAAAAGCGTTCGTTTGAACAGCCACCGGAAGCCACGCCTGCCTTCGTTTAAATTGGAGTGCGCCCTAAAAACTGCAAGATGGGGGACTTCGTTTTCGCGCACTTGTCCGACGTGCACCTGGGCGCGTTCCGCGAGCCCGAGTTGCGGGAGCTCAATTGCCTCGCCTTCGAGCGCGCGCTTGACGCCTGCGGAACGGCCGACTTCATAATAATCGCGGGAGACTTGTTCGACTCTCCGCTTCCCGACTTGTCCGTTGCCGACCGCGCGGTGCGCAAGATGCGAATTTTGCGGGAACAAGGCAAGCGCTTTTACGTTGTCTACGGCTCGCACGACTACTCGCCGGGCGAGAAGAACGTAATCGACCTGCTCGAAAGCACGGGCTTGATAACCAAGGTGTCGCTGGGCGAATACGAAGGCGAGGCGCTGCGGCTGCGATTCATTGAAGACGCGGAGACTGGCGCGAAAATCGCGGGAATGAGCGCGCGGAAACGTGGTTTGGAACGCGAGCACTTCGGCTGCCTGGACCGCAAGGCGCTGGAAGCCGAGGATGGGTTCAAGATTTTCGTCTTTCATTCCGGCGTCGAGGAACACAAGCCGGACTTCCTGAAAGGGGTGGACGGCGTGCCGCTCTCGCTGTTCCCGAAGGGCTTCGATTATTACGCGGGCGGGCACGTGCACGCGCGCATCGACGCGGAAGAGAAGGGTTACGGCCGCATCGTGTTTCCCGGCCCGCTGTTCGCCGCGGATTACAGGGACTTGGAGGATTTGCGCGAAAACAAGCACGGCTTTTATTTGGTTCGCGTGGCGGGCGGCAAGGCGAAAACGGAATTCAAGCCAGTGGAAACCGCGGGCGTGGAAGTCGTGGAGTGCGGCGCAACCGGAAAAAGCGCGGCGGATTTGCGGGAAGAACTGCTGGAAAAGGCGCGGGCGTGCGAAGCGAAGGGAAAAATAGTGTTGCTTAAGGTTCATGGTGAGCTTTCAAGCGGCAGCCCGGGGGAAGTGGATTGGAACGCGGTGCGCGCCGCGTTCGAAGGCGCGGCCTGCGTCAAGGTCAACAGGTCGGGCTTGTCGGCGCCGCTGGCTTCGGGCGTTAAAATCGAGGGCAACAGCAGGCGCGAAGTCGAGGAAAAGCTTTTCCACGAATTGGCGGAAGGCAAATGGGACGAAAAGCCCTGCAGGCCGCTGCTTGACGAGCTGAAAGCCGCGCGGCCCGAAGGGGAAGCGAAGCAGGGCTTCGAGGAACGCGTGGCTGCCAAGGCGGAAAAGGTTTTGGAGGCGCTCAAATGAGGCTCCTCAAGCTCGAACTGGAAAACGTGCGCTCGTACCGCGAGGCAACGGTTGAATTTCCTAACGGAGTCGTGCTGTTCGAGGGCGACATAGGCTCGGGCAAGAGCACGCTTCTTTACGCGATAGAATTCGCGTTATTCGGTTTGGGCGAGTTGAAGGCGAGCCACCTCTTGCGGCACGGCGCCAAGCGCGGCAGGGTTCGGCTGGATTTCGAGGTCAACGGCAAAAAGCATTTGGTGGAGCGCACGCTCGAACGCGGCAAAAAAACTGTCTCGCAGGGCGACGGCTGGCTTGAAAGCAACGGCGTGCGCACGGCGCTCGCGCCGTCCGAAATCAAGCCCGCCGTGCTGAAAATCCTCGGGTTCAACGAGCCCGCGGACCCCAAGAGCACGAGCGTCATCTACAGGTACGCGGTGTTCACGCCGCAGGAGGAAATGAAGTTTATACTGAACCAGAAGCCGGACGAGCGGCTGCAGACGCTGCGCAAGGCATTCGGCATCGAGGACTACAAGAACGCGAAGGACAACTGCCGCACGGCGTTGCAGTCCATCCGCCAGCGCCTCTCTTTCCTCGAAGGCAAGGTTTCCGGGCTCGCCGCGCTGCGCGAAAAAATCGCGTTGCTTGCGCGGGCGGTGAAAAAAGGCGAAGGCGAAGCAGAAAAACTCGAAGGCGACGCGAAGAAAAAAGAAAAAACGCTGGAAGCGGCGGAAAGGGAATTGAAGGCCTTGCAGGCGGAAAAGTCCGAGGCTGCCGCGCTCGCCGCCGAAGTCCCGCGCCTGGAGCAAAGCCTCAAGCGGCTGCATGCGCTCGCGCAGGATTACGCGGCTGAAATCAAGCGGCTTGACAAGAAGCTGGCGGAAAAAGCCGAATTGAGGAAGCCGGAAAAAGCATCTTCGGAAATCGCGGGCGAATGGAAGAAGGCGGACGCCGCGCTGCGCTGCCTCGAGGGCGAATTGGCGAAACTCGAAAGCAAGACGGACTCCCTGCGCGACCTCGTCAAGAAAGGCGAATGCCCGACTTGCGGGCAGGCAACGCGCAACGAGGGCTTCGGCGCGAAAATAAGCGAGAACGAGGCGAACGAAAAGCGGTTGCGCGCGGAAGCGGTTGAAAAGCGTAGCCGCTGCGATGAATTGGCGCGCGGTAAGGACGCGGCGATAAGGGCGGAATCCGAGTACGCGCAGGCGTTGGGGAAGAAGGCGGAATTGGGGGAAGCCGCGAAGCGCAAGGCCGAAGTGGAAGGCAAGAAAAAAGAGGCGGAGAAGCTCGCGGCCGAAGGCGAGGGCGAGCTGGCGAAAAAGAAAAAACTGCTACAACAGAAAAACGATTCCCTGAAGGGTTACGCGGAAAAGGAAAGCGCGGCGGGGCTGGCGAGGGCAGGGCACGCGAAGGCGATGGCCGCGGTTGCCGCTGCGAAGGCCGCGCTGGAACGCGACGCTCGCGAATTGAAGGAGGCGCATACGGAGGAGGAAGCGGCGCGCGTTTTCGAGGAGGAGTTGGCGAAGCGTTCCAAACAGAAGGCGTGGCTCAACGACTTCTTCATCCCGTCGCTGGACTCGATTGAAGAGCACGTGTTGCGCTACCTGAACGCGGAATTCAACGAGCTCTTCTCGAAGTGGGTTTCCGTTCTCTTGGAAGGCGGGGATTTGGATGCAAGCTTAGACGAGGCGTTCACCCCGCAAGTCACGCAAGGCGGCTTCGAGCAGGAGGTGGGCGCGCTGAGCGGCGGCGAGAAGACCGCGATAGCGCTCGCTTACCGATTGGCGTTGAACGCGCTCGTTAAGCGCGAATGCGCGGCGATGGCGGAAAACCTGCTGATTTTGGACGAGCCGACCGACGGGTTCAGCCGCGAACAGCTCGAGCGCATGCGCGCGGTGTTCGACGGGCTGCGCGGCGGGCAGGTCATACTCGTTTCCCACGAGCGCGAATTGGAGGCGTTCGCGGACAAGGTTTACCGCATTGAAAAGAAGGCGGGCGAATCCAGGGTCATTTCTTGAAGAACAGCGAGTAGACCGGCTCGCCTTTGCGTTCGCCTTCGTCCACGTGGTATACGAGGAAAAGCAAGAGCACGCCGACTATCAGGAAGAACAGCTCGGTTTCGCCGAATCCCGCGCCGAACGAGACAGCCACG
>Ga0210006_1001361_pt1 | contig 16935 bp, 14 predicted proteins | sample CryGey02umfilter_2_FD_185452 | JGI IMG/M metagenome (GOLD analysis project Ga0210006, IMG submission 185452) | Groundwater microbial communities from aquifer in Utah, USA - Crystal Geyser 4/10/14 0.2 um filter (SPAdes) (version 3) | ecosystem: Environmental > Aquatic > Deep subsurface >... | reverse complement strand
TTTGAAAAAAATATTGATAGTTAAACCCAGTTCTCTGGGTGATATAGTCTATACGCTACCCACCCTGGCAGGGTTGAGGAAATTATATCCGGACGCATACATCGCCTGGCTTATCTTTGAGCATTTTAGTGATATTCTCACGGGGAATTCTGATTTAGATGAGATTATCTGCTGGAAGAAAAATAGTTTAAATGATTTCTTCAATGTCCTCAAAAAAATAAGACAGGAACAATTTGATTTATTAATTGATATGCAGGGACTGGCGAGGTCATCATTAGTTGCCCTGTTCAGTAATGCAAAACAAAAATTGGGTTATCCCGGTATGAGGGAATTCAGTTATTTATTTACCAGGGAAATAGATAAATACGACCCTAAAATGCATACTGTTGAAAGGAACCTCAAAGTTGTCAAGTATTTAGGTGGCGATACTGAAGAAAAAAAATTTTTTATAAATATTGACGAAGAAATAAAAAAATTTGTCAGAGAATTCCTGCGGTTCAATAATGTCAGCGAAAATGACACTTTAATCGGTATTTGCCCATCAGCTGGAATATGGCAGAAAAAGTGGCCATACTTTGGCGAGTTATCTAAAATGATTGTCAATCAATTTAATTCAAAAGTTATCTTTTTCGGCAGTAAGGATGATTTGCCATCCATAAATAAGATTATCCAGAAGAATGGAGATAATAGATTAATTAACTCTGCAGGAAAAACGACTTTAAGACAGTTAGCTGGTTTGATAAAAACGTGTAAATTAGTTATTTCAAACGATACAGGACCACTGCATATCGCCTCAGCATTGAATATTCCCGTTATTGGATTGTACGGTCCAAGTGACCCGTCTTTAGTGGGACCGTACGGTTCAAATAAGATTGTCTTATGGAAAGGATTAGAATGCAGTCCCTGTGGCGTCAATTCAAGATGTCTGGATAATAAATGTATGAAATGTATAACCATAGATGAAGTGCTCCAGGGTGTTGAGAAACTAATATGAAAGATAATGGCTGTTACTTATGTAAAAGTGATACAAAATATTTATTTGAAAAAAACAATAGAAAGTATGCAAAATGTCTTTCCTGCGGGTTGGTTTATATTGCATCTCTTAAGGATCCGGAAAAGACAGAACTGGAGAATCATTACAGCCAAAAAGAGTCTACACACCAGGAAAAACTTAACAAAAAAGAATATAAAAAACTTATAAAAAGAATGGAATACCGCTTGGGTATAATAGAAAATTATTGTCACTCAAAAGGGAAATTGCTTGATATTGGCTGCGGGCAGGGAAGTTTTTTGGATGTGGCAAAAAATAACGGATGGGAATGCAGCGGAGTTGAAATTTCAAAAAATGATTGTAAATATGTCCGGGAAAAACTAAATATAAAAGTTCATAATACGGAATTGTCAGGGGTTAATTTCCCTGACGACTATTTTGATGCAATTACACTGTGGCATGTTTTTGAACATTTTATTGACCCATTAACTGAACTAAAGGAAATTCACCGTATTTTATCCCCCGGTGGAATTGTCTGTCTTGAAATTCCTAACATTGACTCTTTAGCATTCAGAATTCTGGGTAAAAAATGGAAATATATAAATGACGAACACATTTTTTATTTTAATAAAAAAACTATAGGAAGATTTATAAAAACGTCGGGTTTTAAATTAATGTATATTACGGGAATAAGCGGATTCCCTTGGTGGGGAAAATACAGGGGGTTTAAAAGAGTTAATCCATGGATTTATAACCGCTACGGGTGTCGGAGACCATTTAGTTTTAGTATTGAAAAAAATATGAAATCAAAAGTAGTCATTGTTAAATGTGAAAATTATGACAGTAAAAATGTTGATTTGGCAGTAAGACATGCCTTTGAACTTTTGGGCGGCATAGAAAAGTATGTTAAGTCAAGTGATAGAATTTTGTTAAAGCCAAACCTTCTGGGTGCATTCGCGCCGGAAAAAGGCGTAACCACACATCCTGAAATAGTGAGGGCACTTATCAGAATAGTAAAAGAGAAAAACGCAACACCTTATGTGGGTGACAGCCATGGCGGTGGGCTGTCAGAAAATATTGATAATGTCTTGAAGAAAACGGGTATAAGCAAATTATGTGATGAAGAAAAATGTGAAATCGTTAATTTTGAAAGTGCGGGCGTAAAGAGAATAAAAGCCACGAATCAGAACAATCGCAAGGTGCCGGTCCTTGAGTTAACAAAGGCAGTGTTTGATTTCAACAGTGTTTTTTCAATAGCAAAAATGAAAACACACTCTCTTATGGTTATCACGGGAGCAATAAAAAATCTTTACGGCTGTGTTCCCGGATTAAGCAAAACATATTATCATCTTCTGGCAACACATCCTCAGGATTTTGCCGAGATGCTGGCTGATATTCTATCAATCGTCAAGCCCCGGCTGGGGATAATTGACGGTATAACAACAATGGAAGGCGAGGGTCCGACCTATGGCAAATTGAAACACTTAGGGATAATAATGGTATCGGACGATTTGGTCGCATTAGACACGGTTATGGCAAAAATTATGGGGCTTAATCCTAAAAAAGACCCTGTAATACGTGCAACTGTGCGCTGTGGTCTGGGTATTGGCGATATTGAAAATATAGAAATCCTCGGAGAAAAGATTGAAGATGTCATACCTGAAAAGTTTGAGTTACCGCCAAATTCTAAGATTCGGCTGATACCAAGATGGTTGGGTCCACTGGTAAAGAAATTTCTATGGACAAAACCAAAAATATTGCAGGAGAATTGCACTCTCTGCCAGAAATGTTTGAAATCCTGCCCGGCACAAATAATAACAGTAATAGACAAAAAAATCACTATTGACAAATCAAAATGTATAGGCTGCATGTGCTGTTATGAACTATGCCCGAGCGGTGCAGTGGCAATTGAGTATTCTATTTTAGCAAAAATATTCTTCAGTAGAGGTAAAATAATAGCATCTATAAGAAATATTATTGAATATTCATTGTGCCTTGTGCTTGAAGGAATTGTGTTGTTACTGCCGAGAAGAACTGCCTTATTACTCGGTGCGCTGTTGAGCAACACTGCCAGGGTTTGTCTTGCGTCCCGTGAAAAACTGGTCAGGAAAAACCTAAGTTTAACCTTCCCTGATAAAAATGATTCGGAGATAAATACTATTGCAGGAAATGTATGGAAAAACTTTGGATTTGGCCTGGCAGAATTTATTAAGATTAAACAAACAGATAAAAAAAATTATATTAAATATGCTGAATTTGATGAAAGCGAAATAAATTTCCGGGAAGCATTCAAGGATAAAAAGGGCGTTATACTCCTGACAGCACATTTTGGCAACTGGGAAATGATGGGAGCCTCATTGCTTTTTCGTGGATACAAGATTATGACAATAGCAAGGAACCTGCGAAACCCTTACGGCAACAGAGCAATTGCTAAAATGAGAGAAATCGGAGGCGGGAGAACCGTTGAAGAACACCAGGCAGTCAGAGAATCTCTCCGATGGTTAAGGGCAGGTAATTGTTTAGCTATTATTATAGACCAGCACATTACAGAAGGCGGTGTAATCGTAGATTTCTTAGGCAGACCTGCTTATACGACGCCGATAATTACTCTTTTAGCAAAAAAAACAGGTGCAAAGATTGTGCCGGTTTATAATTTAAGGACACAACCGGGTAAAATCAGAATCTTTGCTGAAAAGGTAGTTGAGTTAATAAGCACCTCTGACAATAAACAGGATTTAATGGTCAATACAGAAAACTTCAATAAAATTATCGGTAAATGGATATTAAAGAACCCTGAACAGTGGTTCTGGCTGCACAACAGGTGGAAAGTCAAGTGAAAAAGATTAATAAATATCAGATGCTGTTTTTTATTTTACTCGCTGGATTGGCTGTTTTCAGACTCTTTTACATATCAACGGTCAACCTGTGTTATGACGAAGCATATAACTGGGACTGGTCACAGCAACTTGCGCTCAGTTATTATTCCCAGCCGGGTATGGTTGCCTGGTGGATAAGATTTTTCACCTGGATTGGCGGTAATACGGAATTCGGTATCAGGCTATCCGCAGTTACTGCCTCTGTTATCTCAACTGTTTTATTATATTTTCTTACAAAAGGCGTGACAAAAAGCGATAAAATATCATTCCTCACTACAATGACTTTACAGTTCAGTCCTATGGGTACGCTGGGTTCTATTCTAATCATGCACGATGTTGTCAATATGCCCTTCTGGATTCTTTCATTCTTCTGCCTGTGGAAAGTTGTTTCTACAAAAAATCCCCCCCTCACCTCTCCCTCTCCCTTCCTTCGGCTTCGCTCAGGACAGGCAAGGGGAGAGGATAAAGGTGAGGGCTGGTGGTATCTTTGGGGCATAAGTTACGGCTTAAGTATGAACAGTAAACTCAGCAGTGTCCTAATTGTCCTGTGTGTAATTATATTCCTGCTCCTGTCAGAAAAAAACAGATTCTATCTGCTGCGTAAAGAATTTTATTTCGGGCTTCTTCTGGCTTTTGGTTTATTTATTCATAACATATTATGGAATATAAAACAGGGATTCCCCACATATAAACATATATTCGGCTTGGGCAGCACGCACCAGCCGGAATTATTAAAGTCAACTTTTGAGTTTTTCGGGAGTCAGTTCGTTTCGGTCTCTCCGGTTATTTTTGTCTTAATGATAATCTCGCTTGTATATCTTTTATATCAGGGTATAAAATATAAAAATGATGGGTATTTGTTTATAGTTTCATCATCACTATCTATATTTCTGTTCTTTGGTCTTTTAAGTTTCAGGTCAAAAGTTGAACCTAACTGGGCGAATATTGCCTACCCGATAGGTATAATGTCGGTTTATGTGTATCTTGAAAAAGTCCGGTGGAAAAAATACATTAAATCAGGGTTGATACTTTTCAGTTTCCTGTTTTCAATATTTGTTTCTGCAATTATTCTCTATCCGGAAATAGCAGTAAAGTATCTTGGTATCAGAGTTTCTCCGGAAAATGACCGGACAAACGAAGTCCATGGCTGGGACGCACTGGGACAGAGAATCAGTGAATTATTGAGTGAGCATACGGAACCTCTTTTCATATCCGGTCCTGACTATCAATTGACTGCAATCATAAGGTTTTACACAAAAGGACACCCAAAGTCTTATTGCTTTGTCCATACGGACAGGAGACACAACCAGTATGATATATGGGGCGGCTGGGACGAACTGAAAGGTAAGGACGGTCTTTTTATCAACTATGAGAAGGTGGACCACTATCTTATGAAAGCACTGGAAGGAGCATTTGAATCGGTTCAATTGATTGAAGAACTGGAAATCTACAGGAAAGGTTATTCCGATATACCCATAAGAAAGATAAAAATATTTTATTGTAAGAATTTCTTAGGACTTGAAAAAACAAGAAAACCCGATTATTATTAAAAAGTAATACCCACCAAATATCCCTCTCAAAAAAGTTTTAACAAAATCCATTAAATGTACTCCCAACTTTCCTTTATTTCATTGAGTGGCATCACGGTTATATTTTCGGATATTCTATACGATTGGTCCCCCGGATAAATAATCCAGAGATGACTCAGATTCAAATCCTCAATAGCAGAATGCATTGAACGCGTAGTCTTAGGTGCATCAATATATTTAAATTCTATACCCCAGTTCTTTCCCCCATTCTGCCAGAAAAGGTCTAATTCGGCACCTGCATGTGTGTTCCAGAAAAAAAGTTCTTCATTTTTTTTATTAAGCGCTTTCACCGTGCACTCAAGGGCAAAACCTTCCCATGATGCTCCCAGTTTATTATGTATGGATAATTGTTTAAAATTTTCGACCGACAACAACGAATGAAAGATACCCGGCTCCCTCATATAAATTTTAGGGCTTTTCACAAGACGTTTACCTATATTAGCAAACCACGGTTGAAGTAACCTGACCATAAATGTCTGTTCAAGTATATCTATATATTTTCTTACTGTCATATCTGAAATACCGAACGAACGCCCCAGTTCGGAGTAGTTCATTATATTCCCGTGGTAATGACTCAACATCAGCCAGAATTTTCTCAAGGTATTGACGGGTATTGTTATGCCCAACTGCGGAATATCCCTCTCAAGAAATGTGCTGATATAATTTTCTAACCATAAGAAACTGTTCTTATCACTGCCTGCCAGAAAAGAGCGGGGCAATCCGCCCCTTAGCCAGAGTTTCTTAACATTTTCCCTGCCGACATCCGATATAGAAAAACCACCTAAGTTGTGATATCCTATTCTGCCGGCAAGAGACTCCGAACTCTGTTTCATAAGGTTTCCGGATGCACTGCCAAGAATAAGATATTTCTGTTTTGGTCTGTTATCAACAAGATATCTTATAACATCAAATAGTTCCGGATGTCTCTGTATTTCGTCAATAACAATCAATCCTTCAAGTTCTTCAAGTGTAAGACGGGAATTTTCAAACCGGCTTAAATCCCTTGGATTTTCAAGGTCAAAATAGTGGCTATATTTTATCTGTTTTGCAAGGAATGTCTTACCGGATTGTCTTGGACCAAGAATTGCGGTTACAGGAAAATTACTGATAAGATATCTGATTCGCTTGATATCTTTTTTTCTTTGAATTATTCTCTTCATGCAAAATATTATACATAATTAATGTTGAAATGTCAAATATAATATATGGAATTTCAATGATAGATTTAGCGTGAAAAAATAAAAAACAGTGGCTGACCCGCCGGCTCGGCCGTTCTTGACATTTGGTTTTTATCATAGTACCGGTATTGCAATTCAGAATATAGGTTCACAAATAAAAGGTGATGATTTATCGACAAATATCAAACTTGGCTGTGATGTAAAAATACCAGAGAAGTCGTTGAATATTGGAGTTGAAGTTGACTATCCGTTATCAGGTAAAACTTCTATTGTGGTGATGCAGGCAATACCCACCAAATATCTCTCTCAAAAAAGTTCTGATATTTAAGTATTTAGTAAAATCAATCAAAAAATCTTTCAATGGGTACAGTTAAAAATTCCTGGATTGGGATGCCATTTTCTCCAACTAACAATTTTTTCTTTACATTGAATTCTTTTGAAAAAAGTTCTATTCCCGGTAAATTTGTTTTTTTTCTGCTACTTTTAACTTCAATAGCAATTATTGATTTACCTTTACAAATTACAAAGTCAACCTCACGGTTATTTCCTGCCCAGTAAAACAGATCTATACCTTTTCCTTTTATTTTATTCAAAATTGTTGCACCGACAGAAGATTCTACAAGATGTCCCCAGAACTCTCCATTTTTTTTAGCATCCGAAAAGGAACTGCTCTGTTGGGCAGTAATCAGAGCGGTATTCATTACCTGAAATTTAGGACTTGAACCTCTCTGTCGGACTTTTTGTCCTGCATACTTAGCCAAACCAGCTATTAAACCCGCACTCTCAAGCAATTTCAAATAATGTGCAAGAGTGACGGTGTTACCGGCATCCTGCAGTTGTCCGAGCATTTTCTGATACGAAAGGACTTGCCCGGAATACAAACATCCTAACTCAAAAACTCTCCGGAGTAATATCGGCTTATCTATTCTGGTCATGTGAAAAATATCCTTTGAGATAGTCGTTTCTATTAAAGAATCTTTAATATAGTTTGCCCACCTTATATGATTATTTATTAGAGTAGCACTCCCGGGATAACCCCCATAATAGATATATTCATCAACATCCCAACCAAACGCTTTTTGCATTTCATCAAAAGACCAGTGAGTAACATGTATAATTTCAAATCTACCCGCAAGACTCTCGGTCAGACCTTTGTGAATCAATAAGGGCGAAGAACCCAACAGGACAACGTGCAATCTATTCCCTTTTAGTGTATCTTCATCCCACAAACGTTTTACTGATTCTGACCATCCATGAATCTTATGGATTTCATCCAAAATTAGCAGTGAAGTTTTAGGATGTTTTCCTAAAGTCCACCGTGCAGTTTCCCATTGCTGTTCTATCCAGGTTCTCTCTTTTAAAATAGGTTCATCAGCAGAAACATAGTGGCATGGAATTTTAACTGTATCCATTATCTGTTTTGCAATTGTAGTTTTCCCGCACTGTCTGGGTCCTGTGATGACCTGGATATGACGTCTTTTCTCTTTCAGTCTTTCAAGAATTATATGGACAGTATTCCTTTTGAACATTTATATACCCCTCTTAATTGGTTCGTATAATTACTCAGTATATTGAGTAATTTTACTAAATACGATGAGTAATGTCAATAGCCTTGAAATAAAGTCCTTTTGCATGCCTGTCTTGAGTTGTCGGGTTATTAATGGTATAATAAATAAGATACCGATGAATATTTTAAGATTTGTTTTCTCTCCAATATTATGGATTCTTTCGGTGATTTATGTTATAATATTGAACTTTAAGCAGTATCTCTATAAAAACAATATCCTTAAAACAAATAAATTACCTGCAAAAATCTTATGCGTCGGGAATATTACTGTCGGAGGAACCGGCAAGACATCATTAGTGCTCTTTCTTTCAAAAGTCCTTCAAAAAAAACACAAAATAACAATACTGACAAGAGGATATAAGAGAAAATCAAGGAATGGATATTTAATTGTAAGCGACGGCAAAAATATCCTGACTGATGTCAAAGACTCCGGGGATGAACCATATCTGCTGGCAGAGAAATTAGAAAATGTGCCGGTAATAGTCGGTGCTGACAGGTACAGCGCGGGTAAAATTGCCCTGAATAAATTTAATGTTGGGACATTACTTTTGGATGACGGCTATCAGCACCTGCAATTATCCCGCAACCTTGATATATTGCTCATTGACTGCCTGAATCCGTTCGGTAACGGTTTTTGTCTCCCCCTGGGATTGTTACGGGAACCTTTAGAAAGCATGGCTCGTGCAGGTATAATTATTCTTACGCACTGCAACCTGGTGGAGAAAACAGTCGTGGATTCTCTTGTAGAAAAAATTAAAAGGTATAACAACAGTGCGGTGATTGCTACCTGCGTTCATAAACCGGTAAATTTTATCAGATTTGCTGACGGTGAGAAAATTGCAACCAGCTATTTTTCAGGCAGGGAAGTTTCTGTATTATCAAGTATAGGCAATCCTCCGTCTTTTGAGAAAACGCTCGTATCCTTAAATGCAAAAATAAATAACAGGTATAATTTCACCGACCATCACTGGTATAGAGCCGAAGAAATTAAAAACATACTTTCTATAAATGAATTTGTCATAACCACAGAGAAGGATTCAGTCAAACTGGAAAATTTTAAGGACGGGGCGGATAAAGAAATACTATCGCATTTGTTTACATTACAGATAGAAATTGAGATTATGGAGAACAAAGAAAAATGTTTAGAAAAAATAGAGAAGATTTTAGAAACATAGCGATATTCCTGGACAGGGACGGGACAATAATTGAAGACAAAAATTATCTCTCTGACCCTGACCAGATAACACTTATACCAAATACAATCACTGCCCTGCAGTTGCTAAAAAATAACGGTTTTAAACTGATATTGACCACAAACCAGTCGGGTATATCCCGCGGTTATTTCTCAAGGAACAAACTTAAGGAAATCCACGATAAACTTGTCACGATTCTGGGATTGAACAGAATAAAATTAGACGGTATATATTTTTGTCCCCATCATCCTGATAAAAAATGTTTCTGCAGGAAACCAAGCCCGGGCATGGCGCTGGGAGCAAAAAAAAAATTCCACCTGAATCTGAAAAAATCTTATGCTATAGGGGATAGGATGATAGATGTGGAATTTGCCAGGAATTTCGGCGGCAAGGGAATTCTTGTATTAACAGGTCACGGGAAAGAAGAAGAAGCAAAAAATAAATCCGACTATGTTGCTAAAGATTTACTGGATGCTGCCCAATGGATTACCAAAAGTAGGTTCCTTAGGAACCGGAAATGAAAAAAAGAATTAGAACCGTCCCCATTCTTTTTATTTTTATATTCCTGAATCCTTATTTCTGGGCTGACTCATCTGATATTGCTCAAACGGAAAACCCTCTACAGGTATCGTCTCAAACATTTATCTGGCGTAAGGTTGAAAACAAATCTTTAAAAACCGGTGAAAAACTTGTATTTTCTCTCAAATGGAATTTTGTCACTGCCGGTGTTGCTGAAATGAGAATAGATAATATTGAACAGGTTAATGGCCGTAGTGCATACCATATAATTACTGAATCAAGGTCTCTGCCGTTCTTTGATGTTTTTTACAAGATCCGTAATCGTGACGATTCATATATGGATACAGAAAGTTTATGTTCATTGAAGTTTGAATCACACCATAGGGAATCGGGTTCCGAGAAAGACGAAGTGGTGCTTTTTGACCACATTAACGGAAAATATAAACTAACCGAGCCCAACAGGAGCATAGAGGTCGAAATGCCTGCATTTGTACACGATAGTATTTCAGCACTATATTATCTGCGGACAATGGATATAAAAGTCGGGGAGGAATATTTTTTTGATTGTCAGTCCGGCGATAAAATTTATCCTTTAAGAGTGGTTGTTCATAAAAAAGAAAAAATTCATGTGCCGGCAGGAAAATTTGAATGTTATGTAGTGGAACCCTTTGTAACCGAGAACATAGGAGTATTTAGAGCAAAAGGCAGGCTATGGATATGGCTTACCTGTGATGACAGAAAAATCCCCGTGTTAATGAAATCAAAAATATTTATCGGGTCTATCAGCGCTGTTTTGACAGAACTGGGCAATTGACAATATTTAATAAATAAAGTATAATTTTTTACTTGAATGAAATTATATCCCGATAAATTGGGAAATCCCTGTAGTTAATCACTTTTGCAATGCATAGAGATAAAAAGATTACCCTTGTCATCCCATCTTACAACGAATGCGAAGGTATAAAATTCGTCCTGCAGAGAATAGCGTCCTTTATAGACGAAATATTAGTTGTTGACTCTTCCCAGGATAATACTGCCGAAATAGCGAGAGGTATGGGTGCTACTGTCATAAGAGAAGAAAGAAGAGGTTACGGCAGAGCATATAAAACAGGTTTTCTAAATGTTAAGGGTGATATTGTTGTCACAACAGATGCTGACGGGACTTATCCTATAGACGAAAAAGAACTGCCGCGAATATTGAACTTTTTTATTGATAACAATCTTGATTTCCTGAATGCAAGCAGGTTTCCCATGAAATTCAGTAAAGAAATTATGCCTTACAGAAGAATCTTTGGAAATAAATTTCTTACTTTTATGTCCAACGTATTATTCCGCGGCGGGTTCCGTGATATTCTTTCCGGTATGTGGATTTTTAAGAGAGATGTGCCTTCTAAGTTAAAACTTATTGATGACACCTGGAGTTTTTCCGAAGAGATAAAAATTGAATCTTTTATGAATAAAACAATTAAATTCGGAGAAATGCATATCCCCTACAAGGTCCGCGTCGGTACAAGTAAACTAATAGAAAAAATATATTATCCTTATAAAATAGGATTGCATAACCTTTTCTTTATGTTCAAAATGAAACTGCATAAACACCTATTCTTTAATCTTCCGGCCGATATAATTTGAAATCAGGTGTTCAAGTATTGCATGGACACTCTCTACCACACCATAATCATAACTCGCAACAATAATACTCTCATCAACCAGATTCTTAAGTTTACCCCCTCCAAAACCAATCAGCCCGACGTTTATAGCACCTTTTGACCTGGCATACCTGGCTGCTTCAAGAAGATTCTTTGAGTTACCCGACCCGGTGATGCTGAGTACCACATCATCTTTATTTATGAGGTTCACCATCTGCTCTTTAAAAATATAAGCATATCCTATATCATTTGAAAGAGCTGTTATCAACGCAATATTATCGTTCAGGCTCATAACCCGGAACCTCGGTTTACCTTTTACTGCAGTATTCTTGCCTAAGTCACAGGCAAAATGTGAAGCAGTGGATGCGCTGCCGCCGTTGCCTATAATAAAAATTTGTTTGTTCTTTCTGTAGGCCTTAAGGATTATGTTTATGATGCTTTTGATTTTCTCAACCGATATTTTATCAAGTGCCTCTTTTATTGCAGAATTATAGTCCCTGCTGAATTTTTCTATCGTCATTTTATACCCCCACATATATTATTTTGGTTCCCTGTGGTTCAAAAGAGAATGGCATTTCTCTCAGGTTTAATGCACCTCTCACCCTTGCCTGAGCTTCTTCAGGACAGAAGAAAAGTAAAAATCCTCCTCCGCCTGCGCCAAGGAGTTTCCCGCCGTATGCACCTGCCCTAATACCTTTTTCATAATATTCATTAATTTCGTTGTTGGTAATCCCGCTGCTGAGCTCCTTCTTGTAGTTCCAGCCTTTGTGAAGCAATTTACCAAATTCATCCAGGTTGTTCTTAATCAAGCAATCACGTGCTTCAACAGATAATTCTTTAAGTTTCTTTAGATACTCCTGTTTCTTATCAATGTTCTGTTTTTGTTCCTTCAAAATAGACATTGCTTCCCTTGTCGTACCTGTATAAAAAAGCAACAGACTCTTCTCAAGTTTTTTTAATGTTTCTTTAGAACATATAACAGGGTCAACATAAACACTTTCATCAGGATTGAAACGTATATGCTGCAGTCCGCCATAAGCAGCTATGTACTGGTCCTGTTTGCCAATGGGTTCACCCACAACGTCTATTTCAAGATAACATGCTTCCCTTGCAAGTTCTTCAGCAGATTTATGCTTGCCCTGATATGCATAAAGTGCATTTAAAAGTCCGACAGTGAAACTGCTTGACGAACCGACTCCTGTCCCTGCGGGCACATCTGCAATAGATGTTATCTCTATCCCGCGGGTAATCCCTGTTAATTTTAGTGCTTCCCTGACTATGGGATGCACTATCTTCTTAAAATCATCAACAATTTCAGTTTTGGAATAACTTAACCGGATTGTATCGTCAAAACGTTTATTGACGGTAATATACATATACTTGTTAATCGTCACGCTGGTTACTGCACCAAACTCATTTTTATAAAATCCTTTAAAGTCCGTCCCACCACCGGCAAAACTTACTCTAAACGGCGTTCTAGAAATAATCATTTATTATCTCCTCAAATTTGGTTAATCTTTCTTTTGTACCAATGTCATAGAATCTACTCCTTGTTAAAAAAGCACAGAGCTCCTTCTTCTGTATCAGCAGGGGATAAATTTCTTCTTCAATCGAGACTGTTTTATCCGGTTCTATCAAAGGCAGAACGTCTTTGCTGAACATATAGACTCCTGCGTCAACATACTTTAAATCTATGTCTGCTGAACCTTTTCTGTATTTTATCACATTAAATCCGTCATCAATTGAAATGTTGTTCTTTACTCCCGTATCTTTTGTGTTGTTATCGTATATCACAATCATTCCTTTCTTTTTTCTTCCATTAAATTCATTGAACAATACTGTATAATTCACAGGAAGGAATGAATCTCCATTAATTAATATGAATTCGTTTTCAAGTAAGTTTTGTGCGTTCTTTAAAGCCCCGCCTGTCCCGAGGGGAGTTTCTTCGACAGAATATTTTATTGATAATCCTAATTCAGTTCCGTCTTTAAAATATTCTTCTATTTTTTCTCTCCTGTAACCTACCAGGAGCAGGATATCTTTAAATCCGAATTTTTTTAAGTAAAGGAGCTGGTAGTATAAATAAGGTTTTCCCCTTATAACAACCATGGGTTTGGGTATATCGTCCGTAAGCGGTCTCAGTCTCGTGCCCAACCCACCTGCAAGCAGGACAACCTGAACTTTTTCTAAGACGGCGCCAGTAATCTCTTTATCGCCTGACAGATTGCCTCCCTTGAATTATGTCTTGCTCTCCAGCCTAATTTGTTTATTTTCCGGACATCCAACAACATACCGGGAACATCACCTGACCAACCCCGATTTCCGCCTGTATATCTGATTTTTGTATCCTTAAGATCCATTTCCTCAAGCAGGGTTTTAGCTATCCCGGATACTTCTATATTGTCATCACAACCAAGGTTATACACGTTTACCTGCTCATTGGAATTATTAACGGTAAATATAATGCCGTCAATACAATCATCAACAAGCAAATATGACTTTTTCTGTCTGCCATTCCCGAGAACTTCTAATTCTTTTGGGTTTTTCTTTAATTTGCCAATAAAATCAAATAAAATTCCATGAGTCTGTCTCCCGCCAACAATATTGGCAAACCTGAATAGCCAGCATTTCATATTAAAATTATGGCAGAAAGCAGTAATCAAACCTTCACCTGCAAGTTTACTTGCACCGTATAAGGATATTGGCAAACACGGACCATAATCTTCCGGTGTAGGCATGGTCTTTGTTTCGCCGTAAACAACAGAAGACGATGAAAAAACAATGTTCTTTATATCGTTTACTCTCATTGATTCAAGGACATTATAGGTTACAAGGGTCCCTTCCTTCAAATCCAGGTCGGTTTCCTTCACTGTCCCGCCGAATCTTACATCAGGATTTGCTGCTAAATGATAGACAAAGTTATGCCCTTTAATGCTTTTTTTCAGTTTATCTATATCCTTCAGGTCACCTTTAATAAATTTGAACCCGGGTTTTTTTGTATGTTTTTCAATAAACTCCGTCCTGCCCGAACTGAGATTGTCGTAAACAGTGATTTTACCAGCCCCGATTAATCTATCTACAAGATGACTGCCGATAAAACCTGCTCCGCCTGTTATAAAGTATTCCATATTAAAAATTCTATCATAATTCAATATTAATGTCAAATTGTATTTTATTATCATATTTTTGTATAATTAATATTGAAGTTAAAGGAGCGAAGAACTGTGTTTACCTGGCTGAGAACATTTTTGATAGAGAAATTTTTAACTCAACCTGAAAGTTTTTTAACTAAATTTTCAACTCATATCAGACTAATAATTCTTAAAAATCAAACCCTCTGCTGGCTATATCATAGATATTTTTCTAATTATCCTGACCAGATTCAGATTGAATTGACCAATTTATGCAATTTGAGTTGTTTGATGTGCACAAATAAAATTATGAAGAGAAAAAAAGGAATAATGGATGATAAACTATATGAAAAAATAATAAATGAAATCAGCCAGTCAAAAGTTAAAATCCCTGTATTTTTTATCGGTTTTGGCGAACCATTATTAGATAAAAAAATTATCGGTAGAATTAAATATGCTAAAAAATCAGGTATTGATATTCTTGGCTTGACTACTAATTGTACTATGAACTTAGACAGGGGTTTTGCCGGGGAATTAATCGGCTCCGGATTGAAATATATTTTTATTGATGTAGATGCGGATAATCCGGAAACATATTCCAGGATTAGGGTGGGCGGAACTTTTGAGAAGTTGGTTTCAAATATAAATCTTCTTTACGAAGAGAATTCAAAAAAAGGATTTCCGGTAAATATTATTCTTGGTTTTTTGATTCAAGAGGAAAACAGAGATGAATATAATTTGTTTAAGAAAAGATGGAAAGGCAAAAAAGGAATAAGCACTTATCTGAAAGTAACGCACAGCTGGGCGAATGCTTTAGAGAGAAAATCGGGTTTTACTGTGGACATTAAAAAACGCTATCCATGTCATGCTGCCTGGGGTTCCTATTTTATAACCTGGGACGGTAAGATTCCTATATGCTGTCATGACTACGAAGCAAGTTGTGTTTCAGGAGATGCTAATAAGGAAAATATATTCACTGTCTGGGGGGCAACTCACAGACAAGCCAGGGAGTCTCTGATTAAAGGTGACTTCAGTAAATTATCTCTCTGTAAAAATTGTCCTGACTGGAAAATGTACGAAGAGACATTATATATTAAAAAAAATTGTGAGACATTATATAATTCAAAAATACATTAATGCAACCACTGGTCACTATAATAATTCCGACTTATAATGCAATTTCAACTATTGATAGTTGTCTTGATTCAATAGGTCGACTTAATTATCCAAAAGAACGGCTGGAAATTATTATATCTGACGCAATGTCTACTGATGGAACCGCTGAAAGAGTTCTTCAGCGTGGTTATCAAGTAGTTTATGACCATCAAAAAACTGTTTTAACAGGACGCAGTGTTGGTTTTTTTGCTGCCAAGGGTGAACTTATTGCTTATACTGATGCTGATTGTATAGTAGAACAGGAATGGCTTTCGCGCGCCATCCATTATTTCAATAATCCAGCAGTCGGTGGAATAGGTGGCCCTGTATTGATACCCGAAGACGAATCACCCTTTGGACAGGCAGCTGCGTTTGTATTTAATTTAGCTGCAATATCTGGTGGAACCCGGCATGTTCAGAATTGCAACACGACTACTGAAGTAACAGATTTACCGGGGTGTAACTGTATTTTCCGCAGAGAAGCGTTGTCAAAAATTTTTCCGCCAAAATTAGTTTTGCGCTCGGACGATCTCTGGATGGGTTCTGTTTTACACGATTTAAAATATAAGTTACTTTTTACTCCGGAAGTTCGTATGTGGCATTACCATCGGCAAAGTTTCAGACAATTTTTTATACAAATGAATCAATACGCACGAAATAGAGTTCAGGCTGGGAGATGGCAACATACATTACTTAAACCGATACACCATATTATAGGTATCGCTTTACTGGTAGGAATTATATTGCTTTTTTTATCAATTTTATCTCATACAATATTTATTTTATCAATAGGTTTAATTTTATTTTGTATAGCAATATTAATGACCTTGGCGCAAATTTATAATAAATCCTGGAAAGTTACATTACAAATACCGTTGGCAGCTTTAGTATTTGTAATTGCCTGGCCGCTTGGCTACTGGCAGGAACGATTTATACCACAAAAGCCGCCATTATGAAAGGATTTGGGTTTATATGAAAATTACATTTCTTCTTCCACCGCCATTGGATAATAAAAGAGCTGTTGATAGATGTTACGGTTGTAATTACGGACTTTATTTTTTGCCGCATTTACCTATATTATATCTAG
>Ga0210006_1001358_pt1 | contig 16968 bp, 15 predicted proteins | sample CryGey02umfilter_2_FD_185452 | JGI IMG/M metagenome (GOLD analysis project Ga0210006, IMG submission 185452) | Groundwater microbial communities from aquifer in Utah, USA - Crystal Geyser 4/10/14 0.2 um filter (SPAdes) (version 3) | ecosystem: Environmental > Aquatic > Deep subsurface >... | reverse complement strand
TACGCACCCGCTACCTGTTCCTATATCAATGACTGTCGCACATCGCAAGTTATTTTTATTTATAAGTTTTAGCGCTTCTTCAATCATTAGCTCTGTTTCCGGTCTTGGGATTAAAACATTTTTATTGACTAAAAAATCCAAGCCGTAAAATTCTTTATGATGAGTGATATAGGCGATGGGTTCGCCTTTGGCGCGGCGATATATGTAATTTTTAAATATTTTTACTCGCGCTGGAGTTAATTCGTATTCTGGATGGCCATAGAGCCACGCACGATCATCCACCCGATTTTTGTTTGGATCCAGATTCAATTTTTTGGTCATTATGCCAATATTGCGCTTTGGCTCATCCGCACGTGGATGTGGAGACATCCGTAAGGCATGCGCCAATAAAATTTCCGCGTCAAAAATTATGTCATTTTTACGCTTATCGCGTTCTGTTTTTTTATTTGTGCAGCTTAATTTTTTTATCGCCGAATCTAGAGCCAATTTAATATTGATTTTGCTTTTATTTGCCTTCATGATGTTATTATAAAGATTCAAGCAAACATTGCCAGCTTTAATTATTCAATACGGGCTATGCGGATAAAATTTTCGGTCTTTGGCAAGTGGTGTTTTATAATAAAAAAAGTGTTATATTAGGTTATCAGCCATTTATTAATTATAGGATTTTGAAATAATCAGTTAGAATTTTGTTGATCTACTTTTTTTAATTCTTCAATAATTTTTTTAATATTTCCATCCAGAATTTGGTCTAATCCAAACCAGGTTTTTTTGATACGGTGATCTGTCAAGCGATCTTGCGGAAAATTGTAAGTGCGGATTTTTTCCGAGCGGTCTCCGGAGCCGATTTGCGAGTTGCGCTCCGCTGATATTTTTTTCTTGCGTTCTTCCTCTATAACTGCCAAAATTCTTGATTTGAGAACGCGCATTGCTTTTTCTTTATTCTGCACTTGTGAACGTTCATCTTGGCACGAAACAACCGTATTGGTAGGCAAATGCGTGATGCGCACAGCCGAATATGTAGTGTTGACAGATTGTCCGCCATGTCCGCCCGCGCAAAAAGTATCAATACGCAAATCTTCAGGTTTGATTGTAACATCTACGTCTTCCGCTTCCGGCATTATGGCAATAGTAACGGCTGAAGTGTGGATTCTGCCGGATTTTTCAGTTGTTGGAATCCTTTGAACGCGATGAGTACCGCTTTCGTATTTTAGCAGGCCATAAGCTCCGTTTCCGTTGACTTCAAAAATAATTTCTTTAAATCCGCCGATGCCGATTCTATTGGATGAGGCAACATCAATTTTCCATTTATTCATTTCAGCTAGCCTAGAATACATACGGAAAAGATCAGCGGCAAAAAGAGCCGATTCATTTCCTCCGATGCCTGCGCGTATTTCCATAATAGCTGATTTTTTATCAAGCGGACTTTGTGGATTAAAATATTCATCCAAGTATTCCTCCAAATTATTTTTATCGTTATCCAGTCCGGAATTTTCTTCCAGCGCCAGACTTTTAAGCTCATCACTTTCTTCAGAGGCGATAATGATATTATTTTCTCCCATCATCCTTTTTATTTCTTGCAATTTTTTCAACTCATCCAATACTTTTTTGGTTTCGTAAAACTCTTTATTGGCTGAGCTCATTTTTTTAGGATCATTTAAAACAGACTGATCCGCCAGGGTCGCCTGAAGCTGTTTTATCTTTTTTTCAAATGTTGGAATTCTATGAAGATAGTCCATAAGAATTATTTTCCGGCATTGGTCTAAGCGCTCCATCAAAAGATATACGCTGTTCGTACTAAAACCAAAAACCTACTATTTCCATTATAGCAGGCTTTGGCAAGCAGATAAATGTTATTTTTTATCTGATATATTCTTTTCATTCTTTTTTTTTGTCTTGGTCGCTGGTTGGCGATCAATTCTTACTTTTTGCTCTTTGGCTTTTCTTTGCGCTCTTCTTAGAGTTTGTTTGACTTTTTTTCCTTTTCTCGTTTTTGATTCAATTGCGGTTTTCGCTTTTTTGGCTTCAAATTTTTCAACCCGTCTGGCTGTATCCACAAGTTTTTGAGTGCCGGTAAAGAAAGGATGGCAGTTGCTGCATATTTCCACGTGAATATCATCTAGAGTTGAACCAACCTCAAAATGGTTGCCGCATGTGCAACTTACTTTGGCATTGGTGTTATATTTTGGGTGTATGTCTTTTTTCATGGATATTATGTATAATAATATTCTTTTTTGCCAGTTTGATTCTCGTGATGTACGACCAGCAGGCAAGAATTAAAAATATTGCATTAATTAAACTTTAACATATATTTAAATATTTGACAAGTATAAGAATGCTTGATAATATGTTATTGATAATTTATCATTTATACAATTTTTATTTTAAATATTTTTTTGTTTTGATTTAATAATTTATTTCTCATACTCTCAAATTTTTCCTGCTCCTTAGAGGAGTCAGAGAGTAGGGGCTAGAAAGGAAAATATATGAAATTGCCGGAATTAAAGGAAATGATGGAAGCTGGCATGCATTTTGGCCATATGCCGTCAAAATGGAATCCAAAAATGAGCAAATATATTTTTGGAGTGCGCAATAATGTGCATATTTTTGATCTTGAGAAAACCATAGAGACTCTGGCAAGAGCTCTTGGCGTTGTCAAATCTACGGTTGCCAACGGTGGTGTTGTTTTATTTTTGGGCACAAAAAAACAAGCGCGCTGGATTGTAGAAGAGCAGGCGAAAAACGTAGTTATGCCATATATTGTGGAGCATTGGATAGGCGGGACAATTACGAATTTCGTTGAGATCCATAAGCTTGTTAAAAAATTGGAAATTCTTGAAAAACGATCTGCGGATTTGGATTATGAAAAAAAATATACAAAGTGGGAAAGATCTCAGTTTGCAAAAGAGATTGAAAAGCTGAATAAAAATATTGGCGGGATACGTTATATGAAAAAAATCCCTGACTTGGTTTATATAGTTGGCATTAAAGACGAAAAAACAGCGGTAGCAGAAGCTAGGGCCAAGGGCGTGAAAACGGTCGGCATTGTTGATACTAATGCTGACCCGGATGACGTTACTTATCCTATCGCCGCGAATGATGATGCCATTAAGTCAATCACAATGATAACTAAATTGGTTGCGCAAGCCGTGGAAGAAGGCAAAGGCGAAGTAAGCATCGCGAGCGCTGAAAAGCCAATTGAGCAGAAAGAGAAAAATAATTAAAAGTAACCGCTCGCGTTACGCAAAGCGTATATTTAACACGTGTATATTTTGCGCGACATTAATGAGCCATAAAATAATATGCGAAAAATTGAGATTGGTCAGATTCAAAAATTACGAGAAAAAACATATGCTGGCGTGATGGACGCTAAAAAAGCGATTGAAGAAGCATGTGGAGATGAAAATAAAGCTATAGAAATTTTACGCAAAAAAGGACAAAAGATTGCCGCTAAAAAGACATCGGAGAGAATTACTAGAGAAGGATTGGTGGAGGCGTATGTTCATAACAATGGCAAAGTCGGAGCCATGATTATTCTTGCATGCGAAACTGATTTTGTTGCAAAAAATGAAGAATTCAAAAATTTGTCCCACGAGATTGCCATGCAAGTCGCGGCAATGAGGCCAGAATATATTTCATCTGAAGATGTTCCGAGTGATGTTGTTGCCAAGGAAGAGGGTATTTATAGAGAACAGATTACAAAAGATGGCAAACCGGCTCAAATGGCTGATAAGATTATTATAGGCAAGTTGAACAAATTTTATGAACAAGTTTGTCTTTTGAATCAACCATATATCAAAGACGAGGACAGAAAGATTAACGATCTCATCATTGAGGCCACGGCTAAATTGGGAGAAAAGATTGAAGTGAAGAAAATGATTGTGTTTGATTTGTTATCATTATGAACAAAAAAATTCTCATTAAAATATCTGGCGAGCTCTTCAAATCAGACAGAGAAGCCTTGGACAGTGAAAAAGTATTAGCAGTTGCCGAAGAGATAAAGAAAGCCAAAAGGGACGATTATGATATCGGCATTGTATTTGGAGCTGGCAATATTTATCGCGGAAGAAATGTTAAAGAGCAAGGCCTTGATATGTCTTTGGCCCACTATACCGGGATGATGGCCACGATTGTTAATGCCTTGGCTTTTAGAAACGCGTTATCATCCCTTCAAATCAATTGCCGTATTGTTTCGAAGATAGGTTTTCCGGATGTTTTTGGCTCAAGTAATCCTCTTGATATACAGAAGTATTTTCAGCTAGGCGAAGTATTAATTTTTGCGGGTGGAACAGGCAATCCTTATGTTACGACTGACACCTGTGCGGTTGTGCGCGCTCTTGAGATGAGGGCCGATTTCATTTTGAAGGGCACTGGCGTAAGAGGCGTTTATGATGCGGATCCGCGCAAGAATCCAGTAGCTGTAAAATTTAAAGAGATGGACTACGCGACTTTTTTGTCGATGAAGGAATCAACTATATTTGACAAAACAGCCATTGTTATGGCATATGAAAATAGATTGCCGATTTATATTTTTAAATGGGATAAGGGGAGCCTTAGGAAAGCGATAAAATTGAAGGCAGGCGGAACACTAATAAAATAGTAAATATTAAGCTTTGCATGATAAGTTAATTTAAAAAATTTATGAATGAAAAAAGAGTGGCGATTAATGGTTTTGGCCGTATCGGCAGAGCCGCGTTCAAAATAGCTTTGGAAAAGAAAAATATTGAGATCGCTGCCATAAATGATCTTACTGACAACGAGATTTTGGCGCATCTGTTGAAATATGACACGGTTTATGGCACTTATGATAAAAAAGTGAATGTGGATAAAAGTAATTTATATGTTAACAATAAAAAAGTTCCAGTGTATAACATAGCTGATCCGAAGAAATTACCATGGAAAAAAATGGCGATAGACGTTGTCCTTGAGTGCACTGGCAGATTTGTTAAAGACGGCGCCGCTGAAAGCCATATTAAAGCCGGGGCCAAAAGAGTGATAGTTTCAGCTCCGGCAGAGGGGGAAGGCAATATTACGACTTGTTTATTGGGAGTCAACGATGATGCCATTAATGACACAAAAGTTATTTCTAACGCGTCATGCACGACAAACTCCATCGCGCCAATAACTGCGGTGATTGATGAAAATTTTAAAGTTTTAAAAGCTGTATTGACAACGATCCATTCATATACAGCTGATCAGAATATTGTTGACGGCCCGCACAGGGATTTGCGCAGGGCTCGCGCCGCAGGGCAAAATATAGTGCCGACGACAACTGGCGCGGCTATAGCTATAACTAAGATTTTACCACATTTAGAAGGCAAGTTTGACGGTATCGCGGTGCGGGTGCCGACAATTTGCGGATCATTGTCCGACTTGACTTATGTTGTTGAAAAGTCAGTTACGGTTGGGAAGGTGAACGCGGTTTTAAAACGCGCCAGCGAAAAAATATATTTAAAAGGAATTTTGGGTTATACCGAAGAGCCGTTGGTTTCAAGCGATATTTTAAAAACAAGTTATTCGGCAATTATTGACGCTGGGATGACAAGGGTGGTTGACGGCACTCTTATCAAAATACTTGCTTGGTATGATAATGAATGGGGTTACGCCAACCGCCTGGTGGAAATGGCTGGGCGAATTTAGGATTTTTGATTTTTTTGTTAAGATTATATGCGTATGAACAAACTCGTAATTGACATTGAAACAGTCGGAAAAAACATGGAGGACACTGACGATATTGCCAAGGACTATTTTCGCGAGTGGGCGGAGAGTTCGGCAAAGGAAGAAAAAGATATCGCAGTTGAGCTTGAAAAAATCGAGGAGGGTTTCAGTTTTTCGCCGTTGACAGCGGAAGTTGTGTGCATTGGAATGCTGAATCCTGTCACGAACAAGGGCAGGGTTTATTATCAGGAGCCCGGGAATGAAGGTAAAAAATTTAATGACAATGGCATTGAATTTGAAGCAATGGCAGAGCCGCGAATGCTTGAAAAATTTTGGGCGGATATTTTAAGCTATGTAGAGTTTATCACTTTCAATGGCCGCGGTTTTGATATTCCTTTTTTAATGATAAGATCAGCTGTCCATAAGATAAAACCAACGAAAAATTTAATGTCCAACCGCTATTTAAATAGCCAATTTAGCGGCTCAAGGCATATTGATCTGCAGGATCAATTTCAATTTTATGGCGCTGTTTGGGGCAAGCGCGGTTATAATCTGCATATGTTTTGCCAAGCTTTCGGCATTATCAGCCCAAAAAGAAAAGGAGTTTCCGGCAGCCACGTTAAGGAGATGTTTCAGGCTAAAAAATATGAGGACATTGCCCGCTATAATGTGGATGATTTATATGCTACAGCCGCGCTTTATAAATATTGGCAAGAATATATTGACGTTTAGTAAAACAAAAATTCATACCAATAGAAGGTATGAGTTTTTGGATTTGAAAAAAACAACCGAAAATGATACTTTTAAAACATGAAAATATCAGCCATTGTGCCGGTCTATAATGAAGATCAACGCGAATTAAACATCTTGTTGCAAGAACTAGACGGTTTTGTCGATAGTGTCATAATTGTTGATGACGGCTCTATTCCGCGATTGGATTTTAAAAATTACACGCTTCTAAGACACGCAATCAATCGCGGACAGGGAGCAGCCCTGCAGACAGGCACGGATTTTGCCATTGCTCACGGCGCCAATATTATTGTTCACTTTGACGCTGACTGTCAGCACAGGCCAGTGGATATTGTTGCTTTAATCAAGCCCATTCAAGATGGTCAAGCAGATTTTGTTTTTGGCTCCAGGTTTCTTGGCGAAAAAAATGACATGCCATGGAGCAAAAAATATTTTATCCATCCGCTTGCCAGGATTATCAACCTCATTTTTACGGGTCTGAAGCTTTCCGATGTTCATAATGGTCTGCGCGCTTTTAGTTCAAGTGTCGCGTCTCGCGTTCATCTATCCCAGGATAGAATGGCACATAATACCGAATATTCTTATTTGGTTAAAAAAAATAAAATTAAATATTCCGAAGTACCAGTTAGAGTAATTTACCATAGATACGGTCAGACCGCTATTGGGGGTTTTAAAATATTGAAAGAATTATTTTTAGGAAAATTATTAAAATAAACATATGTCTTTGATACAAATTCTCGCGCTTGTTTTTTGCCTTTTCGCCTTATGGCGCGTCATCCTGAAATTTCGTCGCCAAGAGCTCAAAATCACGGAATTTTTCATGTGGCTTATTTTTTGGCTGGCAGTCGGTGTGGCTTTTGTGACACCAGAGTCTTTGACCAGATTAGCTAACGTGCTTGGTATTGGCAGGGGCGCGGATCTTGTCCTGTATGTCGCGGTGGTGGTCGTCTTTTATCTTATGTTCCGTATTTTCGTGCGCCTAGAAAACATGGAAAGAAATATTACCAAAATCGTCAGAAAAGACGCGCTAAAGGATAAAGACAGCCAGAACGAATGATACAAAAAACAACCCATTTTACACAATAACTTTTTAAAAAAAGATACAGTGAAAAATAAGGGTTGTTTTTTGGTTTGGTTTAATTTTTTTAATTTTTTATTTAATTCAATAATAGACTTTTTGTTTTAGTTTGTATTCGATCCCGCCAGTACGGGACAAATACATTATCGTACAAAGTCTATGTGAAAACAAAAATTAAGTTGCTGATTTACGCAAACGCGTAAATCCTAATAGGAGTCAGACCATCGGGGAATTTTTCCCCGACGATCTGACTTACCCGTCAAAAAAGTCATCTTAACGTAACAGCATCATCTTCATCGTTTTGCTGTAATCGCCAACTTCCAGACGGTAGAAGTAGACGCCACTTGTCAGGTCGCTAGCATCAAAAGTAACTTTGTAGGTATTGGCAGTCTTGTGTTCATTAACCAAATCCGCTACTTTCTGACCAAGAACATTGTAAACACTGAGTTTTACTATGCCAGCTTTAGCAATGGTGTAATTGATCAATGTTTCCGGATCGAATGGATTCGGATAGTTTTGGAATAATGAAAATTTGACCGGCACAGCAGTTTCAGCCGACGCCCAAACTTTAATGCGGGCTGAAGCGCTCAATTTTTCATCAGCATTGATCCGGTAACTGTCCAGTTTCAATTCACTCACCTTTCCGTAGTTGCCAATGACCGAAAATAAAATTTCCAAATATTCGCCGTGTTCTTTTAACGGTTTCAATGAAAAACCGGTAACTAATAATTTCCCAGATTCAACTTCATTCTGATAAACTTCAAAATTGCTGCCGTAATCGATTTTATTTATCCGGTCAAATTTCAATGCGCCTACATCAAAGGTCAGACAAATATCAAACGAATAAATCATCTGCTCTTTTTCAGCAACGATTGGAATGCGGACAGTTTTTCCGGGCTGTGCCTCAGTATCTTTTAAATAGGAATATTTCATATTTGTCGAGGCAGCTTTGGCTAAATTTCCCGAATACGACCAGTTGCCATCGACGTCACCCAGAATGACAGCATTAAAATCTTGATTCGATTCATCGCAACTCAATGCTGGATAAGATCGCTTATTCGGATTAAATTTCCAATCACCAATATAACAACTGGAACCGGGAGAAATTCCAACTGCATACTTGGCGATTAATGATGCGTCATACATCAGGACCGCCCCGTTTTTATCCACATCCGCTGCAATTCTCTGTTCATCGCTGACATCCGGCAGCAGCCCCACAGCAATTCTTGCTGCCAAAGCAGCATCATATCCGAGGATACAGGGCTCGGTGACAGGGGTGGTTTTCTCAGCCGAAAGAGTATAACTTGCTCCGTCTTGTAATGAATTGAAACTGAATGTGCCACTGGTTCCGGTTGTTTGCGATTGCGATGTATCCCCGCTGATACTGACCACAGAATGGCTGAGCGGATTTCCCGAGCTAAAATAAGCGACATTGCCTGATAAAGTATGCGCAGCAACCGGATTTAATCCCGGTCTGTATAGCGACGGATCGCCGTACAAATTGAAATCAAACATATTTTGCCAGCCCACATAGCCCCAGGAACTGTACATAAAATGCGTTGAATAATAAACTTTGGAATTAAACAGCGCATCGCCAACCTTATCGTCGCGATTAATTAAATAATAAAAGAAGTAATAGTCCAGAGAGGCGTTGCCCCCATGGTTTTGGTGGCACCAGCCAATGCTGTACCAAGATAACCGGCTCGAAGCCACAATTCCGGATGATCCGCGTTTAATCATTTCTTTGCCTAAGTTTGTGCTTTCAGGCCAACCATTGTTACAGGAACAAGCAAAAATAACTGGTGAATAAGTATTACTCAATGATCCGCAATCGCCGGCAGAAATCATCGCATCAAAACTGAGTTCTCCAGCACTGGTCTCTGGTACGCCGTCTCCATCATCAGAACGCCACCATTTTCGGTAAGCTGAAGTTTTGCTGCCGTGCGCCCACCAGTTGATCGTGCCGTATTGTCCATCAGACCAGTCATTAACGACATTATTGTGAGTCAAGGATTTTGTGCAGGAATAGGCACTGGCATCCAAACCGGCTTTTTCATACATGGTTGTGTAACTACCGCTGATGTTTTGAATCAAAACTTTATGAATCTCCATCAGAGTAGCGCCGTCGGTTTTGGCGTAACCGCGGTTATCTTCGTTAGTGTAATTGATCATTGCCCCTAGTAACAAAGCATTTTTTTTCCACGATCCTCGGTTACTTTCAAAATTGATTAATTTGTTACATATCATGGAAACGGTGGAAGCATCGCTCCAGGGAATTCGTCCCACGATAACTTCCGGGACCCAATCAACATTGTCCTGACCATATTCACCGTAACGACTGTCTCCATCTGAATTCCAGTTGCCGGTTAAATCAGCATAATAATAATCTGTTGGCGTATCTTCGCTGGTTGTGTCTGGTTTTGGACTGCACATGCGCATCGGAATATCTGAAACATCACCAATGATCAGCACATACTCAATTCCGCACTCTGAATATTTATCAATTAAAAAATTCCTTATTTTTTGCGGCAGATCCGAGCCGCTGTAATTACTGTTAATCCAGGTCACTGTTACAACGTTTACCGAATAGCCAACGCTCTGCTTCCAATTCACGAATGACGTTACTGTATTTTGTAAAGCATCGGTGGTAATAATAACGTAATCATAGTATGATGAACTGCTGTTAGGTTCAAAATACTTTTGATACCATTGTTTTGCTTCATCGTAATTATAAATCAAAATAGAAGCATTTCTGCCGGTCGGACTGTCTGCTAAATTTTGTTTTAAGGGAGAATATTTTTGTTTTGCAGCCGTTAAAGTATATTCAACTCTTATTGACGCGCTTTTAAAATAGACCAATTGTTGCGTAACCGGATGGTAAGCAAAAGGTGTGAAATTTATGCGGACAAATTGGAATTGGCGATAGTTGCCCTCCCCGTCAAAAATTACAGCTTCCTGCGGATAAAAAGAATCGGTAGAATAAGCAACTCTTTTATTCTCCCGAAAAATCCGCACTGCTTCATCGGACAGGACTGGATCGCCATCCATCGGGAGCATCATGGGAGCAGGCACAATCCTATACTTACCATCAAGTAATTCTTTGTCCAAACTTACAATATTTATCGAATTGAATTCAGCGCCCGGCGGAACCGCTACCAAAAAAGTCTTGCTGGGGAGCATCGGTTTTCCCGGTGTCAGGGTGTTGCCAAAATTGTTCATTCGAATTTCCTGGGAGCTATCAGGCAGGTTGACTATTTCATAATTTTCGGCTGTCAAATCAACTGTCAATTGTTCAGCTTTTGCGTTGGAAGCCAATACGCATAACAAGACGAGTGCGAACACGCGCACATCCCTTACCTTTTTTAAAAACATAATACCTCCTTGCGGCTTTCGCCGCTTTTTTTAATTTTTGTTAAAGTACTTTTTAGTGAATATATGTTAGCATTTTTTATTATTTTTGTCAAGCTGGACAAGGTAATATGCAAACACATTTGGCGGTTTTTACTGAAATCATTTTTTATTTTTGCCTTTATTTTAAATTATGCTATGCTTGATTATAGAATATAGGCTTTTCTACCTTTTTATATATACCTTATGTCAAAAGTATATATTATAATCGTTACTTGGAATTCAGGAAAATATTTGTCCGAACTATTTTTGAGTTTACGCGACTTGGCTTATCCAAAAGAGAATTGGCATTTAGTCGTGGTGGACAACGCTTCAAAGGATGATACAGTTGAGAAATTGCGACAGTGGCAGATTAAAATGCATAATTTTGACAAATTAATTGTTAATGAAAAAAACAAAGGATTTTCCGGCGGAAATAATCAGGGCATTAAATATGCTTTAGAGCATGGTGCGGATTATTCAGTCTTGCTTAATGGCGATGCCGTAGTTACGCCTAATTTTTTGGACATTCTCGTTACTGTTATGTCAAAAGACGATAGACTTGGCATTGCCCAGCCGCTGATAATGCGCTATCCGGAAAAAAACAAAGTCAATAATTTCGGCAATTGTTTGAACTACTGCGGTTTTGGCTACAGTTTTGGCGATGGGATGAAAAAAGAGGACTTTTTACGGCAATTTAAATCTGAAAATTATGAACCCGCTTACTGTTCCTTTTCAGCTGTTGTCATTAAGAGCCAGGTCTTTGGCAGTATCGGCCTATTGGACGAGCTTTATTTCGCTTATCACGAAGATACTGATTTTTGTCTGCGCGCACGGCTTGCTGGCTGGCATCTTCTCGCGATTAAAAATGCAATTGTCTATCACAACTATAAATTTCCGGCTGATAAGAATAAGATTCGCTATTACTGGATGGAAAAAAACAGAATGTATCTATTGTTCAAGTTTTATAAAGTCCGCACATGGCTTTTGATTTTGCCGGCGATCATCCCGCTTGAATTAGGTTTAATTATTTTTTCTCTGTTGCGCGGTTTTGCCTTGGAGCGCGCCAAAGCGCATTTGTGGGTGTGGAAAAATTTCAAATCGGTCTTGCGTGGAAGAAAGGAAATTCAGACTACGCGGCAATATAGCGACGCTAAAGTGTTTGAATTTTGCTCTCCGGTAATTGAATTTCAGAAGATCAAAAATCCGTTGCTTGACAAGATCGGCAATCCTTTTTTAAAGATGTATTTTAGGTTGATAAAGAAATTTATTAAATAACAGTTTTATGCGCGTCGCCCACATCGTTTGTAAGTTTCCGCCATATCAATCTGGCATGGGAAATGCCGCTTGCGAGCAAGCCATCGGAACAGCGAGAAATAATCAAGTGGTTGTTTTTGCGTTGAACGGTGGCTTGGAAAAAGTTCAACATGATGGTTTTAAAACAGTATGGTTAAAACCATGGCTTAAGATTGGTAACGGCGGTTTTTGTTTTAGTTTACTCTGGCAATTGAGAGATTTTGATATTATTCAACTGCATTATCCTTTTTTTGGCGGCCAAGAAATTATTTGGTTCGGGAAAAAGTTTGGATTTTTTAAAAAACAGAAATTGCTGATTTACTATCATATGGATGTTGAATTTGATAATTTTTTGTTGAAAATTTTAAGCTTGCCTTCAAGACTGCTTCAAGAAAGTTTATTTAAAATGGCTGGAAAGATAGCTTGTTCTACGATTGATTATGTGGAGCATGCTGATATAAAAAATATTTATAAAAAAAATAAAAATAAATTTGTAGAAATTCCGTTTGGGGCTAGGCAGTTGTCGGCTGATAGTTATCAGTCAACGATTAACAAGCAAAAACTGGATATTTCAGCCGATGAGAAAATTGTTTTATTCGTCGGGAATTTAGACAAGGCTCATTATTTTAAAGGTGTGGATGTTTTGATCAGGGCTTTCAGCTATGTCATAAAAAAAAATGAAAAAACGAGGTTGATTGTGGTTGGAGCGGGTAATCTTTTGGAAAAATATAAAGCATGCGCGGCAAAGGAGAATTCGCTTGGCAAGATAATTTTCGCCGGCAAGACAGACGATCGCGCATTAGCTGCGTATTATCAGATGTGTGATATTTGCGTTGCTCCCGCGATCAACAAATCTGAAGCGTTCAGCTTAACAATGCTTGAGGCAAAAAGTTTTGGCAAAGCTGTCATTGCTTCTGACTTGCCGGGCGTTAGGCAAGTCGCCAGTTTCATGCGGAGCGGGTTTTTGGTAAAGCCTTGTGACGCCGCTGATTTAGCGCAAAAAATGGCTGAACTTTTGAAAAATGATCAGTTGCGACTGCAGATGGGGAAAGCGGGTCTTGAACAGATTAAAGCTGAATATAATTGGCAAGCTCATACAAAAAAATTGGAAACTGTTTATAAATCAATTTGACGGGTTCATTTTTTGTAGAAACCCTAAATGCAAGATGGATGATAATTTTTAGTAATTAATTTATGTTGTGCGAACAGCGCATTTGCCAGAACTATTTTGCGCAACATTAGCGATTGGAGTAGATTTTATGAAAAAGATAATAGTTTGCGTTATAATGTGCGTATTGATTCTTAGCGGATGTTCTTTGAAGAAAACGAAAATAAACGGAAAAGGAGCTGAAACTCCCCCGGGCATTGCCGCGGATTTTGGCAGCTTGACGGCGGCAGACGATGGTCAAAAAAACATGGCTCCCGTAATTGGGTTGGAAGATGTCGCTGGAGCAATATTGAAAACAAATTTTGGTGACGTTAAATTAAAATTTTACGCGGATGAATCGCCGAAAACAGTTACCAATTTTATTAATTTAATGGCCGCTAATTTTTATAATGGCGTAAAATTTCACCGTGTGATAAAAGGATTTATGGTGCAATCAGGCGACCCTAACTCCAAGGATAATAATTGGGAGGATGATGGTTTCGGCGGACCGGGATACATTTTTCCTGATGAATTTAATGACCATAAACTAGTCAGGGGATCGCTTGCTATGGCAAATTCCGGGGTTGATACCAATGGGTCGCAATTTTTTATTATTACAGCCGAAGCTACGCCGCATCTTGATGGCGTGCATACTAATTTCGGCTATGTAGTTGATGGTTTTGACGTATTGGACATGATAGAGAATGTAGCCACGAATGAAAATGATCATCCGACGCGAGATATTATTATTGAAAATGTCGCGATTGAGCTGACTGAAACCGGAAAGGCCAAGACTGAAGCTCAAAAACAACAACAGCCAGTGTCTGCAACGACTGGAGACAGGGCAAACAATGAGGATGGCGGCGCGGAATATCATGTTGATGACACAAGCCAACAAACTGAAAGAGTGGAAGCAACAACTACGAATATTGATGAATCGCGAAACAGCGAAGAAACGCAAGACACGCTGGGAGAGGAATGATTTTAAATTGTAAATGTGGATAAGCCCGTTTCGTCCTACGCGACGCGGGTTTTAATTTTTAAAAAGTTTTATGATATAATTAAAATATGGCGAAAAAAAATATAATTCACAAGCAAAAAATTTGTCTGGTGGCAGTTGATCTTGGCTATGGACATCAGCGCGCGGCTATTCCATTGCGTTATTTGGACCATAATAGAGAAATGATTTTGGCCAACAATTATCCGAATATTCCAGCAAAAGACTTAAAGATATGGCTAGGGGGGAAAAAGCCGTATGAGATTGTTTCTCGCGCCAAGAGAATTCCTATAATCGGTGATATTTTGTTTTGGAGTATGGATCAGATGCAGAGAATAAAAAATTTTTATCCGCGCCGCAATTTGCTTGCCAAAAGTCTGCAACTTAAAACTAATATCAGAATGATCCGAAAACATAACTGGGGCAAAGATCTGATTGACAGATTGAATAAATTCAATTTGCCGATGGTAACTACATTTTTTACCGTGGCTTATATGGCAGAGGAGTTTAATTATCAGCATGATATTTATCTAGTAGTGTGCGACGCTGACGTGTCACGCGCTTGGGCCGCGCCTGATCAGATGAAAAGCAAAATAAAATATCTGGCTCCAAATAAGCGAGTTTATGAAAGGTTGCAGCTGTATGGTGTGCACGAGGACAAAATATTTTTTACTGGTTTTCCTTTGCCCTTGGAAAATCTTGGCGATGAGCGATTGTCAGTCTTAAAAAAGGATATTGGTAAGCGTTTGCGTAACTTAGATCCGGAGAATAGATATATTGCGAAATACCGCATGACGATCACTGAATATTTAGGAAAAGATGCTGTGCCTGAAAAATCTAATTATCCGTTGACAATTACTTTTGCCGTTGGCGGAGCAGGATCGCAACGAGAGCTGGGAATACGCATAATTAAAAGTTTGAACAATCAAATTGAAAAAGAAGAAATAAGAATGATCCTTGTCGCTGGCATCAGACGCGAAGTCAAGGAATACTTTGAGGACAAAGTGAAAAAATTAGGGTTAGCGAAGGCGCTTGGAAAGAATATACAGATTTTACATGAAGACAGGCGTGAAAAATATTTTGAAAATTTTAATAAAATTTTGCGCGTAACAGATATATTGTGGACAAAGCCATCGGAGCTTTCATTCTACTGCGCCCTTGGATTGCCGATAATAATCGCGGAGCCTCTTGGATCACAAGAAAAATTTAATCGTAAATGGTTAATTAATATCGGTTCGGGAGTGGACGCTGAGAACATTAAATATACCAATGAATGGTTGTTTGATTGGCTTAAATCAGGCTGGCTGGCTGAAGCGGCGATGCAGGGTTTTTTTGAAGCGCCAAAATATGGCACGTTTAATATTGAAAAGATTATTTGCCGCAGTTTGGAAAATATCAATGAACCGGATACAGTGCTGCGATACTGATTTTTATTTTTCAGTCTTTAAACAATTTTTTAATTCTTCAAATTTTTTCAATCTAGTTCAAGATGTAATTATTTTTTTATGTTTTGGTTGCATATCACCTTGATCGCATATTTTTTAAACGCAATCGCCGTTGTGACGGACAAGACACTTCTTAGGCGTGCCATTAAAAATCCTTTTGTTTATACTTTTTATGTCGCTACGCTGGGATCTATTCTCGTAGTTTTTATTTTTCCATTAGGAATCATCTGGCCCGGGTGGAGCCAATTTTTGATTAGCATATCTGCTGGAGGCGCGTTTTCAATTGGTTTATTTTTTTTGTATTTGGGGCTTAAAAAAGAGGATGCGTCCCGATTGGCGCCAATGGTTGGAGGATTAGTTTCAATTTTTGTTTTTATTTCGGCAATATTATTTTTGGACGAAGAATTGTCGGGAAATCAAATATTGGCTTTTATTTTAATAATCATTGGCACTTTTTTAATAGCGCTTGATTTTCAAGAGCACGGATTATGGAGTTGGCTGAAGAAAAAGATTGGCACAGCAAAGAATTTGGCGTTGCCCAAAATTAGAAAAACTCTGTTAATTGCATTGCCGGCGGCTTTGTTTTTTGGCCTCTCGTACATTTTAACAAAAGACGTATATAATCATCAGCCGTTTTTATCAGGCTTTGCGTGGACCAGATTAGGTGTTTTAGTTGTTGCTCTTTTACCGATGCTTTTTGCGAAAAATAGATATGATCTAAGGCATCAAAAAAAAGACACTAATGATTCAAAAGCGAAATATCGTTTTTTATTTGGTCAGGCTTGCGGCGGCATTGGAGCGGTGTTGATTCAGTATGCCATATCAATCGCGTCTGTTTCTTTGGTGCAGGCATTGCAAGGAACTCAATATGCTTTTGTATTTTTGGCAGTTTTACTGCTTACATATAACCATCCTAAGTTATTGCGGGAAAAAATATCAGTTCAAATAATGATCCAGAAGATTATCGCTGTTATGTTTATTGCCTTAGGCATTTGGTTGATTGCTGATAATTTAGCGTAGTTGAATTCGGTTGGGCCATCATGAAGCCAGCGACGTTAGCTTTGAATTTTTTGACTTTTATTTAAAAAAATGGCAGAATTAAAGCGTTATTATGACGCTTTTATTCATTACAAGAAAAGTTGATAAGAATGATCCACGCGCGGGATTTGTTTACTATTGGCTTAAAAAATTTGCCAAAAAATTGGATAAA
>Ga0210006_1001349_pt1 | contig 17063 bp, 14 predicted proteins | sample CryGey02umfilter_2_FD_185452 | JGI IMG/M metagenome (GOLD analysis project Ga0210006, IMG submission 185452) | Groundwater microbial communities from aquifer in Utah, USA - Crystal Geyser 4/10/14 0.2 um filter (SPAdes) (version 3) | ecosystem: Environmental > Aquatic > Deep subsurface >... | reverse complement strand
GCAACGCCAATTAAGACTGCGGAGACAACAAACATGACGTACACCGCTATAAGCACACGGACTTTTACCGTATTTGCCTTTTGATCGATTTCGTATTTATACGCCATTACCTATTTATTAATTAAAGTTTAACCGTGTATGGTTCTGCTACCCCATTTTGGTAGTCTGTGGTAAGCCCATACGGAAGCCAATAATTTTTATAACTAATAACAATATAATAGTAGGTATCGCCTGTTGTCGCTACTATGCTTTTTGGAATAGCTAACGAGTGGGCCGTGTTTGCTTTAGAGTCTGGAGTAACCGTAAACCACCTGCCTGCGATAGGAACACCATTATTATAATCTTTCATTGCTTGCTCGATTTTCTCGGTTTTTGTGGGAGTTACATACAGCAACGTTCCAACAGCCTCAGCAGTATTGTAAGAAATTACCAAATTATCTCCATCAGCTTTCGTGCCTAATTCTCGTGGTTCTAGTTTTTTCATATCACCTACTGTAGGCGCAGTAGAGGTAGAAGATGAACTAGGAGTGGGAGTTACCGCAGTATTATTTTGGGGGTCTGGGAAGAGTTGTCTACTTGCATAATAACTGCCAATACCGAACAAACCAAGAGAAACAGTGGCAAGGATTCCGATTGCTATTTGCTTGGTCATGGACATTACTCTATAATAGCGATACTAGCTCGCTATGTCAACGCAACAACCACTTACAAAAATTGGCTCAGCAATAATCTTTATTTCTGGAGCCTACCTTTTTTTCATCACTGTAGTGATTGCTCCTTACATCAATGTTACGGTTTTCTCTGCAGTACACTCTACTACGAAGTTTATTTTGGTTTCATCAGCCGGAATAATTGCTTCCTTGCAACTCTTTTTTCTTGTTCCACGGATCCAGCGCAGTAGTAGCAATTCGCTAACAACGATTCAGAGGGTCGTATTGGGTGTTTCACTTCTTGGGAGTGTTGTTTCACTCCTTTGGTCAGCCTCGGTAAAGACTTCATTGTTCGGCATGTTTATGCTGTGGGAACATAATGTTGGTATTTATATCGTGTATTTCATTCTGTTCACTGCTTGGTATGTGTATTTTATCGTGTTGCGCAGTGTTTCATTGGAAAAAACGGTGTTTCACACACTTATGACGTTGGCCTGTATCGTAACGATCTTCTATAGCCTCGGGGAATTCTATCTTTGGCAACCGACGACTGGGTATATTTCGCAATCGGTCAGTCGGATATCACTTGGGTTTCGCAATCCTTTGCTTGCAGCATATTTCTTGGGGATGCTGTGGAGTTTTGGCGCAATAAAAACTGTACTATCGCTTACGGAGCAGAAAAAAAATTGGCAAGGGGTTTTTCAGATAATCAGTAACCTGCTCTTATTTTCTGGGATAACTTTCTCGTTAATTCTCACTTTTACCCGCAGTGCTTGGATTGCAGCAGCACTTGGTTTTGTCCTTTTTATTGGCATTAAATTATATCGAGACCGCAAAGCACCACAAACCGAGCGTGCGCTTCTTATCTCACGACAAATCAAACTGGTGGTGGCAGCATGTTTATTATCCGCACTCGTGTTCATGATTGGTTTTCTCTACAGAAAGGAGATCACTTTGCGGAACAGTGATCTGACCATAGAATCTCAAAACACACTTACTGCAATTGCTCAATCGCTTGGAAAAGATGATCAGCAATCAGCGCTTGCGTTCTACCAAAATGCACAGCAGTACTCTAGTGCCCAAATTCGTTTACTTGAATGGAAATGGGGCATTAACACTTGGACGGGCTCGGTTAAGAACTTCTTGTTCGGCACAGGCTTAGATGCAGGCTTTTTTGAAATGCCGAAATTCCGAGACAAAATCTTTAACAGTTTTCCAACCGACTCTGCAACCAAACCCTTCTATGTTCGAAATCTTTACATAAATACGGTCATGCAAATCGGGATTGTTGCTTCTGTCGGCGTTTTCTATTTCCTGTTTGTAGGAATCCGCAAACTACTCAACCAAGAGGAACTGGACTTGCCCGCCTTGTCCGTGATATTCGCATTTCTGTTTCAAGGGCTATTCTATTACTCCACACAAATACCGACCGTGCTGTTTGTTTTTGCATTGGCCTACGTTGTTGCTGCAGGAACTCAGCGTAAAATGATTTTGGTACGCCAACCCACTCTTTCGGAAAAAATGTTACTTCTGGCTATGGCGCTAGGATTGCTGGCATGGATCCTTCCAATTATAAAAGCAGAATTATCCATCAATCAATATTCACAAGGAGCACTTCCGGTTTCAGTAGACGAGATGGCAGCAAGTGCAAAAATTCCCATCAACAATAACGTATTAAAGCGGTTCCTCGTGTACAACTACGCCGACAACGTCTTAGCCCAACCCTACCTGACCACTCTTGCCACAAGTAAAGATGTTGACGATTTGCGCATTGCTAGCGATGCCTACTATTTGCTTGCAAAAAAGAATGGCAATGTAGAAGACGTGAGAAGTTCCATAACGGCTTTACAAAATTTGTTGGCCATCGACGCAACGCTTCCAGCGACCTGGGATGGCCTCGGCCTCCGCTATTTATATATCGGTGAATTCCAGCAAGCAACCGAAGCATTTACCAAAGCCATCGAGCTTAAACCCGATTACTGGTATTCCTATTTACACATGGGTGAAGTGACCAGACAACAGTGTAACCCAAAGCAAGCTATTGAGTGGTATCTTAAAGCAGAAGCATACGTTCCATCAGCACAAACCGAGATTATCGAGGCGCAAGCAGAAGTAAGAACACCAAGACCAGAGTGCAGTAAATAATCAGCAACTTATTCGACCATAATAGCTTCGCACTTATTGCTGCATTATCATGATTTAGTGCTATAATTCTCCATTAATCTGCGGACGTAGTTCAGTGGTAGAATGTCTGCTTCCCAAGCAGAAGGTCGCGGGTTCGAATCCCGTCGTCCGCTAATGCGTTGGCATTTACCAAAGATAAATAACAGCGCATCGAAAAGATGTACGGGATGAGAAACCCGAGTAAAACGTAATCAGCCATTACGTTTTACGAGTGGCGGGGCCGAGGAAGTAACACCTTAATACGCGTAGCGCCAAAGATGCGTTACGAGGTGGCCGAATCCCGTCGTCCGCTAATAATCTTATTTACATATTATTTTTCCCTTCCAATTCTTTCAAGCATGAAAAAAATCAAAAAAAAGAAAGTTGCTTTTCTACAAAAAATGCAAAGCTTTCTGACAGTTCAGTTTTGGATACAGTCTTTAAAATTTAAGGCACTAGGCAGTTGGTACTTTATCGAAATGTTCCAAGTTCTTGCCGACCGAATATTTCCAATTGCCAACTCTTTTATCCTTGCGTTAATAATCAACGAGGTAATTAGACTGGCCACACAGACCAATAAAGACCTGTCGCTACTGACCAAATATGTAGTCGTCACTCTTATGATCAATTTAATCTATCGAATAATCCAATTTTTTTACAATAGAAACTATTGGCTAATGAGCGAAAGGAAACTGGACTATTATCTAGAAGATATGTTTTTAGAAAAGCTCGCGACACTCAACTGGGAACACATCGAAACACCAACCGCAGAAAAATATATCAACATGACTTTTCAAAGAGCTTGGGGACACCTGAAGCGAACCTCGGAAATTCATTTCGAAATCATTGCCATAACAGTAGGTGCTGCGCTAGCGTTTAATTTGGGAAAAATTCCGTTATGGATGATCACGATAGTTCTTGCAAAACAAGTTCCATTTGTCTTGCTCGATATGTACCACAACAGAAGAATGTTTAGTATTTCTGATAGCCATATGAAAGAGAATGTACAAATAGGATGGGTCTTTTCCTATTTTCGTGATTTTGAAAGTCTGCTGGAAATTAAAATCTCCAGCGCTACCAAACCGTTGCTTGAATATCGCGCAAATCTAATCAATTACGTGACAAATCAGTTTAAGAAAGTAATGAATATAACAAATCACTGGTACTTCCTAAGCATAATTACAGATGTCGTCGTTAGTTTCGGTGTGACAATATATTATCTAGGCCAAATTCTCTATCAGGGCATGCAGATAGGCACCTTCAACTTCACAACTACTGCCATTTTCAACGTCTCTAGCTCTTTTGGTAATTTGATGGGAAGAATGAACAGACTGTTCGATGGATATCGTTATATTCGCTATGCCTACAATTTGATGCATATTAAAAACAAGATTCCAAATGGAATAATCCCTCTCGTGGGTGAGCATATTAAAATTGAGTTTCAGGATGTATCTTTTCGCTACCCTAAAAGTCGAAAGTGGGCACTCAATCATGTAAGCTTCACCATTGAGGACAACGCAAGAATAGCAATTGTGGGAGAAAACGGTGCAGGAAAATCAACTTTCCTAAAATTGCTTATGCTCGCCTACTACCCAACCAAAGGAGATATCCTTATAAACGATATTCCTATCCGTAAATATGACAAAGAGACAATCTTCAAATCGTTGGCGTTAGTATCTCAGGAATTTGCGAGATTTGGTGCACAGACCATTGCTGAAAATATTGCAATCTATGGCGACATCAGAAATATAGACCAAAAGAAGCTCAAGCTTGCAGCCGACTACTCGACTGCCGCAGAATTCGTCGAAAAATACCCGCTTAAATATGAAACGATCCTTACAAAACGAATTGAAGGGGGCACAGAGTTATCCTCTGGGCAATGGCAACGAATCGCAGTTGCCCGTCAGTTTTACGCAAATCGCCCATTGATAGTTCTAGACGAACCAACTTCCGCAATAGATCCTATTGCAGAAGCGAAAATCTTCAACAATTTGTACGAGCACGTTAAAGATAAAACAGTAATTATTGTTTCTCACCGTTACAATACCGTTCGAGCAGCAAAAAGGATTCTCGTCTTTCAAGAGGGTTCAATTATCGAACAAGGCACGCATGACGAATTAATAGCCTTAAATGGATACTATGCGCAGGCGTTTTCCGTTCAACAGCAGGAGAAGAAACTATGAGGAAAGGCTCTTTTTCAAAAAAACTACAGAAGTTTTTTTTGGTAAATCTTTGGGTCGAAAAGTTTCGCATGCAGGCCTTTGGTTGGTGGTATTACATAGACGTCTTATACACACTGGTAAGCAAAACTGAAAACGTCTTTACCTTATACTTCATCGGGTTGATATTAAATGAAATTCAACGCCTTGCTACCGCAGAAACGAAAGACCTTGCCCACATCATTTCCCTGGCGATTATTTTGACCGCGATCAACTTATTCACACGACTGTTATCAACTTTTTATTGGCGATTTAACTGGTACAAAAGTGAGCTTGGCTTTGGCGTCGCATTAGAAAGAGCATTAAACGACAAATTGATATCGATGAACTGGGAACATATTGAGAATCCCACAATGGAGAAAAGCATCAATATGATTTCTATGCGAGCAGAAAATAACATGCGTAAACTGGGCGAATTACACGTAGATATCATAGCTATTGCCATCTCAACGGTCATGGCAATTTTCGCAGCAAAGATTTCACTAATAATAATTGCAATTATCTTCCTTAAAGAGCTTCCCAGTATTATTATCCATAGCAAATCGCTAAAGATGTCTTTCAGAGTAAACGATGCCCTAAGCAACACATGGATTCAAAAAAGCAATCTAAGTGGGTATTACAGAAGCTTCCCCACCTTACTTGAAATTAAGATTTCGCAGGCATTCCACTCTATTCAATATTTTTATAATAAAGCTGTTGGCAAAGTACACGCATCATATATCGAAACAGACAAAACAATGTTCCCTTATGACTGGGGTAAAGATTTTCTTGAAATAGGCGTTAATATGGGAATCTATTTCTACTACGCAACCAAAGTGATCTACAGCGGAATGCTTATTGGAACGTTTCAATACACTACGTCCATTGCGAATGAGCTTGGTGCAAATATTTATCGACTATTGCGCCGAGTCAATGATTCGTATGAATATTTTCGCTATTCAGAATATGCCTATGATGTGTTAACTTTCTGCAATACAACTCCTGATGGTGATATCTCACTAGATACAGAGCGTCTCGATATCCAATTTGACCATGTTTGGTTTAAATATTCGGGTAGTAAAAAGTACGCACTAAAAGATATAAATATCCATATTGCCGACAATGATCAATTGGCAATTGTTGGCGAAAATGGCGCGGGTAAATCAACTTTTCTGAAGCTACTTAATCTACTTTACTATCCAACCAAGGGAAGAATATTAATAAACGGTATTCCACTTAATAAATACATTAAAAGTTCACTGTATAGCAAACTAGCAGTCGTAACCCAAGAGTTTGCTCGATACAATGTTCTAACCGTATCTCAAAATATTGCGATTTTTGGAAACAGTGCAAAAATAAATACAAAGAAAGTTCGACAAGCTGCTGAACTGGCAGATGCTGCTTCTTTTGTTGAAAAACTCCACGCAAAGTACGAAACCTATCTAACCAAAAAGATGGAGGGCGGTACCGAACTTTCCACTGGTCAATGGCAGCGGCTTGCCGTAGCACGCCAGTTTTATGCAAATCGTCCACTTGTGATTCTTGACGAGCCAACCTCAGCAATAGACCCCATCGCCGAGGCAAAAATCTTCAATAATCTGTACGAGCACGTCAAAGACAAAACCGTTATAGTCGTTTCGCACCGTTACAACACCGTTCGCGCTGCGAAGAAAATCCTTGTCTTCAATGATGGACAGATAATTGAACAGGGAAATCACTCAGAGTTGCTTAAAAAGAAAGGTTACTACGCAACAGCTTTTTCGGTTCAGCAAGAAGAGAAGAAGCTATAACTATTAACTACTAGCTACTAACTGTCAGCTTTTCATTAGAAACCGGGAACTAGTAGTTAATAGCTAGTAGCTAATCGGAGAAGTGTTGCCCACCAAACGTAAAGTACTCGATATCTTTTTCTGCGCTTTTCCTTGATACGCCAAGTTTCAAGCGGAAACGACGCAAGCGGTGCTCGATTGATTCTGCTTTATCAAACAAAATTGGCAGCTCGAAGGCCATTTTCCCTCGCACCTCCAGCAATATACCCTCGCCCACTTTTATTTCGCTTTCAACCACCTTGCTGCGTTTTCCAGGCAAATATACATGAATAACTAATTCGTTCAATTCATATGGTTTTAACCGAGGCGTACTTGGATCAAAAAACGCTGCATTAACAGCAAGCTGCGTAATTAACTTCCCCAAGGGTTCTACTGCCTCAAAAAGACCGTTTACGCCCCGTACATAAGGTTTCCTGTGCTCGTTTCCCTGCATCTCCAATAATACAAAACCAGCCCGAATAGCTATCACCTCTTCCTTAATTTCAGTCGGTATTTTTAGTTTTTCGAACGGCAAAAAATTCTTTGTTTCTAGGAAATATTCTATAGATTGTCGGGCAAGGACTAACAACCATGTTCCTGCCTTCCTTGAAATCTTCGCCATACAAGCAATATGGTACACTAAAAGATGAAAGATTCCATGATTATTAATGCACCGAACCTGCCTAAACCCACTACGACATCCGACTTTGCTTTAGGCATGCTGATTTTAATTCTTATAGGCGTCGGAATTCTTAGCGTTCTGCTTCTTCCTGCGGGCGTGGTGCCTGTTTACATGACTGTAATTTGCGCACTTACAGGCGGTTTCCTTGTGTTATTCCCTTTTTACGCAATTGCACTAAGAATCAAAGCAACGAAGCGAAGATTTATATTAAACAAGGATGGTGTTTTCATTCAATACGACAACTATTCTCAACACATTAACTGGCATAACATTTCTAGGTTGACCCTAGTCATGGCGGTACGCTCGTACGAGACTGGACCAAAGGAAGCTGACCCATATTTCTTCTTTACTCTTAATTCAGGCGTCCAACTACCACCCGAGCTGTCGATCTTGTATCGAAAGAAGCCCCTAAGTTTTATTGCCTATCCGAGTCAATTTTCTAAGTACCTTGGGCCAAAATCCACTTTTTCTTTCGGTATTAACACCAGGAACGGAAATGAGATTGATCCTTTACCTTTTTTTGCTGCAGTCGGAATCACACTGGAAATCGATCCGCCAATAATGGAGGTTCAAACGATTGCTGAATATAATCAGCTAGTAAAAGAAATGTACGCCGAGGACGGAATAAAGAAGTATCTACTTCCGGAAGAAACAACTAATCCAGCATAAGCGTCCCCTTTAACGCCACTATATCACCACCTCGTAAGGGTTTACTTCCCGCCATTACTAGCTCTGTAACCAATACTGCCCCATTTTTGGTGCCAATTACTAAACCCCGTTTATTTATAAATTGCAGTTCACCTGGTCGAACACCAACTTCAGGATACACTTCTGCTCTCTTTATCATCATTTCCTTTGCCTTTCCTTGATGCAGTACCTTCATCCACGTAACGGGTTCTGGATTAAAGGCATGAACGTTACGAACAAATTCCGTCGTTGAAATTTCGCTCGTACGCAATTGTGCATTTTCGCGAGCCAGTAATTTTTTGTAACAATAAGAAGGCTCGCCTATTTGCGGAGAAAACTTGAATTCTTTTTGTTGCTGTTTTACCACTTCGCCCAGTATATCGGGAACAAAGAAATACAAGTATTCCTGAAGATCATTCGCATACCATTCGGGCTTTATTACGTACGTTCTCTGCAATAAGATATCACCTTGGTCCATTGCTTTCACCATTTTTTGGATGGTAATGCCTGTTTCGGTTTCACCAGCCAAAATAGCGGCTTCAACGGGTACGGCGCCTCGATATTTTGGCAGCAAAGAAAAATGAACGTTTAACACTAGCAAATTTTGTAAAAGATTCTCTGAAATAAACTTATCAAAATCACAAACAACTCCAAGATCCCCTGCTTTGGGCTCGTATGAGGTTACAAATTTATCAAAGGCAGCTTTATCGATAAGAGTATACACAATCTTGTTTGCCTCAAAATACCGCACTATCGTTTCTGCTTTGGACGAAAACAAATATATCATACACAACAGCCCTCTTCACCTTACGTTAACTTTTCTTTACTGTTTTTACTAGTTCTTCCGACTTGTTTGCCTCTAGTGCTGCGGTCAATTGCTGCAACATTTTATTCGCTCCTTCTGGTGCCGGGTCCATAAACATAACTTTGGCATTTTGCGACACACCAATTGCCTTTACGGTATCAAAGTACTGCGACATAACAATTAGGTTCATTACTTCATGAGTATTTAAGCCGGGAATTCCCTTCATATCATCAATGGATCGCTTCAACCCATCAATGATTGCTTGCCTTTCGCCTGCGACACCTTCACCTAACAGGACTCTTGATTCTTTTTCGGCTTCTGCCTCTTTTACCACACGAACCTTAGTGGCTTCTGCCTCGTTCATGGCTGCTTCTCGCAAACGCTGGGAGGCAACGACCTTACTCATTGCGTCAGTAATAACCGTTGGGAAGACAATATCCATCAATTGAAATCCTTGAATTTCGATTCCCCATGCCAAAAATTTCTCGTTCAAATGCTGAACCAAATAGGCAGAAATTTCTTCGCGTTTTTCTAACAGCTCTTCGTGAGTTTGTGTGGCCACAAAACTTCGGACATAGTTCTCTACAAAGGAAGCAATTGTTTGTTTGGGGTCGGTTAATTCATACCAATATTGGGTCACCTTTGCAACGGAAATTGCATACATAAGGTTGGATTTCAGGCGCACCTGCACCTTATCTTTCGATACCGCATCAAGCTCGAACAAAAAGTTTCTGATAGCAAGATTAATCTGGACAGATACTCGCTCAAAAACAGGCACAACAAGGTTAAAACCCGAAGTCATCGTGCGTTCGTATTTGCCTAAAAACTCAACTACAGCAACGTGATTCTGCGGCACGATTTTAACCATCGACACCAACAAAAGGAGCCCAATAATAAGGAGAACCCAAAATAGTTCCATGTTAATATGAAAAATATTAGTTCGCAGGTTATGCGTATTCCAATTCCTGATTGGAAGGGAATGAGAGATTATAGCACTTATTCTGATTGCACATACATCGAAAAACCTTCTTGTTCTGCTAATGTCCAAGCGTCGACAAGTGCCTTGTCTTTGTATGTTTTGCCACCTATCCCCACTATATGTCTCCACTGAGCAGCGCTTTTGCTTGGATTTCCTGGATTTACAAAAGAAGGTGAGCTCAAATAACTACCGTGATTACGCTTCATGGTTGCAATATCCTCTGTAATAACCATGATAAGATTGTTATTGGAAGTAACATAGGCACTATTTCCGTCTGTACACGTCACCACACGCATCTTAATTCCCGCGAAGCTATAACGAACTGGGTTTGCCAGTGTTTTACTTACGGCTCTATAGATTCCATTTGCTAATAACACAAAGGTATCACCGCCGTGTACTACAGGAGTTATAGTAACCATCTCCTTGTGTTGAAAGTCAACAATCAAGTAATCTATGGTCGTTCGTTTGGCATCTCTCCCTGCTGCTGGTCTCAACTCAAAACTCGAGTATCCCGACTCTACAACTCCAATTTCTCGTCTAAATATTGCAGTATTCCCCTGCTTTGCCAAGCAGGTAAGCACTTCTTTCCCTTGACCGTCATTTACTACCTTATTTTCCGGTGAAAAGCGTGTACAGGTTTGTTTTTTAGCATCTATAGCGAGCGATCCACCTTGTTTTAATGATCTAATAGCCGACCTCGCTTGTGTATTTGGTTCTAAATTAAGGTGGAATGAGTTTGGTCGCAGTGATGCCATGACGCATCAAAGGATATCCGGCTAGTTTTTTCAACTCACCGATACCCTACCACATCCCATACTGCCATATACATCGCTGCAATTTCCCGCAACGTATACCAACGGCTATAGTATGTAGAAAATGAACCGACAGAATATACGCCAGTAGCCTGAATGCCCACAGAACGGCACAAAAACAAGGCTCTTGGCAAGTGAAACCCTTGGCTAATGACCAATAACTCAGAAATTTCGAATTCACTCTTGGCGCGGCGGCAGGAATCAAAGGTGCGAAAGCCATTATTGTCGGAGATGATGGCTTCTTCTGGTATGCCCGACTCTACCAACGTTGCCTTCATTGCTTTAGGTTCATCGTAGGAATTGGCCTCGTGAGCTCCAGAGACAAGGATTCGATCAACTTTTCCAGCTTTGTAGAGAGCTACAGCAGTTTCAAGGCGTTCACGTAAGGCGCTGCTAGGTGTTCCACCGGGATAAACGGCAGCGCCAAGCACCATAGCTGTTTTGGGATTATCCAGCACTGCATCAACAGAGACATAAACGAATTGTCGGTAATAGAAGTAAAACAACGGCGGAATGGAAAGAAATACAAGGATGCCTAATATAAATAAGACACCAACCACCTTAATTATCACCTTAAAAAGCTTTTTCACGTGCTCTATTATACCGCGTCTAGAGAATTGGTGCCTTTTGTCCACAACACCATCATTCGTAAAACTTTTCGATGTGTCGTTTCACGCCTGTGAAATCATCGGCACAAGATCCCCCTTCTGGGAATCTTCCTCTAGACACTTGTGCGCCACCGACTTTTTGTTCTACACCGATGAGCAAAAACAGCACATGCAATAGTATCCCGGCGCCAGTGATTTTATAGCAAATAGTGCGTTTATTACGAATCGGTAGCCTTGTTGAAGATTTAGACGATTACCCCCTGCTCTTAAAAAGTTGGATCGGCTCACCTATTGCGTACGATTCGATTTGAGTCGTAAAAATATCAAAGCGCATTATTGTTTCTAGCCCATATTGTCGAGATTATTTCTGACGGCCCCAAATTGTTTCGAGCTAATACACTTAAGTGATTTTGCACCTCTACAACGTGGTGTCTATCTCAACTAGTCACCTGTGACGTTATGTGCGCATTTGTCGCGATATCATCTTTATACACCAGTAGCTACGCTTAGTTTTTTGGCAAAATACACCCCGTTTTGATGATTAGTTCGTCACTCTAGCAGCGTTAGCTGTTTATTGCACTTACCCCCTGTTCATTCATAAGCATCCACCCAGATATAGTATTAATGTGCACTTGCCAAAAGTAATGCTGTGCAACAAATATCTGTGCAACTATTTACAGACATTGTTCCTCTATCTGGTTTCTATTGGTCTCTTAAAGTAGCCAAGATTAGGAGTTTATTATACCCCCCAACCGTTGCAAAAGCTCGCCTACTATAAGCTCTTTTCGGTGTACAAGAGTAACCGCGATTTCACCGGCGAATTCTTTCACCTTACTCCATCTCTCGTTCGCTGAAGCGACACCTGCAAGAGTGTCTAGGAGGTCGTTAATCACTTCTTCGGGTGTGCCCGCAGAGGATACAACGTAATATCCAGAGTTTCCGGCACTATCCGCCACTGCCTCTAGGAAAGCAGGGGAGGTTTCTCCTGTATATACGGCCAAACGGCGGATTATACTTAAGGGGTACTCATCTGGTCGTGGTATCTGATTGTCTCTCACAATTAAATTGAACCTAAAAGCCATTCGGTTACAAACTGTACGAAGCTCTTCAAGTACAATTCCACAGACGTCTGATGTATGCTTTTGCTCCAATACGGTGAACAATTTTGCAAGTCCAGTGTTTTCTATAGCAAACCTTTCTTGAGGATCTTGTATTGTGGCGCCTTTTTCAAATGCCTCAACATACCACATCGATTCAACCTCCTTTTTAATGCTTTGTGCAATATTTCTTGATTCCACCGCAAACTCCAGTGGTTTAGTCCGGACCTCTTGTAAACTTGCCGCATCAAGGACCTTTATTATTACCACTTCGTTGGTTAACTTGCCACTTTTTTGCTTAATCTTTTGCCCCAGCCGCGAAAACATTGCGAATTGTGGACCCGTTCTTGGCCATAAATCGATTTGGATACGATGAGCGTTTTGCGTCAACCTATACAAAAGCATCAATTCTACCAACACAGAAACCAGGTCATCGGGCACAAATCCACCATCAGCAACGTGTTTACCTATTATAGGAACCAGGTCACCAAACAGTGGAACATACTCACCATCTGGCCTATTAAACATCCCTTTTGTTCCTGTATTTATCGCCGCTCGATCAACAGAAAATTGCAATAACAATGAGTGAAACGGCTCGTCAAGTAAACGAGCTCCTCCTTGCGAGACAACTTCAGCATACAACTTTCCTAGCAATTCAACTGTTTCAATATTTGTTCCCTTACCTGAACCTGGCGGACCAATCCAGATCGACAGGGTGATCCCCTGAACTTGGCGCCTGACCACTTCCTCTACAACAACATCTTCGACTTGTGGCAACAAATCTTCTGCCCACTCTCGCATTACCAAAGATTTTTTCTCAGGAGTACTCACTCCGTCTGCAGCCATCTTACCGGCGATATCGTGTACAGTGTCTACAATTATCTGTCCAACTTCTACAGATGAATACAGTTTTGCAATAATTTTCATTGAAGTATCTACTTAAATTAGTACACTTACACCTATAAGGTATTCTGAGCAGTCTTCTATTATACCCTGAGCAAAAATCAAATTCAGAATGAAAGAATTCTGAATATCCAGCAATAGTCCAATCAAAGTTTTGGTCCTGTAAAATGACCAACCTCCTAATTGGGAATGAGTGGGTAAAATCACCATACCAATTTTGCAATCAACCGAAAACCTTGACTGTCTTAGCATACAAACCATTTTTATGATGTTCTGATACCCGCCGGGGTATCTATTTAAGAAAATATGAATAGTGTTCTTATTGCCAACTAAAGAACAGGTCTGACAACAAGTGTACTTCCAAAATTTTCAAAATGTGGGATGCATATAAAAAGTTCTGTTTACTTCAGGGTTAGGCCACCTAGGGTCAGAGTTTGGGCTTATTCAGCATTTTGTCGTTATTTACACTCAGAATTCGAAAACCACGGACGTTAACAATACCACGCAACGTGAAACCTTTTGTGTTTGGCGATTTCTAAGATGACTACATCGATAATTTATCGCTCTATCAACAAATGGTGCGGATCTTTCTGCTTCAGTGATTTTATAGCCGTAAAAACACATTAAAGAAATGTGTCGGCAAGACTTGACGTGAAATTGATAAGGACCCGTTCTATGGTTACTTCTTTCTGCTGTCTACTAGCTCTTTAAGCCGTTTTACCTCTCTTTCCAACTCCTCTACATACTTTGAAGATACTGTTTTTGCGAAAGGTAAATAAAGCAGCTCTGCCTTCTCAATCAAACGTTCGTATTTCTCGATATCGTGGAGCATTTCTGTCGTCATAAGATTGTTGAGCCACGATTCCAATTTGACAATTTTTACATGAGTTGCAGCCTTTCCGACCTTTTTCACATATTCTTTGTTCAACGCCATTCGATCATGCAGATTTTTCAACCCGCGTTTGGGTTCTTCGGTGATTGCAACAATGTTGTCCGCAATCTCTTTGCCAAAATACTCTTCTATAACTTCTATACTAAAATAGGGGTCTTTTTCGTAGGCATCGTGCAGAAAAGTAAGGATGACTAGATTCTCTAGGCCTTCTGCTTGCGGTTCTGCCTCCAAAACACGTAAGACCATCGGGAATATATGCTGCTCTAAATAGGGCGTTCCGTCATCACGAATATGATATCGGTGAGATAAAATGGACCTGAGCAGTGCCTCTTCAACTCTTTCGTTCCAAATAGATGCACCTATCAGCGCTTCCTTTACCTGACTTTTTAAAGCGAATGGTTTCATAGTGTCTATTGTACCCTGTCTTACAGCAAATCGCTACATACCCACCAATAGCTCCGATTCTGGCAGAAAACTACTCATTTAACTTTTCGCTTTTTTCTAAGATCTTTTCTGCTTCCAATATATTCTTTACGACACTATCGGGCACAAAAACCGTATGTATTGTTTTTTCGTTTTCCACCAAAATAGTTTGCATTAGTAAATCGCGTCCCGAGGCGAGTGCTGCGGGAGTATCATCGATAATGGTAGCATTCTCTGGGTTAATGTCAGGGAATTTTGATAGGACATAGCCAAACAGTCGGGAATCGGGTTTTGTAAATTGCGAGTCGCCACCAAAAATCATCAAAGAAAAGTGTTTCGCTATTCCCCGATTCTTCATGATTTCGCGCCCCCATTGGCCAGGGAAATCCGTAAGCAGCACCAGGGTGAATCTCTTTTTCAGTCTTGTTAACAATGCAACTACGCTGCTTCTGATAGTTACCGCAGCGTCAATAGCTCTATGTGCCTTTTTTATATCACCTACTCCTAGCCTATACCAGAATTCTGGTTCCGTTATTTGTCCTTGACGAAACAGTTGATATTCTGCTGAGACCAGTGCACTATCTTTGTGAACAAATGCGCAGAGAATATCGGCTATCATTTGCTTCTCGTTGGTAAGAGTGCCGACAAAGTCTATAATTAGCAGTTTCTTCCGAGAAAATTTCTGCAGTGTGATACCTAAAAACTTTGGAACATCCAGAAAATCTTGTGTATAGTGCGTTTCTTTTCCTTTTTTGTTTTTGTAAAGACCTCGCGGGTCGAAAAGAATCGATTTTATCCCAAGTCTGTACGCTAACTCAACATCCGTTTTCGGATTATTACCAATCATAATTACTTCTTCCTGACGCAAGTGAAGCTTTGTTAGTGCTAGCAATCCTTGCTCCTGATGCGGTTTATCTGCTCCCGCCTCTTCGGAAGTAACCAAATAGTCAATGTATTTCATTATACCCAATTTCCTGATTTTCTTAATCTGAGCATCCACAGGCATATCGGTAACCATACACGTTTTTAGTTGATTGTATTTTAGTGCTTTCAGTACTTCAATTACGCCCGGGTATAGTGTTGTGCGTCGTAACACTTCATCGAAGTAAAAGTCAGTACCACGCTGAATAATATCGGGTACAAAGTTAATGCCACAGAGCTCCAACGTTTTTTGGAGGTAAAGATAACGACTATGCGCAGCAGCAGTGCCCACTAATTCTGCCTTAATTTCTTTCATGGCTCGCGAATACAGTTCAATAAATTCTTCCCACGAAATGACCTTGAGAATCGGTCGAAGATACTCATATAACTTATATTCAACAAGGTTTTCTACCTTTTGATTTTTTGCATAAAGAAATAGATAGTCTTCTGTGTTAGCTAGTGTTCCATCTAGGTCCAAGAGTACTCCGCGCAGTTTTGGCATACGTCAGTATAATACAATTTCACCGCCACCGACAAGTTAATACAGCTGAGGAAGTAGCTCCCCATAAGAATCTACGCTGTTTCTATTTTTTGCTACAACATCGTCATTTTCACCTGTGCTATGAATAACTAAATAGTCAATCCCTGCATTCTCAGCACTCTTAACGCCGTTGTACGTATTTTCAAATATCAACGTCTCGGGTTTCGTTCCCTTTAACTGAAACAGCGCCTTTTCATATATTTCTGGGTTTGGTTTCCGGTGATGTACATCGTCTGCGGTAACTACTGTATCAAAATACGGCAACAATCCAGTTTTATTCAGAATCATCAGGGCAAAAAACTTATTGGTGGACGTGCCAACAGCAAGTTTTTTGCCAACTTGTTTTGCCTTGGTTAAGAACTCTTTTGCTCCTGCAATTACGGTGACCATTTCATCAAAATGATGGTCAAGAAAGAATTCTTTTCGAACTCGATACTTTTTCAGAAACTCTTCCGAAGATGGAGCTTTAACTCCCTTGCTTGCAAAATATGACAAAAGCCCCGTTACTGTTCCTGCACCTGCAACATAGTTCATATATTCAACAAATGACAGTTCAGTGCCGGTAATTTCTTGCGTTACCTCATTAAAACAATGATAGTTAAGGCGCTCTAAATCGACCAGGGTTCCATCCATGTCAAAAAGAAAGTAATTTTTCTTACGTAAGTCAATCATGAAACTCGCAAATATGTTAAATAAAAAAATACACCAAGAGCGTTACTGCCGCCCCACCAAATGAAGAACCCCGCAGCAAGCTGACGGGGTATCTGGCGGTTAATTTATTTCATACTCAAAGAATGTGAGCTGATTTCGCTCAATTAAGTCATATTGTTGCCCTTGCTTTTGTACGTACTCCCTAATCACATTCTCGTTTCCATATTGTCCAACTGTAGTTGC
>Ga0210006_1001342_pt1 | contig 17121 bp, 10 predicted proteins | sample CryGey02umfilter_2_FD_185452 | JGI IMG/M metagenome (GOLD analysis project Ga0210006, IMG submission 185452) | Groundwater microbial communities from aquifer in Utah, USA - Crystal Geyser 4/10/14 0.2 um filter (SPAdes) (version 3) | ecosystem: Environmental > Aquatic > Deep subsurface >... | reverse complement strand
AGTTTCGGCATGGGAGAAACGAAGCAATAAAGTCAAACGAACCATCACCTGGAAATTTACAACGGAAAAAGCGCAAAAAATATTCCCGGGTCTCTACAAGCCTGAATTTAAAGGATGAAATACTAGTATAAATGGTGAACAGTCACCTGCTCTGGATCCGGTGTACACCGAATCGGGTAAGGCTACCGTACGTTGCGGTTCCGTCAAAGGACTTTGAATTAAAAAAGAAGTCCGGAACTGCAATCAAAAGCACATCTCCCATCACGTTACGAAGTGCGAGAAAGTTGTTCCGAGCGAAGCAAGGGCGTAAGTCCTAGCCGTAGCGAGGATGAAGCACACAGTCCGCCTCAGGCGGACAAGTGATTCAAGTCTTTCCCACTTCTGAGCCGGATTTATCCCGAACTGAATCGGGATGAGAAAAGCAAATCAATGCACGCGCTGCCGTTGCGACGTCAGTTGCGGAACGGAAAAATCCGGTCAGAAAATACGAACGTCCCGATCGCGAATTCGAACAACGGTCAGCCGAACTTCAACAGGAATCATGCTGAAAACCGGAATGACAATCTCGGGCTCGTCCGTCGGCTAAGGGCTATTGGTTATGCAGGGATTTTATCCAGCCGCCCAGCATTCTCCCGATCTCCTCCGTTTGCGCCTGTGTTTGCAGGATTTTGGTTTCATTCGCAAGTTTCAACTCAAGAAAAAGCCGCAGTTTAAGACGGGACACCTCCGGTTTGGGTAATGGGTACACAGATAGTTACCACTTTTGAGGACAGAGAATAGGTCATCCGGTATAATAATCGGAAAGCGGAGAATCGGCTCCGCCTGAAGAATATCAGACTCCTGCAGTTTTTCTAAGGGTGTTTTTCCCTGCATACCTTTGCCCCATGACTGTCTGAGGGAATTGTAGGTATCCTGCCACATCTGGGCCTTTCCCGGGAAAACGGAGGTGGACTTTATCCGTTCTGGATGAGGACGGTAGAACTCTTCATCGTCCGTCCGGTGACTCCGCTCAACAATACCTTGTAGATATTTCTTTCCCGCGGGGATACTGCGGAAAGAGGCGTCAGAAGGCATTAAGAGGTTGTTCAATTCCGCTTCTTTCCTCTTGCTGTCACTGCGCTACTCCGGTCCGTTATCCCCCTGAAAGGTCATTTCTGTTTTCACTCCGCACGCCCCGAGCCAGGTTATGACAAGCCCAAGAAAAAGCCGGCCGTACGGGCTGTCGAGGCTGTAACTGTACGCCGGAAAGCGTGTTTTTGTTTTGGCACATACATAGGTCCACCGGTAAAGAGGCAGATTATAACGCCTTAGATTAAACACCATTTTTCTCAGGGCGCCGAAATCGTCAATGTGCTTGGTGTCGATATGACCGTCCTCAAAAGGCGGCAAAGCTTCGTAGTTATAGAGAGGTTTGCTTTCGGGCGGACGCCTATAACTCTGTTTTCTGACAGGATTCCGCTTCAGTATTTTTCCGACCACGTCTTCTTTTATGATCAGACTGTATTTGGCTTTCAGGTGTTTTCTGAGTCTTACTTTGCCGTAACCGGTTTTTTCCCGTTCCGCCAAAACCAGATTTTCCAGACCTGTCTCCGTTTTATTCGGCTGAATGTGCGGTGTACGGTCCGCGTCTTCCAGGGTACCGTCTCTCGCCCTCCTGACACACAGCCTGGAGAAGCCCAGTATCCGCGATGTGGCCGTAACGTTGCCGTTATTGTTCCTTAAAATAGTTCTGGCCAGGCTTCTGGCTCTTGAGAAGCCCTTAAGCTCCGGTAACGTGATGTCATAGAGGATAGTTGTTAAAGGGGGTAAGTGTCTTTCTCCACTTTACCCCTATCCCTTTAAAAGTTCACGAAGATACTTTCTGAGGTGGTAACGATCTCCGTACCCAGAAACCAATCAAAGAAGTTTCATTCTTGCCAATGACAACCCACAAAATGTATTCTTACATTATCATTCGTCCGATTTTTATGTTTTTCCGAAAAAAGAAACCAAAACGGCTTTACTACCCCACAAAATCCAGCTGGTATACACGACCGCGGCACCGGGCGACTTTTGAAAAGCGAAGAAAAACAAAAAATTTTATGATTCATATCGTTCACTTCTTTCGAAACCGCACACTTTTGATCGCTTTTTTTGTGGGGATGATAATCATTTTTGCCATTCTGGTGTCTTCGTCTTATGTCTCCATCAAAAACATTGAAGTGGTACGGAATAATTTCAATATCGACAGTCTGGCCATCGAAAATGAATTGAATATATACATTGGCAAAAATATCCTTTTTTTTCCACAGCAACGGGTGGTGCGAATCATCCGGCAAAAATTTCCTGAATTTGCCTCCGTAACCGTCCAAAAAGTGTTGCCGGATACCCTAAAAATAAGATTGGAAAATCATCCCACCATCGCCAATTTAAAAGCTTACTACATTCTTCCGGAGCCTGTTGAGCCTCCGGTTGATCATTTTTCCGAACTCGATCGCACCATTAAAGAGCTTGAATCCAGTCACGAGAATTCTCCCGAGATCCCCTCTGTGGCATCTCCGCTGTTGGATGAATTAGTGGCAGAGTCCGTTTTTAATCTCGACCCTAACGCACAGCAAAAAGAAAAAAAAGACCCCATAGAGCAAAAGTCATTATTGAACCGCATTGGACAAGCCATTTTTGATCAGGAAGAAAATCTTGAGCTCATCACGATCGTCATTCGCGGGCTTTCCCAGCCCATTGAAGATCGCAAGCAAGTTATTCTCAGGGAACATATGGATTTTCTTCTGGATTCGGTGCAGTATTTTACTGCCACTTTAAATATGGAAATCACGAGTGTGGAATATCTTCATGATGCCCGTGAGATCCACTTAAAGACGAAAGACAATCTCGTCATTTGGCTCACCCTTGAAAAGGATTACAAGGCTCAAATCGATAAATTAAAAACTATTTATGAGCCCGCGGAACTAAATAAAGAAGACATTGTCTATCTTGACTTACGTATTCGGGAAAAAGTTATTTACTGTCCCGGAAATGCTTTGTGTGCCCGTTATTAATTCGGTAAAATCCAAAAAATGCTCCATTATCTTTTTAGTTTTCTTTTGTTGGCCAATCTCAATTTTTTGCCCCTGCAAAATAATGGCGCGGAGTTCAATTCGGTCGATTTATTACAGGTCAATCGCATTCCGGTTAGGCAGGCAGAGACACTCGCGCCGGTTATTGATGCTAAGGCCGGGATTGTAATGGACGCACACTCAGGAATCATTTTATACGAAAAAAATCCACACCATCCTTTGCCGATGGCGAGTTTGACAAAAATCATGGTTGCCGTGTTGATTTTAGACACACATGATTTGGATGAAATTGTTACTGTCAAAGATGATTATTACAATGTGGAAGGGGTAAAAATCGGGTTACGAAAAGGGGAGCAAATGACCATTCGCAATCTTCTCACCGGCTTACTGGTGCGTTCGGGTGGCGACGCGGCCTTGGCTTTGGCATCCTATCACAGCGGTTCCGTTGACCAATTCATTGAAACCATGAATCAAAAAGGAAAAACACTGCACTTGCTCAATACACAGTTCAAAAATCCCATCGGATTGGACGAAGACGGGCACTATGCCAGTGTTTTTGATTTGGCCATGCTCACCAAATACGCGCTTCGTTACCCGGAGTTCAGACGTATCGTCCGCCTGCCTTCCGCGGAGATTTTTTCCGTCAATGGCGCGATAAGTCATCATTTTTACAGCACGAATAAGCTTTTGGGGAGTTATTTGAACATTGTGGGAGTAAAAACGGGCACAACCGATGCCGCGGGAGAAAGTGTCATCAATCTTGCTCGGGGTGCTCAAAACCAGGAGATCATCGCCGTGTTACTAAACAGCCCTGATCGCTTTCAGGAAAACAAGCAATTGATTGATTGGTCATTTCGCAACTATTTTTGGTAATAGTCAAGTAAAAACGTTTGGTTTTTGGCTTAAAAATACGTAAAATCATCCTGTTAGAACTGCCGGGGAATGCTGTAGTTTATATTTTAGTTGTTTCACCATCAATACGGAAACAAAAGTAAACATCGAAGCCCAGCTCGCTCGTCATGCTAAACTCAGCCAAGAGCCTTCACCCGAACAATCCTTTCAGAAGGGGGGTCGATGTGACAGTTTCTTTTTTCGCATATTTAAACGAATATTCAATTGCGGTGATGGCAACCCCGCCCTAGCTCAGCTGGGCGTAAAAGTCATCGCGATCACTGTGGCCTTTTTGATCATCACTCCTTTCATGTCTTTGTATCAGGTCACGGAAGGTTCATACGAAAATGAAATGGGTGCGTTTGAGTTTACCAATCAGAGCATCGACAATGCTCTGGCCGACATCATGATGGAAGACGGATTCTTACTCAAGCCCGCGTTGAACACCATTGAGGGGGATCACAGTAGTTTTAACGATGTTTTCGCATACAGCGTGGAACCGGGAGACACGCTCTCTTCCGTTGCACAGCGTTTTGGATTAAAAAAAGAAACCATCATGTGGGAAAACAACTTGTCCAACGCGAATCAGTTAAAAACAGGGATGACCTTAAAAATTCTCCCGGTAGATGGTGCTTCTCATACTGTCAAAAAAGGTCAAACGCTCGATACCATCGCCAAGCAGTACAAAATCGAAAAAGAGGCGATCGTTCGTCAGAATCAACTCGAGGATGAATCACTGATTGCCGATACCATGCTCATCATTCCGGGGGCTGTTAAAGCCATTCCTAAGCCTTCCCATACCGCTTATTCCGCTCCGTCCGCTCCTGTTAGGGGGTATACAGGCGTTTCCAAGGGCAAATTATTGTGGCCCACGACTAGCGCCGCACGTTTAACTCAAGGGTTTCATCGCGGGCATTATGCCGTTGATATCGCCAACAGAGCCAAGGGACCTATTTACGCGAGCGCACCGGGAAAAGTCATTGAAGCAAGTAATGGATGGAACGGAGGATATGGCAATTACATCATCATCGATCACGGAGACGGTATGCAAACCTTGTACGCGCACAACGAAAAACTCTATGTCACCAAAGGTCAGTATGTCGATCGGGGGCAAACCATTTCCTGGATGGGAAATACGGGGCGTTCTACCGGCCCCCATGTTCACTTCGAGGTTCGCATCAATGGAGTCAAATACAATCCGATGAATTTCTTTTAATTGTTATTTATTGATTTATTCACGTTTTTTACCGAAAACGTTTTATTAATTTAATAAAATAATAAACCAATAAATTAATTATGATTAAGGAGATTTTACGATTCATCTGGCATCTCCCTCGTCGTATGGTGGCAGGTTTTGTGTATGGTTACCAAAAAATCCTATCTCCCGATCACAGCGCTTGGGGAAAGTCTTTTTTTCCGCAGGGGTACTGCAAGTATCACCCCACCTGCTCGGAATACACACGTCTTGCCCTTAAAAAAAACGGACTGATCGTCGGCACATTCAAAGGAATATGGCGCATTTTGCGTTGCAATCCTTGGTCTCATGGCGGAGAAGACTGGCCGAATTAATCGTTGCTATCGGTAATGATGGCGATAGCTTGGCTGAGAATGGAACTTAATGACATATTATTGAATTTTTAATTTATATTTTTAAATTTTCAGAAAAATGAAAATTGGAAAGTAGACAATAAAAATTATTATTCCGCCTTTAGCCAATCAGGGACATCAGGCAAAGGTTCCGAGGGGGATATGGGGGGAGTCATTGGTGGATTGGCCTGTGTGGGTAGGGGGGCGGTGGCAGGAGCTTCCGGAGTAGCATTTACCGGAGGAACCACTGTTTCCACAACAGGGTTGGTAGTAACCACGGGAATCTGAGCTTCCGGCATAACAGGGGGGGTTGGCACAACGGCAGGTTGTGCTTCCGGAACCGCTACCGAAGGAATAAAATCCATTGGAGGAACAGGAGAATTCATCACCGGAGGCGTATTTTGTATGGCTTCCGGCATTACTACCGGTGTTTGAGGTACCGCGACCGGAGGGGTGGCAACGACCGGGGCGGAATAAGGTACGGTCACCTGGGGTTGAATGACAGGTTGTGGTGCCATTACAGGCGTCTCCGTTACAGCGGCAACTGGAGCCGAATAAAACTGCGTCGCATCCGGTTGTGAAGTTGTGGGTGGCATGACAGGGGTCTCTTCTGTCACCATTGGAGACGTGGATATTACAGGAGGTGTTGTTTGCCATTGCGGCGCATACACCGTTTCCGTGGGGTTGCTCATTGTCATTTCCGGAGCAGGGTTAGGAATAGACGGCGAAGCAACATTTTCCATCGGTTGTGGAATCTCAGTTGTGGGAGTAGGGGTGGCGGGGGATGGAACGGCTTCCATCGGTTGTGATGTTTCTATCATCGGAGTGAAGTCGGGAGAACCAGGCATTGTAGGCTCTGCCACCATTGACTTCTTTATCTCATTCGGCTTCTCTCTTTCATTTGCCTCCGCGGGAGTAATACTGGCAATCTCCGGTATTTGTGAATTGGAAGTCTCCGCAATATCAACTTGCTTTGGACTGCTTTTTTTATGTCTCCTCTTCCGCTTTGGTTTAACCTTCTCAGTCACCTCAACTTCTTTTGTCACGGCCTTCTTCTTTTCTTTTTTAAGAGCAGGCAGTTCTTTCTTGGGCTTAGGAGCAGTGGTAGGGGTGTCAAAATCCAAATAGGTCTCCTGTTTGGAGCCGGAAGGTTCCGAATGATCCGCAAGGATAACTTCCTCGGTTTTTTTCTCGGGCAGTTCATAAACCGTCTCATCCATTGTTGGGGTGGATTGAGGTTTTTCTGATTCCATTTCAGACATTTCAGTTTCTGCTTCATGAATATTCAGTCGCTCTTTCTGAAAATCGTGAACCTTGGTAATCACTTCGCTCATCACTTGCTCAAAAGACCGTCCGTCCCGCACCTTAAATCCGGCGGCACGAACATGTCCTCCGCCTCCCATTTCGGCACACAAACTACCCACATCCACCTGATTAGATGTTGATCGCATGCTCACCGAAATCACACCGTCCGTATTGTGTTTGATTAAAAAGATCACTTCAGCTCCCGGAGTGTTGCAGAGCAAATCATCTATAATACTGCCCGTTTCTTCCGAATCCGCCCCAGAATCTCGCAGATCCTCCTGACTAATCGTCGACCACACCATACGGTAGGTCGGATCCACCTGAACTTTGGAAAGCACAATTCCCCACAGTTTTAGGGTACTTAATTTTTTGGTTTTATAAATGTTTTTAATGATTTCCTGTTGGCGCGCTCCCAAATCCAAAAGTTTAGCGGCCACTTCCATCGATCGTGGCGAAGTATTGGCATGTTGAAAACTGCCGGTATCGGTAATGATTCCCGCCAAAAGCAACGTGGCGATATCTTCCGTAATCAATTTTTTATCCGCCTGTTTTTCCATTTGCAGCAGCAATCCATACAGCACTTCAGTGGTAGACGAGGCCACGAGATCCACCAAATTCACCTGACCGAAGTCGGTATTGCTGGAATGATGATCGATATTCACCAGTGGTGTTTTAAAGAACATCTCCGTGTTTTGCTCATAAATGGGTCCCAAATGTTCCAAATTGCCGGTGTCGAACGTCATGATCAAATCGTACTGTTCAATCCCCTGAGAAAAAGAAACGTCTTTTTCGGAAAAGTCACCGTTTTTTGGCGAGACAATAATATTGACGCGATTGCCTTCCAAATTGTATTTGATTTTATTGAGCGGAGTTTGACTACAATCCAAGGTGATGATAAAATCATGAGACGACGCCAGAGAATTCTGGACAATATCAATCGCGGGGAGAAATCCTAAATTATCCGGTGCGGGATCGTTCGTCACCGCGGTGACCGTTTTTCCCAAATCCTTCAGAATCAAATAGGTGGAGATCATGGCACCCAAACCGTCCGCGTCCGCGCGCGCGTGTGTCAGCAATAGTATTCGCTGGCTCTTTTCGACAAGGTGCAGGATTTGATCAATAGTATTTGTGTCCATATTGCTTTGGTAAAAGATATTATATTAAAATGTATCTATTTTTTGTAAAGTCACTAAATGGTAATACACCATTATACAATATAAAAAAAACACTGTCAAGTATTTTGTTTGTATTTTTGTTGGTTGCGTTAAGAAGCCATTTTCGCAAAAAACGATCCACTCGGCAACAGAAAAACGAAGTTCATTAAATCAGCTATCACTAGATCATTAAATCAATTGATCTCTGATCCTTGATTTAATGAAGACTGATTTCATGGTCTTTGTTTTCACACAAAAGTGTCGACAATTGAGTGATATTGCCCGCGCCCATCGTCACGATCACGTCCCCCGGTTTGGCCTCTTTTTGGAGTAACGCCACGGTGGTTTCGAAATCTTTCCCCCACACCACATCCGGATGATGTTCGCCGATCGCTTTCACCAGCATTTCCGCGTTGATTTTAGCTTTGTCTTCCTCCGTGTCACGCGCGGCGTAAATATTCGGAATAATCACTTTGGTGGCGTCACCAAAAGCGGTTTTAAATCCCGCAAGCAACTCATGCGTTCGGGAGTACTGATGCGGCTGAAACACACAGATCAATCGACGGTTTGGATAATGCTCTTTCAGTGCTCCTAAAGTGGCTTTCACTTCGGTGGGGTGATGTCCATAATCATCAATAATCGTGATTCCGTTTGTTTCCCCCTTCACTTCCATCCGGCGGGAAGTGCCTTTAAAATCCTCAATCCCTTGGCGTATTCGCATTGCGTCTCCTCCGGCCAGCTCCGCCGCGGTGTAGGCATGAGTGGCATTCCATCGGTTAAAAGCCCCGGGAACTTGCAGATGAAAATTCATTTTGTCCACCATTTCCTCAGCCACAAAAACCGTTTTACCCACAAATTCATTCGCCACACGTCGCACATTCTCATCGGTCCCGTTGCCCACCAAAAACCCTTCGGAGGGCAAGCGGCGAATCAGCTCACAGAAAGCATCCACATAATCCGCCTCATCCTTATAATAGTCCAAATGATCCGGTTCGCAATTCAGCACAATCGCACCAAAGGGGTGTAGATTCAAAAAAGAACGGCGGTATTCACACGCTTCCACCACCAGCCAATCGCCGATTCCTATAGAGAGATTTTTTCCTCCGAAAGCTGGTACGGCACTGCCCACAATCACGGTGGGATCCATGCCCGCTTTAATGAGCGCGAGCCCCAGCATGGCCGTTGTCGTTGTTTTGCCGTGTGTTCCCGCTACAACAATCGTTTTTTTGGTAGCGGAAAACTCACCCAAAGCCTGAAAATACGTCATGGTTTTGATGCGACGGTCATTGGACACTTCAAGCTCAGGATTATTCGTTTTATCGATCGCCTCGGTATAAATCACCAAATCCACATCGTTACTCACATGATCCGCATGATGCCCCATCATCACTTCACCGCCCGCCTCCCGAACAGCATGAGTAAAAAGGGATTCCCCTCCGTCTGAACCGGTCACTCTTTTTCCTTCCGCCAACGCCAGATGAGCCAATGCGCTAATACCGCTGCCCCCAATGCCAATAAAATGAATATGATGATAATTTCGGAACATTTTTTGTCATTTAATTTTCCTCATCATACCATATGTCCCTCGTCATCCCGCACACCCCCTTGCGCCGGAGCAATGGCTCCCTGCCCGTCCGGCAGGCGGGCGTCTTGGTTCGGCGCAACACCCCCCTCGTCAAAGAATAGATTGATATCCCGCTCCTGTTCGCCTATGGCGTGATTTACCATGGGATGGCAATGGGCTTGTGCCGCTTTAAAATGGGTTATCTATATAACCACTCAATTAGTCATGCTATACTGGCGAAGCATTCAGTTTCAAAAAATGAATACTAAAAGACCTTTCGCATTACAGCTCGTGATCATCAGTGGTTTCATCGCTTTTTTTTACATTTTTTTCGCGTTGACCACTTCGATTTACAAAGATTATCGGCTCGAAAAACATATTCAGGAATTCGAAAACAATATCGATGTATTGGTGCAAAAAGCTTATCAAAAGCCAAAAGATGTCGAATATTTCGGGTCTGTTCAGTACAAAGACCGTTATGCCAAAGAAAGTTTAAACCTGCTGAATCCGGGGGAAAAATTAATCGTTATTCCTCAGGGGGATCAAAACATAGTGAGGGGCAATCCAAGTTTTTTTTCTGAAAGAAAAACGCCCGCGGCGGTTTTAACCTTGGCCAATCGCAATCAATGGTGGGAATACTTTTTTGGCCAAACACTCTCGGTAACAGCGCCTTCCGTTCCAAAAGTCGAAACACCCTCATCACCCCCTTCTCAGGACTCCCCTGAGGTTCCGCAGGAGTCAGATGAAGTGATTAAAACGCAAAGTTAATGGCATTCAGCTTTCCTTGTTGATAGGGGGATTCCCCTTAAACAAGAAGTATTTTGAACATAAACTTTGCTTTTTTTTCGTATATGAATATAATTCTCCTGCGGGGTGGAGCAGTCTGGTAGCTCGTCGGGCTCATAACCCGAAGGTCATAGGTTCAAATCCTGTCCCCGCAACCACCCAAAAGTGTACTCCGGCTTACGAATACGACTTCGTTTTTCTCCGTCGCCTTCTTCAGCCTGCGTACACTTTTGGGTCCCACCCCGTGAAATTCGGCCACCCGAGGTGTCCTTCCCATTTCACGGGGGCCCCGGTTTAGGAAAACTCCGGCTTACGAATACGACTTCGTTTTTCTCCGTCGCCTTCTTCAGCCTGCGTACACTTTTGGGTGAGAGATTGTGAAATCGGGGAGAGCTGCCGAGGTCAGTCCGAGAATAATAAAGGGGGTAATTATCCTCTCGTCATTCCGTACCTGCCTTTGCCGGCAGGCAGGCTCGATACGGAATCCCCCTTGTCCTTCGTCTCTTACGGGTGAGATTCCGTGCTTACCACGGAATGACGAAGGGGGTTGTGCAAATTTATATTTTTTCAGCTATACAACTCCGTTTTTCTCCTCAATCCCTCAAATCCCTCATCGTTCTCGCCATTGTGGCGAACAAAATAAGTAATGTTTTTGAGTGGTATTGTGTATACTCAATGTATAAATTTTGTGTTCAAACTGTTATTAAAAAATATTTATGGCATTTTAGCAAGCTAAAATATGTAACAAAGTGTCCACAATCCAGTTATAAAAGCTGAAAAAATCGCTTGAAATTGCCCTTTCCGGAAACAGTGTCTAAAAATGCCTCGTTTTCCTTTAGTTTGACACAAAAAACCAAGTTCATTAAAATAACTCCAAGTGTCATTGCTCACAAGAGTTGTTAGTCAATCTTTCCATCTTCAAAAAGCCGTTTTCTTCCTCAGTAACTGGTGGCCTGTGTCCATTTTCTTTTTTTAAGAAAAGCACGGTGCGCCAAGTTGCTATCGTGTATAAAAAAAGTTTGATCCTAGACAAAAGTTCCAAAATACCCCTGAGATTTATGTCTACGATCAAAAAAGCCACCGGCTTTGGCGACGTTGCTCTTTAACACCGCAGGGAAAGGGATACTATGATAAACATAGCCATTACCTTTCGTCACATCGGAAACGGTGTGAACAACACCCCAATTGATTTTAATCAATAGATTCCAATCAATTTTAAATCAATATAATTATTGATTTGATAGGGCTGATCTTTTATTTTCCCCCTACGGAAAATGACACGATTCAACTTCTATCTAATTAATTTTTTACATTTTTTGCAAAAAACCAAATGCCCTTTCTCCGCTTAGCGGATAGGGCTTATAAATAAATTGATTTGCAAAAAAAACATTTTATTTTATTTAATTTCTTTATGCACATGAATATCATTCATAAGCTGAAAAGAGTATTCGCAGTTGTAGCGACTGTTGCCCTATTGGCAACTAACGCTTCTGTTGCTTTTGCTCAAACGTTCAACGACGTGCCAACAGACGCTTGGTACTTCGACTATGTTGAACAACTCGTCGATGAAGGTGTCTTCGATGTTGCGGATAACTTCCGCCCGGATGCTCCTTTAAATCGTGCGGAGCTTGTTAAAATCGTAATCACCGCCATCGATGGCTTGGCCGGTTACGAAGCTCCTGCTACTCCAACCTTCGACGATGTATCTGCTAGCGCATGGTTCTACGACTACGTAGAAGCTGCTGTTCAGCTCGACATCGTTAACGGTTACACGGATGCTAGCGGTAATTTGACCGGTCTTTTTGGACCATCTGATACCGTTAACCGTGCAGCAGCAACCAAAATTTTGGTTAACGCTTTCAGTGTTCCAACCGATTTAGAACCAGTCGCTCCTTTTAGCGACGTTGCTTCTTCCGCTTGGTTCTACGATTACGTGACCACCGCTTACAACCAATCTATTTTAGATGGTTATGAAAACGGAAAATTCGGTCCTGCTGATCCTGTTACTCGTGCTCAAGTGGCTAAACTTGTGGTTAATTCACAAAATCCATTTGAACGTGCTGTAGCAACCACTCCTACTACTCCTGCCACTCCAACCACTCCGGAAACTCCAACCACTCCTACCACTCCAGCCAGTACAGGAGACTTAGAAGTGTCTCTAAATGACAACACTTCCGCTTCTTCTACACTTCCTCTTTCTTCTAGCAGTGTTTCTCTTGCTTCTTTCGACCTTACTGCTGCAGACGACGATGTAGTACTTACTAACTTCACGGTTACTCGTGGAGGCGTGGGTCAGGTTACGGACTGGACAGAGCTCTTCCTTTATGAAGGTTCTAACCGTCTAACCACCGGTCGTACCATCAACAACGATACCAATGTGGCTACCTTCCCGGTTAGCCTTACTGTATCTGCCGGTACAACCCGAACCGTTCGTGTTGTTGGTAACGTAGCCGCTAGCGGAACCGCTAACGCCAACAACCAACATTACTTCTACTTGGCTTCTGCCGCAGATGTTACTACCAACGCTCAATCTGTTGCGGGTGACTTCCCGGTTGCCGGTAGCACATTCACGATTGGTGGTGTTTCTGTAAACACACTAACCGTTACTGCCGGTTCTACTCCTAGCCAACCATTGATTGGTGCTAAGGATGCTGAAATTGCCAGCTTTAAAACCCAAGCCGGTTCTACAAACGATGTTGCCGTTCACGAAGTCACTTTGACTCAGAACGGTTCCCTTTCTACCGATCGTCTTCAAAACCTACGCTTGCTTCGCGGTAACGATGAAGTGGCTACAACAGCCGCTTTTGCCAGCAAAGAACGTGTAACTTTTGTTTTGGACACTCCTTTTGTTGTTCCGGAAGGTCAAACCAAAACATGGTATATTCGTTCCGATATTGATGGAGGTCGTACAACCGATGATATCCAGCTTTATTTGGATGAAACCAGTGATATCGTTGCTATTGACCAACAATATGGTCATGGTGCCGCTATTACCAATAGCTACACAGGAGTTTCTTTATCTCTAAAGGGAGGTAAAGTTACCGTGACCGATAACGGTCCTTCCGCTACTCAGATCGCTCAGAACGTAACCAACGTTTCGTTGTTGGATTACTCCATCACAACCGATCGTGACCTTACCGTTCGCGACGCGACAGTAACAGTTACTATCACTGATGGAACCAATACTCCGGATGTTGACGCCGATCTAACAATGGCTGCCGGAACCTGTACTGTTACTGGAGTTGCAGCAAGTGGTACTAACTACGACATTACTACTTCCTCAGACTGTGCTGATGATGCTGTTGCAGGTGATATGATGAGTATCACGGTTGGTAGCACTGTTTATTACGCTCGTGTAGTTAGCAATGATGGCACTGCTAACGTTGGTGGCGGTTTGATCGTTGCTTCCGGTAGCGATATTTCCACTTTGACTAGCGGTACCATCCTCGAGTTGAATCCTTATGCTTACCTCAAAAATGTACGCGTGGTTGATCTTGATACAGGCGGAACCTTACAAGGTCCTCTTACATTAGGCAGTCAAGGGACTAAGAGTGCTGTAACAGATACTGTATACCGCAAGAAATTTACCGAAGACTACGAACTAGCCGCCGGTGAATCCCGTCATTTGTCCATTCAGGTGGATACAGATCAATATTTGCCTGCAGGTTATCAGGTAAGTGCTTTGATCAGTTACTCTACGGATGACACCAACGCTGCTGCTACAGGTTACATCAAAGATTTTGCCGCCAATCAGGATATTTCTGCCAGCGACATTGTTGGAGATAACCTAACCGGTAAATCCATGACCGTAGCCGCTAACAGCTTAACTGTTGGCCTTTCCGCTTCTCCTAATCCAACCAATACCAGCTACATTAAAGGACAAACCGGCGTAAAAGCCGTTGGTTTCAACTTTACTGCCGGTGATGCAGGAGCAATTAACATTAAAAAGCTCACCTTCCGCTTAGTTGCGGATGATGATGGTGACTTTGATGATGATAATACTGCTCCAGCTCTTGGTGATATTGCTGCACAAACTGTCATTTCCGCCGTTTCTCTTTACGATGGCAACGACCTCATTGGCGCTCCGGCAGGCTTGAGCGTGGGTGATGGAGGCACTTGGGTTGCAGAGGCAGATTACTACAAAGCAGAGTTTGACGATCTGAGTATCGTTATTCCCGCAGGAGGTAGTAAAACATTGACTGTTCAGCTCAATTTGCTCAACTCTGTTACGGGACAAAAATATGCTGCCGTTTACATGGTTGCCGCAGATGATGTGGTAGCCGAAGACAAGGACGCAAACAGCACTACCGCTTCCGGCGGAACAATCAATGATCAAAATACTTCTGATTCTTACGCTCGTTTAGTGACTATTGCTGAGAGCGGTACTTTGACCGTTCGTGAACAATCCAGCCCACAGGCTAGCTTGGTAGTTGCCGGTGCAACTCAGCAATTGGTTGCTACTTACGAATTTGCCGCCGCTAAAGAAGCATTTGATGTTCATGAATTCACGGTTATCAACGACCTTTCCAGTGCTTTCGACACCGAAACAGATACTTCTTCGGTTCAAAAGGTATGGGTTGAATACCCTGATGTAAATGGCGTTATGCAAACTTCCAGCCAAAGCTTGGTTAGCGGTGCCGCCAACTTCAGCGGTCTTAGCCCGGCACTTTATGTGCCAAAAGACGGCGTAGCCGTTGTTAAGGTTTACGCTGATGTACAGAGCACTGACTACGGTCAGACTCTATCCGGTGCTCGCTTCCGTCTTGGTATGCAAGACGACAATACCGATAGCACCGATGGTACCTTCCGTGCTTTTGGTGGCGCTTCCGGAGAATCTGTATACGCTCCAACCATTACCGGTGCGGCTAATGTATACGAACACATCGTTCGCTTTACAAAACCAACCATCACTTTGGATGGCGCCGGTAGCGGTGCTTTAACAAGTGGCGAAACTAACCTTTACGCCGCTAAAGTCACTGCCGATCCTTCTCGTGGTTTGGAAGTAAAACGTATTATCTTCAACCTCTCTTCCGTATTCACTGCTGCTACGGATGATCTTCACACCTTCCGTGTTCGAGAAGGCCTCAGTTCATCTGATCTGACCAGTGCGGAAGCTACTATCGTTGGTCGCTCTGCTGCCGGAGCACAAGCTGTTAGCTTGTACACATACGATGCAAGCGATGCAACTTCTTGGGATGGTATCGACGGAACCGATGATGGTGCTGATACCGGTTATGTAATTGTTACCTTCACCACTCCTCGTACTATTTCTGCCGGTGCAAGCAAAACTTTCGTTTTGCGAGCTACTGTAGTAGGAGCTAGCGCGACAGGTGAGCAGGTATCTACATCTATTGATGACGATACCGTTAACAACTACTCTGCAAGTGCCGGTGCCGCTTCTATGTTCCAGGGTTGCTACTACTTTGTAGATCCTAGTGCAGTAACAGATGACGATGCTTACGTAATCACCGACTTAGACTGTGATGGTGCTTCGGACACCGGTGAATACGCACTCAATGTTAGCGGTTTCGGTAACGGCACTACGGGTGTTGCCGCAACCGGTCAGGATCTAGACATGACGGGGTACAACGGAGTTCTCCGTGGTGCGCTTTCTGTTATGGATCCACTCATCGGAACTGATGACGATCACTTCTTCTGGTTCGACGTAGATGTTGATGGAGTTGTAGATACAACTGAAATCACTCTGTATGCTCATACCACTGCTGGTGATATCACAGCTCTTGATGCTACTGCCGCTAGCGGAATTACCGGTCGTACATTATCAACCGGTACCACCTATTACGGTCGTGTAAATGTGGGTTATGGATTCATGCTCCATGACTTTGCCGCCGGCGCCGGCCAGGCTGTCGCTGTTATCAACGACGGTGACTTGACTGACGCTGCTATCGGCTACGACGCAGGTGAAATCGGTATCGACCTTTTGGGAGAAACCGACGATCTGACTGCTGTTGATGATGTTTACATTGGAGGTGGCACATTGCCTAACTTCCTATGGTCAGACAAATCATCCACCAGCCCAAGTCATAGTGAATACACTACGGACTGGACCAGTGGTTACTTGGTAGAAACTCTAAGTTCTCCTTCACGAGTACTTAGCTACTAGTTTCCGCCTTCTTAAAATAAATAGGATTTAATCCTTTTATCTAAAGAACCTGTTAAACCCCGCCCATGTGGCTTCCCCTTCGGGGGTCGCCCGGGGCGGGGTTTTTGGTATATGGGTTTTTTGCCATTCTTTCCCTGGTCATTCTTGCTACACCCTGGTCATTCCCGCGTAAAGCGGGAATCTCCCTTATCCTTCGCCCCTTGCGGGGAGATTCCGCATCAAGCCTGCCTGCCGGCAAAGGCAGGTACGGAATGACGAAGAAGGGAATGACGGAGAGGGGGCATTGTTCCCCTTGGTTATTTTTGCTATACTCACAATACGTTTACCCTTTATTTGAACTTCAAATGATTAAAAAAACCTCCATTTTATTCATCGCTCTGTCCGTTTTTCTTTTAACGGGCTGTACCAAGTACACCGTGCAAGTCGATTTGCCCGACGCGTACCGTCAGGAACTGGAACAAACCATCGTTGATTATCAGCAGAAGATCAAGGATTTCGATCCTTCCGCTATAACGGAAGATGCAACCAACGGAGACGAAACAGCATCCACTTCCGCAGATAGCGCTACTCCTGCTCCCGAGCCTTCCTTGGAAGCCACAACGCCTCCTGCCACGTCAAATACGGCAGACGATATGTCGATTACCATCGTTGACCCGG
>Ga0210006_1001341_pt1 | contig 17125 bp, 13 predicted proteins | sample CryGey02umfilter_2_FD_185452 | JGI IMG/M metagenome (GOLD analysis project Ga0210006, IMG submission 185452) | Groundwater microbial communities from aquifer in Utah, USA - Crystal Geyser 4/10/14 0.2 um filter (SPAdes) (version 3) | ecosystem: Environmental > Aquatic > Deep subsurface >... | reverse complement strand
TGTTACTTCCCTTTCAGTTATGAAAGGACCTTGAATGCGTCGTGGTTTTGCCTGGTCCGGTGGGAGGAAGAGCATATCTCCCTTGCCGAGTAATTTTTCCGCTCCCGGCATATCAATAATGACGCGCGAATCAATCATCGAAGAGACGTTAAAAGCAAGTCGCGCCGGGATATTTGCTTTCATGAGGCCCGTAATGACATCAACTGATGGTCTTTGTGTTGCAAGGACTAAATGAATACCAGTTGCGCGAGCAAGTTGCGCTATACGGGTAATAAGGCTTTCCACATCATTTCCTGCAAACATCATGAGGTCGGCCAATTCGTCAATCATAAAAATGATATAGGGCTTTTTTTCAATACCGGGGATGAGGTTATAACTATCTAGATTACGAGCGTGTACAGCGGCAAATTGCTTATATCTCTCCTGCATTTCGTTCACAGTCCAACGTAATGCGCGGAGTGTAACCTCGGGCTCATTTATTACAGGAGTAAGGAGATGAGGAATATTATTATATTGGCTCATTTCCACCCGTTTTGGATCAACAAGAATGAGTCTCAATTCTTCAGGGCGAGTCCTGAAAAGCATAGTACTAATCCACGCGTTGATGATGACGGATTTACCCGAACCTGTCGTTCCTGCAATTAAACAGTGAGGCATCTTGCCGATGCTTGTTGCGACGGGTTTACCTGATACATCTAGACCCAACGGCATGAGGAGCGGATCGGGATTTTTCGTAAATATATCGGCTTCAAGAAGACTTTTAAGGGTGACGATTTGAGATCTAATATTGGGAATTTCAATACCTACCATCGCCCGACCTGGTATCGGAGCCTCAATACGGACCTGACCTGTTGGGGCCGCAATCGCAAGAGCAAGGTCGTTTGCTAGGGCCGTAATACGGGACAACCTCGTTCCACTCTTAATCTCGATTCCATATTGAGTAACGGCTGGCCCTTTGTTCTGTTCTGCAACGCGTGCCGAAATACCAAAACTGTCCAACGTTTTCTCAATCGTATCGGCAATATAATGTACGTCCCCTCTATCTGCCTCTGCCTGTTTAACGTTGCTCAGGAGGTTAAGCGGTGGAAAAATCCATGTTGATCCCGATTGAGTAAGGGGTTTGATATACAAATCTTGATTGACCTGTGTCTTTGTTATTTCGCTTTGGACAAACTGTTGTTTTTCTCCATTCTTCTTATCAAGAAGGGTCTCTTTAGCCTTCTTATCCTCAATATAACTTTTCTTGCCATCCATCTTCTTATCAGTAATAAAATTGCTCTTTTTGTCGGAAGTTTTTATTCTTTGTAATGCAGGGTCAATCGATGCCTTTAGAGATTTAAACAAAATAACGATACCTCCCACAAGTCCAGAAAAAATAACGTCAATAGAAGTGTCAAGAAATAGGATAATGCCGATACCTAAGAGTGTTAAAAAAAAGAAAGTGGCTCCAATTAATGAGATATTGTCTTGTAGGAGATTGTAAAATGAAAGTCCCCATACACCACCTTTAAATAATCCTCCAAGTGAAAGGAAAATGAAAAAAAGGCCAATGGTAATTGTTGGTCTTAAAAGCTGCTTCTTTGAATGGGTTATGGCGTGAACCGCACTCAAAATAATTAGTGTGGGTACAAAAAAAGCAACCATGCCAAATCGTTCCGCTAAAAACTGACGAATGACAGACAAAAGCCTACCATCTATCCTTTCACCCAATGGAAGAAGAGACAGCAGCAAAAGAAGTCCTGCCAGTAATAGGATTAAGCCAAACAAAAGAAACACTGTTCGAGCATTCACTTTTGCCTTGATGAAGGGAATTTTGATTTTGCTTTTTTTTCGTGCCATATCAACTCATTCTAGTACATTTGATACGCTCAAGTCAACACGGCTTACACTCATTCCCGCTCATGTCCTCAGGACATGAGTTCTTTCAAAAAATCATCTTCTCTATTATTCCCCATGGGCGGACGATTGTTTCGATCGCTTCTGTTGTACTGTGGTCTGCCTCCTCTGGCTGGTCCACCTGGTCTATTGCTATAGGAAGGTCGTGGTCGCTGCTCGTATCGTGGAGGTGGAGGCGTTGCTCCTGCTTGCGGCTCTTTTCCATCTTCTCCAAACATCTGAAGATTTATTCTTCCCATATTGTCAATTTCCATAACCTTTACTTTTACCTTCTGACCAACGGATACGACTTCGGCTGGGTCCTTCACAAATCCGCGTCCCATTTTTGAAACGTGGACGAGACCGTCTTTTCCGGGAATACATTCAACAAATGCACCAAATGGGGCAATTCGCTTCACTTCCCCTTCGAAAATCTCTCCTGCTTGAATTTCACGGGTCATATTCTCAATCATCTTAGCTGCCATTTCAACATTTGCTTTATCTATTCCACTGATTGTCACTCTTCCATCATCACCAACGTTAATGTCAGTATTTGTTTGGGCGATGAGAGCGCGAATGTTCTTTCCTCCCGGTCCGATGATTTCTCCAATCTTATCTGGAGGTGGAGTGATGACAACAACTTTTGGAGCAAATTGTGAAACTGAAACTCGTGGAGTTGCTATTGCGGCCTTCATGTTCGCAAGTATTTTCATTCTCGCTGCTGTTGCACGAGTAATCGCTTCATGCATCATGGGAGTCGTTAGGCCCATATTTTTTACATCAAGCTGAATTGCCGTTACGCCAGTCTCAGTGCCTGCAATCTTGAAATCCATTTCTCCTGAAAAATCTTCAACACCTAAGATGTCTGTCAGAACAACAAAATCATCATCGGTCTTGCAAACAATTCCCATTGCGATACCCGCGACAAGTGCCTTGATAGGCACACCCGCATCCATAAGAGCCAAGGTTGAAGCGCATGTTGATGCTTGGGAAGTTGAACCATTCGAAGATAAAACCTCGGAAACGACTCTAATCGTGTAGGGAAAATCTTTCTGCGAAGGAAGGACGGGCTCAAGTGCTTTTTCGGCCAAGGCTCCATGTCCTATCTCTCTTCGAGAAGAAAATCCAAAACGGCCCGTTTCACCCACCGAGTAAGGTGGCATGTTATAGTGATGAATGTATCTTTTTGACTCTTCTCCTTCCGGGCTTTCGATAAGTTGCTCCAAACTTGGCGCTCCCAAAGTTACGATGGTGAGTACTTGCGTGTCTCCACGAGAGAACAGTGCGGACCCGTGGATACGAGGAAGAATGCTCACTTCTGAGGAAAGCTCTCGTACCGCATCGATGTCACGACCGTCAACCCGTTTTTTGATTAAAATATTGTCACGAATTACCTGTTTTGTCATGTAATCGACACCTTTTGCAATCGTCTTTTTATCAAATTCCTCCGCATATTTTTCTGAAACGGCATTCACCACTTCTTCAACGGCGGCTTTGTCTTCGAATTCTTTCTTAGCCTTTTGCTCAACAAGAGCCTCTATTTCTTTTTTGAAATCTTTCTTTAAAATGGCAAGTAATTTCTCATCAACGAGCGAGTCAGAGGCGTCATCTTTTTTATTGCCTACCGCCTTTGCAAACTCGTTGATGAATGCGATGAGTTTCTTATTTTCAACTTTCGCAAGTTCGATTCCCTTTTCGATTAAATCTTCCTTTAGCTCTTCTGCACGCGTTTCAATCATGACCACTTTCTCTTCAGAGGATGAAACTACGAGATCTAACACTGAAAATTTCTGGTCTTCTTCTGTTGGATTCACAATAAAAGTGACTTCTCCATTTTTCACGGCTCCTACGCGGGACGTCGCAATAGGTCCTTTCCACGGAATAGGAGAGGCTTGTAATGCGGCGACCACTGTCAAGGCGGCTAGGATATCCGGTGAATTAACGCCATCAATTGACATCAATGTAATAATAATTTGGACATTTTTTTTATAGCCTTTTGGAAAGAGTGGTCTGATAGATCTGTCGATAAGTCGACCTGTTAATACGGCTTCATCCGATGGTCGGCCCTCTCGTTTTACCCATCTTGACCCTTTGATAATTCCACCTGCGTACAGCTTTTCCGCATACTCTACCTGGAGGGGGAAATAATCCAAATCCTCTCTCTCCGCACCAGCTACTATGGTGACTAAAAGACTCGTATCACCCATACGACCAAGGACTGCGATTGTTGCAGCTTTTGCTAATTTCCCTGTCTGAAAGGACAGTGTTCTTTTTGCTTGTTCGTTTCCGAGTTCAAGGCTTTTTTCTATGATTTTCATAAATGTATATGAATAAATAAATTAATGATAATTACGATAAAGATTGTGTCATTCTGAGTGACTCAAGTTACATACGAAGAATCTTTTTTCGCTTCGCTAGATCCTTCGCAGAGCCTGCACTGAGCTTGTCGAATGTGCTCAGGATGACGGCCCTCTATTAATAATACTATATGCCACGAAGAACAGTGAAAGGGAAATGAATAAATATGTGTATTATTTTTTGAGTCCGATCTGTTCGATAAGTTTTTTATAGCGTTTTTCCTCAAGTTTCTGCAAATAATTAAGAATTCTTCTTCTTTTTGCGATAACCTTTAAAAGGCCTCGTCTTGAATGATTGTCCTTGTTGTTCTCGGTCAAATGCTCAGTTAAGCGCAGTATTTTGTGAGTCAAAAGGGCAGATTGTACTTCTGGAGATCCGGTGTCGCCATCCTTTTGGGCGAACATCTCGATAAGCTTCTGTTTATCGTCTGGTAGTTTTTTCATAAGAACACATTATAATAAATGAATGGTGAAGTTTCAACATCTAATTCTTCCGCTTGTGCTGTGGCTCTCCATCGGGTTGATTATGGCATACGTTCCTCCGGAATCGCCCCTTGTCATTGGGGGAGTATTGATTCTCTTTTCCCTTGTCCTCTATTTGTCGGTACGGTTGTTTTCCCATAAAAATATTCCCGTGATTGTAACGTGCTGTATGATGGTATTCTTGCTTTCAAACATACTGTCCGGGTTTAATTATTTGAATCTCTTACTCATCATAGCTATTGGTATCCTTGTTTCCCAACTAATCACTTAGACCAAAGGTCTCTCGCCCTTTGGGCGAAGTCACTGTATAATGTACCTTATGTCACAAAAAAAATATATTACAACCACCCTTCCCTACGTAAATGCGGAGCCGCATATCGGGTTTGCCCTTGAAATCGTCCAAGCGGATGTCATTGCGCGCACATGGAGACAGCAAGGATATGAGGTTGTCTTTAATACGGGAACCGATGAGCATGGGCAAAAAATATATCAGAAGGCACTTGATGCAAAACAAGATCCCCAAGCATATTGTGACGAGTACGCCCAGAAGTTCAATAATTTAAAGGATGCTCTCAATCTTTCCTATACACATTTCATTCGAACGACAGATAGCCATCATGTCAAAGCTGCGCAGGAATTTTGGAACCGCTGTCTTGCGAATGGCGATATTTATAAAAAAAACTACCAGACAAAGTATTGCGTGGGATGTGAGATGGAAAAAACGGACTCAGATTTAGTTGAGGGGAAGTGCCCTCTTCATGCGAAAAACCCCATCGAACTGCGAGCCGAAGAAAATTATTTTTTTGCTTTTTCCAAATTTCAAAAGCCTCTTCTTGAATTGTATAAAAAAAACCCACATTTTGTCTTACCAGATTCCAAATTAAACGAGATAGTGCAATTCGTGTCTGGCGGGTTACAGGATTTTAGTATCTCTCGATTGAAATCAAAAATGCCCTGGGGAATACCTGTACCGAATGATCCAGACCATGTTATGTATGTGTGGTTTGACGCATTGATCAATTATATCTCAACGGTTAAGTGGCCTGGAGATGAATTGGAATTCAACTCATGGTGGCCGGGAATCCAAGTGGCGGGGAAAGACAATCTGAGGCAGCAATCGGCCATGTGGCAGGCAATGCTTCTTTCAGCAAAACTCCCCCTCTCCAAGCAAATCATTATCCATGGATTTATCACGTCAAATGGACAAAAGATGAGCAAGAGTCTCGGGAATGTGGTTAATCCGTATGAAATGATACAGAAATATGGGACAGATGCGGTACGCTTTTATCTCCTCCGTGAAATCCCCACTCTCGATGATGGTGATTTTTCTGAATCCCGTATGTATGAACTGTATAACTCAGATCTTGCCAATGAACTGGGAAACAGCGTTTCAAGGGTCACGACCCTCGCCGCAAAAGATGGTATATCGGTACATCAAAAACCCTATGGCATTACTCCTGAAGATAGTGCTCTTACGGATTCATTTAAGTTGAACGCAATACTCGTTTCCATCTGGGAAGAGGTAAAAAAAATCAATAAAGTGATTAATGAAAATGAACCGTGGAACAAAACACCGGAAGTGCGTAGAGAGTTTCTAGTTGAAACGTTAGAGAAATTATTCATCGTTGGCAATCGTCTGAGTCCGTTCATGCCAAAGACAGGAGAACTTATCGTTGCGGGTACCAACGGGTCAATTGCGAAAGTCCCTCCCTTATTCCCTCGTTTATCCAAATGAGACAATTTCTTAGTTCTATAAAAAATAAAGTTATTGTTCTCACAATCTTAGTTTTCATTCTTGTGGCGCTTTTTGTTGCAGGCGCTTATTTCTTTATATTTAGAGATCTTCCTTCTGCAAGCTCCCTTCGCAACCTCAAGGCAATCCCCTTTTCCACTCATATGTATGATAGAAATGGAAAATTGTTGTACGAAATCTATCGAGACCAAAACAGGACTCCAGTAAAAGTTAAAGATTTAAAGCCCTATATTTATCAGGCGGCAATCGCAATTGAAGATAAGGATTTTTACCGTCACCAGGGCGTGTCTCTCACTTCGGGCATCTTGAGATCACTCAAAGAGCTTATTTTACGCCAAACGCTTCAAGGAGGTTCTACTATTACTCAACAACTTGTGAAAAACGCACTTCTCACCTCTGAACGAACACTCCAGCGAAAAATAAAGGAGATGATTTTGGCAATCACCGTTGAAAAGCAATTCTCAAAACAGGAAATATTGGAGATGTATATGAATCAAGTGCCGTACGGAGGATCTGCCTATGGCATTGAGGAAGCTTCTAAGGCATTTTTTGGCAAACAGGCGAAAGACCTCTCGTTACCGGAGGCCGCACTTCTCGCCGCTCTTCCCCAGGCGCCCTCACGATACTCCCCTTACATTAATCTTGAGCTCACTAAAAAAAGAAGGAATGAAGTGATACAAAAAATGAAGGAGCAGAAATATATTACGGAGCAACAAAAAAAAATAGCTATTGCCTCCCCCGTTGTTGTCATCCCGTTGCGTACAACAATCCATGCTCCTCATTTTGTTTTTTATGTTAAATCGCTCCTTGAAAAAGAATATGGGGTGGATTTGGTTGAGCAAGGCGGACTCAAGGTGACGACGACTCTCGATCTTGATATTCAGGAAAAAACGGAGCAGATTCTCAAGGATGAAATAGAAAAAATACAGTATTTAGATGTGGGCAATGGCGCCCTCCTGGTAACCAGACCACCCACTGGTGAAATTCTTGCGATGGTGGGATCTGTTGACTACTACGCTACCGCTTCCGGCACGTTTAATGTGACAACTGCTTTGAGACAACCGGGAAGTTCCATCAAACCGCTCAACTATGCCATGGGAATTGATAGAAGATTGGTTACAGCGGCAACCGTATTTTTGGATATTCCAACCTGCTTTACGGCAGAGGGTCAACCGGGTTCTTACTGTCCGGTGAACTATGATGGTCAATTCCATGGACCATCCCAATTAAGATTTGCACTGGGCAATTCATTTAATATCCCCGCGGTGAAGATGTTGGCAGTTAATGGGGTAAAGGACTTTATTGCCTCCGCATCCGCCTTCACCATTACTTCTTTTGAAGATCCCAAAAACTATGGATTGTCTCTTACCCTGGGAGGGGGCGAAGTGCGCATGACAGAAATGGCACAAGCCTTTTCCATGTTTGCGAATCAGGGAGTACCACGAAAATTGAATCAGATTCTTAAAGTAGAGGATCGTTTTGGAAAGGTGTTATATACCTTCAAGGACACCAACTTTGTCCCCGATGTGAAAAAAGCTGTACCCGCCCCCTCTTCCCTTTCCATTCCGGGAAAACGTGCGCTTTCGCGAGACGCTTCATATATCATTTCCCATATTCTTCTTGATGATAATGCGCGCTCTGGCGCATTTGGCGCTGGATCATTATTGGTTATTCCAGGAAAGGCAGTGTCCGTAAAAACGGGAACTACCGATAACAAAAAGGATAATTGGACTATCGGTTATACTCCTAACTTTTTAACGGCAGTGTGGGTAGGAAATAATGACAACACTCCGATGAATCCATACCTCGCCTCAGGAGTGACAGGAGCCGCCCCCATATGGAATAAAGTCATGAGAACGCTTCTTAAAGACCAACCGGACCTATGGCCGATAAAACCTGAAACTGTCATTGGAAGGCAAATATGTAATGACAGTGGGGGGGGGATGACGAAGGGGGAAGATGGCAAAGAAAGTTGTGGAGCTCGATACGAATACTTCATAAAAGGGACAGAACCAAAGGGAGGAGGAAGTATCCGTCAGTCAGTACCAATCAACAAGGATACCGATAAACTCGCAAGCCCCACAGACACGAATGTAGAGAATAGGGATAAAACGATTATCAAAGACATGTTCTCCAACTACTGTGTGGACTGCAACCACGATAAAGACCCGTATTCAATTATTAAGTTGTAATCTGAGATTAATAGAACATTACATAGATTTATGACGCGCGATGTAGCAGAACTTATTCGACCTAGTTCAATATTAAGTAGAGTTCCCGTTACACAAGTTGCAAAGGTCGGTATTGATTTAAAACGAAACCCGCTTGGATCAATGAATCAATTTAAAGCTGAAGGAGCAATATTAGGAAATATTAATGCACTTCCCCATTTTAAAATAGTATTCCCCTCTAAGCAGTACTTCACAGAAGAAGAAGGGACACATATAATGATTATTCCTGAATTTGATCGAGCCGTTTCCTATAGAGATATTCCAGAAAAAGATATGACTCTTTTTTTTCATGAAGTGATTCCACATATAAACGATGGAAAAGTATTAACCTTTAATGAATCACCCAATGTGACTATGCCTACAGCTCAGACATTAGGAACGCTTCATTTCCATCTACTAGATTTACCTGATAAACAAAATGCTCCAGATGAGAAAGCCCAATCTAAATCTATTATTGAACCTCAAAGTAAGGGTATTGATGATTTGTTGAATTGGTGGTTTAGTAGAAAAAATTTTGACCTTCCAGCTGCATTTAATGCGCAAATAGACAAAGAAAGAATAGAAAAAACCGGATTTCCTTCTGGGGGAATTGTTTTCGCCTTTAAAGAAGGTGACCAAATATCTGCTCAAAAATTGAATAATTTTATAATGGGATTAATTCAATCATATCGTCTACTTCACGATTCTCTATTTAGCTGTATTATTGACAGAATCGCATATCTTGCTACAGGTAATTTAAAAGGTGAATTCATGCCACCCAGATTGTTGCCACTCAACGAAAGTCTACATGAAATGGAACAATATTTTTTTAGACATCAAGATTTCCCATATAGTGCAAGATTATTATTTGAAGATTTAAGAAATCAGTTACATAGTATCACAGCTGATAAGCCAGATTTGGTAACATCCTATACCATCTCAGTAGTAAAAGAGGAGAATCGTCTAAAAGTAATCCTTGATCCTCATTTTAACAAAAAAGCTGGCGGTTTGGAGACATTTGGAAATGTATTAATCCGTGATACGGTAGAGGGAGTTTCATTAGCTAGAAGATATGAAAGAGCACGGCAACTCACTGGACAAATTGGAGTTAACGTTATTCAGTAGTGAACTTTAGATATTCTTTTATATCTGAAAGAGTGTTCCCACCACATACGCCACGATTGCAGCAGCGCCCCCGAGAAGAAGCATTTCTCCAACAGATCGCAAGAAACTTTGTTTAGAAACTCTCCAACGCATGACACCCAACGAAAAGAGGGCGACCGCTGTCGTAAAAATAGATGCAACAAAGAGACTACTGCCCTTAAAAAAAACATAGGGAATGAGGGGGATAAATCCGAAAAAGATAAAGGAGACAAGGGTAACGAGGGCCATCTTAAATGGGTTATCCTTTTCAGGGTTCGGAAGTTCGAGTTCCTGATTCATCATAAAATCCACCCAGTACTTCGGATTGGTGCTATAAATGGAGATGAGCTGTTCAGCCTGTGGCTTGGTAAACCCTTTCGTGATTAATATTTGTACCGATTCGATCCATTCCATTTCTTTGTTATGTTTTATTTCATACATTTCTTTGCTTTTTTCGTTCGCATACACATCTTGTTCCGAACGAGTAGAGAGCAAATTACCCAGCGCCATGGATACGCCATCAGCAAATAAATTAGCAAACCCGAAAATAAGAACGGAAAATATGGGGAGTGAGGCACCGATATTTGCCTGTGCTCCTGCAAATCCTGCCACGACAGCAAAGGTCGTGATTATTCCATCATTTCCTCCGTATACAATCTCCTTTAGATAGGCAGAAAAGGGGGTAATTCTATGCTCCTCTTCAAGATGTTTCGCAATATCGATACCCATTTCATCTTTATTGTTCATTAGCAATAGTATATACTATTCAATAAATCCTATGAATAATCAGAAAGTTTGTATATCAAAACAGTTCGCTTTTGTATTCATAGTGGTACTCCTGCTTATAGCCTATGTGCTTATAGCTTTTCGAACAATGACGACTGGAACTTCGACAAACAGTAGAGCGGAAGATACAAACAAAAACACGGTATCCAAACTCTTTTCGCCTCAACCTTCAGACTTACAGCAAACCATGGCAATAAAATACAAAGCATTGATAAACAACGCAGGAGATATTGAGTTGCTGGGAAAATCCCCTGCAATTTCCGGTACCCCTACATATGCTATATATATGAAAAAATCAGATGGATCTTTTGTCCATATCGATACATTTGTCACAACAAATGAAAAACTGAAGAAGAAATTTACTAGCTTTTGGACTCCACAAGTCAGAGTTTCAATAGAAGAAATAAGAACTGCCGATTTCCTTTTGTACGAAATACTATAATCCCCTTGACATTATACTAGTGTACTAGTATACTATCTTCCATGAATACCCGTTATTATGATTCACTCATTGAGGCGCTTCTGTCGCTGGAGGCAAAAAGCGATATGAAATCTTTCCTTGATGGTATCCTCACCCCGAAAGAACGGGAAGAGATTCCTGTCCGCCTGCAAATCGTAAAAATGCTTAAAAAAGGAGTTCCTCAACATGAAATAGCCTCAAAATTAGGCGTTGGCGTAGCTACAGTAACGCGCGGATCCAAAGAAATAGCGAAAGGAAACTTCTCTCACATCTCCCCTTCCGGCTGGCGCTAAGCCACATCTTTTTTTCTTTCTTAACCCCTTTTTATTAGAAATTTAGATTATTTATTATGAAAAACGTCCATATACCATTATCGGAATCCGAAATACCTGAATATTATTTGAATATCGTTTATTACTTAAAAAAATATTTGGGTAAATTACCTGATCCACCATTAAATCCAGTCACCAAACAACCAGTCGGCCCACAAGATTTAGCGGCACTATTTCCTATGGAACTAATTAAACAAGAAGTGTCGCTTGAGGAAAAAATAGAAATTCCCGAAGAAGTGCGGGACTTGTATAAACTATACCGGCCAACACCTTTAATTCGTGCATATCGTCTGGAGAAATTTCTTGATACGCCTGCGCACATCTATTATAAATATGAGGGTTCCTCACCAACCGGATCACATAAGTTAAATACGACTATTCCCCAGGCATATTACAACAAAAAGGAGGGAGTAAAAACGCTTATTGCCGAAACAGGAGCAGGGCAATTTGGATCGGCGTTAAGTTTGGCATGTAATTTTTTTAGCCTTAAATGTCAGATATTCATGGTAAGGGTTTCTTATGATCAGAAGCCCTATCGAAAGACTGTTATGCAGATGTATGGAGCCGACGTTACTTCAAGCCCATCAACAAAAACAGAGTTTGGTAAAAAAATATTGGCATCCAACCCAAATCACACGGGAAGTTTAGGGATTGCCATAAGCGAGGCTCTTGAAACTGTAATGAAAACGGAGGGCTCCAAATACTCCCTTGGAAGTGTTCTAAACCACGTATTACTCCACCAAACCGTGGTGGGATTGGAAGCAAAGAAACAAATGGAAAAAGCTGGAGAATATCCCGATGTAATAATAGGATGCGTTGGCGGGGGGAGCAACTTTGCGGGTATTGCTTTTCCTTTTATGGCAGATAAACTAAAAAGTAAGAAAAAAATCAGATTTATAGGGGTTGAGCCGACTTCTTGTCCAACATTGACGAAGGGTACATATGAATACGACTTTGGCGATACCGCACAAATGACGCCGTTACTGAAAATGTATTCTTTGGGAAGCGGTTTTGTTCCCCCACCAATTCATGCTGGAGGATTGAGATATCACGGAATGGCTCCTTTGATTTCTTTTTTATATCACGAAAAACTAATTGAGGCAGTTGCGTATGAGCAAAACCAGATTTTCCAGGCTGGCGTTGATTTTGCAAAGGCAGAAGGGATTATTCCCGCACCAGAATCGTGCCATGCAATAAAAGCAGCCATGGACGAAGCAATCGTCGCAAAAAAAGAGGGAAAGAAAAAAATAATTTTATTTAATCTTTCCGGCCACGGGTTACTGGATCTTAACGGTTATAACAAATTTTTACACAATCAATTATGAAAAACATTAAAAAAATAGGTATTATCGGTGGAGTAGGACCTCAATCGACTAATTTCATCTACAAAAAAATTATCGAATTTTCACAAACGAAATACGGAGCAAAAAATAATAATGACTACCCGTATCTCATATTTGAGTCACTACCCATTCCTGATTTCATCAGCAATAGAAAACATCTTAATGAGGCAAAAGAAATGCTCATAAAGTCAGCTCAAATTCTTGAGGTTGCTGGTGCAACAAAATTAGCAATTGGGAGTAATACTGTCCACATATTACTTGAGGAACTAAAAAAACACATTAAAGTCGATTTCATTTCAGTCATTGAGGCAGTGAGTAAAAAAGTTGCAAAGAAAAAAATCAAAACTGTTGGATTGCTTGGAAGTCCGGTTTTGATCGGATCAAAATTATATGAAAAAGAGCTCAATAAATTTGATGTTAAATTAATTTTACCGAATAAAAAACAGTTAGAGATCTCTGATTCAATTATCCGAGATGTACTTGCAGGTGTTAATAATAGTTTTCTGAAAAAAGAATATATTTCTCTGCTTCATAGTATGTATGAATTTGGGGCGGAAAATATTATCCTTGGCTGCACTGAGTTACCACAGGCAATTAATTACGAAGCCTTGCACGGGAAAACCATTGATTCAGATGAAGTATTGGCAGAAGCGATTGTTGATTATTATTACTCATAACTATTGAAAGTTGCTATAATCATAACTATGATAGACACACAGGTTTTGGAATATTCAAACAAATTAAAAGAACTGGGAATAGAACACACGATTCTCGAACATCCTCAACTCATTGAGGTTGAAGATGTACAAAAATTCCTTGGTTCTACCCTTGCAGAGGCTGGAGCTGTTATTATTATGAGGGCAGGAGATTCATTTGTGGCAATAATGCGAAGAGGAGATTGTAAATTGGACTTTAAAAAGATAAAGAAATTATTAAAAGTCACTAACCTCAGAGTGGCGACAAATGAAGAATTTACAGAAGTTACGCATGTGCCGGTTGGTGCTGCTCACGTCCTCTATCAAAATCTGAAAACACTTATCGATATAAAAATATTTGAAAAAGAATTCATAAATGCTGGGTCTGGATCACTTAATGTTACTATTCGGTATCGAGCAGTAGATTTAAAAAAACTTCCAACAGCGGAAATTGTTGACATTTCAGATATCACGACTGCTAGATCTCAAAAAAAACTCAAAGACTCTTACTCAATATTGACCGGAATCACACCGTCTGGAAGTGGAGAAGTACATATTGGTAACTATTTGGGTGCAGTAGCTCCATTTCTTGAACTGCAAAAAAAGGCAGAGAAAATGTATTTTTTTATTGCGGATCTCCATGCCTTAACGACAGTACAAAATAAAGAGGAATTGCAGAGAAATGTAGAAAACCTTGTGCTATCTTATTTAGCATTTGGAATTGATACGAAGAAAGTTGTGTTTTATCGTCAATCTGACATCCCTCAACATACTGAGTTACAAAGTATTTTAAACAACGTTACCCCCCTTCCTCTTATTAAGCGAGCTCATGCATATAAAGATAAATTGCAAAAAGGCGCAGACCTGGAAGAGATCAATATGGGATTATTTAGCTATCCAGTACTTATGGCGGCAGATATTTTACTTTATGATCCAGACTACGTACCGGTGGGAGATGACCAAAAACAACATATTGAGATTACACGTGATATCGCTGGTTTTTTCAATAATGCGTATGGTAATACTTTCATACTTCCAGATATCTATAACATAAAAGAAAGTGCGCGGCTTGTGGGAACTGATGGCAAAAGAAAAATGAGCAAAAGCCTGAATAATTATATCGCTGTTTTTGCTGATGAAAAAATAATCAAGAAACAAGTAATGAGCTGTTATACAGATCCGAACCGTAAAAAGGTAACGGACCATGGACAAGTTGAGGGCAATCCCGTATTTACGTATCATAGATTGCTCAACGACAACAAAGATGAAGTTGCCGACCTTGAAAACAGATATACATCAGGTACTGTATCCGATGTAGAAGTGAAAGAAAAATTGATTCAAGCTATACTTTCAAAGTTCAAAAAGGAAAGGGAACTTTATAACGAATTGAGAGCAAATCCCGAAAAAATCAGGATTATCCTAAATGAAGGAGCAGAAAAAGCCAGAACACAAGCCAAGAAAAAAATGTTGGAAGTGAGAGAAAAAATCGGAATAACGAATAAATATTCGCAATTCCAATACTAAGTGGAGTTGAATTTAATCTAATTTTTTTATCGGCAGTTCAATCGTAAAGGTCGATCCGCTATTTGGAGCACTCACTAATGTCACTCTTCCGTTATGCGCCTTTATGATTTGATGAGTAATATACAAACCAACTCCCAATCCTTTTTTTTCCCCATCCGCAGGCGTCGCCCGCGTAAAACGACCGAAAAGCATTTTTTGCTTTTCTTTTGCAATGCCAATCCCCTGATCCTTGATGATGAATATTCCCATGCCACCATTCTTGAAAATTTTAATTTCTATTGGTTTATTTTCACCATATTTAATCGCATTCGAAAACAAATTGGTGATAGCCTGTTCAATGCGGGCTTTATCCCAAAAGCCCAGTACCGGCGATTGGGCCTCAATTGTTACCTGGCAATGGTTACGGGCTAATAATTCGGAAAAATTTTCTTTAACCCGTTTGGTGACTGCTATTAGGTCGAAATTTTCCAAATCCAAGTCCATTCGCCCAGTGGTAATAAGGGAAACATTCAGCAGGTCATTGATCATCGCTGTCAACGATTTCACTTGTTGTTCGGCGTTTTCAAGCACCTTCATCAACTCCGGAACGGAAAAGTTGGCCAAAGAAACATTGCGGACACTATTAATCATGTTATGGAGTTTAAGAAGCATCGATGTGAGAGGTGTTTTTAATTCATGTGAGGCAATCGAAAGAAACTCATCCCTGGCCTTGATTTCCTCATTGGCTTTGACATACTCATCATGTAGTTGAGTAAACCTTTGAGCATATAGTTTCTCCATTTTCCTCAACTCCTTTACTTCGCTCGTGCGGTTAATTATACCCATTAAAATCCTCACAACGATACCGGCCACTATAAAAGCGAGTAACAGTATTAGCCATTTAAAGTCTAAAGCCGATTGTGTATCGACCATTTTAAAGATAAAAAAAATGACAGTTGTAGTAATAGCACTGACAAGTAATGAGGATAAAACGAGAATGAAATTCCTCTTCCATTGTGTTCCCGTATACGTTCGGGAAAAATCATATAAATCACTATATGATTTATTCGGCACCGTGGAACTTTTTTTCATACCTATTAATTGTATACTATGGTATATGCAAAAAACTATCCTCATCGTTGAGGATGATAAATCCCTAAGGGATTTTCTGAAAAAAACTCTTGCCAACCATAATTTTAATGTCATGGTTGCCGAAGATGGAGCCGAAGCCCTGGAGATGGTCGGGAAGAAACTCCCCGATTTGGTAATCCTTGACCTAGGACTGCCAAAAGTATCCGGTGAAACGGTCTGCATGCAGATTAAAAAAAATAATCCGGAAGTAATCGTGATTGTCCTTACGGCAAAATCAAAAGGAACCGATGCTGTTCGCAGTCTGCAGATTGGAGCCGACGACTATATGAGCAAACCGTTTGAAATGGAGGAACTTCTGGCTCGAATTGACACCCGGTTGAAAACTACTGAAGAAAAAGAGCAACCGGTGGAAAATACTATCACCGAATCGAATACGATAACCTTTAGGAAAAGTGTCGTTTTGATCGGAATACGATTGATCGTAACCGAACTTCTTTTTGGGTTTTCTTTTTTTCTGGCAGTCGCACTATCTTCCTTTTTTAGTCAATATCTAACCTTTGAAAATCCCTTTCCTATGTATTTTATTCTTTTGGTTATACTGCTTATGGTCAATGTGCAAATTATCTTCTCGATTATCCTAAAATGGCACTTTGAGTACATTGAAATCACCAAAGAAGCAATCATCAAGCATAAAGGGATCTTTTACAAAAAAGAGGAAATTTTTGCCTGTAATTATATTGAGTCTATTACTCTCAATCAAGATTTTATTGGTATGATGTTTAACTACGGGACATTGAAATTATTCGATCCAGTGTTAAAGGAGCCGATATATTTATATAATATCGCCAGTCCTAAAAAATACAGCGAGGTGATCAATAAAATATTTTCCAAAACGAAAGATACGTCAACACTATTCATTTCCCCAGACATTAAATCAAATGATGAATCCAGTTCGTTATAGCACCAGAAGACTTGATGTTCTTGATGGGCTCCGAGGATTCGCGATCATATTGGTATTCCTGAATCATATAGATTCACATTTTATCGCCGAGGCGATGCCTTCTTTTTTTAGACCATTTATCTACTTTCTTTT
>Ga0210006_1001339_pt1 | contig 17158 bp, 15 predicted proteins | sample CryGey02umfilter_2_FD_185452 | JGI IMG/M metagenome (GOLD analysis project Ga0210006, IMG submission 185452) | Groundwater microbial communities from aquifer in Utah, USA - Crystal Geyser 4/10/14 0.2 um filter (SPAdes) (version 3) | ecosystem: Environmental > Aquatic > Deep subsurface >... | reverse complement strand
TTCTCAATGTCAGTTAAGTTCACAGTGTTAAAACTTTCTGCCAAATGCTTGTCTATCAGAACAAGAACCGGCAATTGATACTTCTCAGCCAGATAAAATGATCTCTTTGTTTCAGTGTAACATTCTTCAATTGAACCTGGAGCAATAACAACTTTTGGAAAATCTCCATGTCCAGCGTTAATAACAAACTTTAAATCACTTTGCTCAGTTTTTGTTGGTACTCCTGTCGCTGGACCTGGTCTTTGACCTTCAACAATAACTAAAGGAATTTCTGCCATCCCTGCTAAACTTACTGATTCTATCATCAAAGCAAAACCCCCCCCAGAAGTAGCCGTCATTGCTCTAGCACCGGCATAAGAAGCACCTAAGGCCATGTTTATTGCAGAAATTTCATCTTCTGGCTGGATCACTGTCAACGAGTTGTTGTTGATTGCTTCTTTAGTTAAATGATGTAAAATTCCTGTAACTGGGGTCATGGGGTATTGAGCATGAAATGTTAAACCTGCTTTAAGAGCACCCAGAGCAATAGCCTGGTTTCCGCTAATTAGTTGAGCATTCTTATTTTGGTTCAAATCTGGCAAGTCATAAACTTTTTCTGCTTGATTAAAACCAAGAAGAACCGCATTTTTCCAAATTTCAAGATTGGTTTTCTTTGCAAATTTTTGTTTAATAATCTCTTCAATAGAATCCCACTTTACTCCAAGAGTTTTTAATGTTGCACCGACAAATATAAAATTTAATAAGTTCTTTTCTTTTAATTCAGATTCTATTTTCTCTATGTCTATTGGAAAGAGATATAAATTATCTTTTTCCACACATTCATCTTTTGAATTATAAATTATAATTCCATCCTTAGACATAAACTCAAGATGCTTTTGCAAACTTTCCTGATTAAAAGCCAACAAAATGTTAATTTCTCTAACATCAGCGTTAACTTTCTGATTGGAAACTCTAATAGTGTGATAATTATGGCCTCCTCTTATCTGAGAAGCATAATCCTTACTAGAGAAAATATTGTATCCGAAACGTAAAGCTACTGCAGACAATAAATCTGCAGCCGTAGCAGCACCCATACCCGCTTCTCCAGCAACCCGAAAAACAAATTCAACCATTTTATTGTTTATAAAAAAAATCTTCAGCTTCTCTCAACTGTTCAATACTGCCGATGTCAAACCATTTACTATTTAAAACTTTCCCATAAACCTCTTCTTTTTTTGCCAGATATGCAATAAAATCCCCAGAACGATCCGCTTTACCTAACTCAATTACTTCTTGAATTACAGGTAAATGCTCTTTCTTTAAAGCATAAATCAAAGTAGAAGCGAGAGTAGATTCTGGTTGATCCGGTTTTTCAACAAAGTTAATTATTTTGTTGTTCTCATTAATTGTCACAATCCCATACAACTTAGCCAATTCTTTCTTTTTTACGTCATTTAATAATATCGAGGAACCCCTGGATCTGAAGAAAGAAATGAAATCAGTCAAATCATCCTCAAACAAATTATCACCGCCAATAATTAAGAGATCACTATTGATTGCCTGTCTTTTAATTACAAAATTAACGTCGCCAATTGCCCCTAAACGATCTTCGTTGCTTAGAGTACCATCGTTAACTATTTCAATATCAATTTTACTTTTGAAATTATGCCGCCATTCTAAAAATTCATAATAAAACTTATTATTAGTTACCACAAAAACTTGACCAACCAAATTTAACTGTTCTAATTTCTCGATGATGTGTTCAATTATAGCTTTATTTCCGACTTTTAATAATGGTTTAGGTTGATTAAGAGTTAATGGATACAACCTAGTTGCATATCCTGCAGCCAAAATTATTGCTTTCATGCTTAAAAGAAGCACAAAATGGTTTAAAAGTGTTATGGAAAAAAGAAATTAATTAACGTAAGAATAAGCTAATTAAATTTTAAAAAAAAGGTGGACGGCTTACTTGGTTTCCCGCGCAATGCAGTACACCCATGTACGGAAGCGCCCTTAATTGCCGTGTTCGAAATTCCCTTTAAAATCCATTCAGATCTTAAATATGGGAACGGATGAACAACGCCCCTATGGCCGTCCGATAGGTCCAGATTCTCACTGATTTATAAAGATTTCGCTAAAACTAGATGTTTAACATATTTCTCAATTCCACAACTAATTTAAATGATTAATTTAAGCTTGAACTATAAATGATAGATACGGCTATTATTCTTGCTGGTGGTTTAGGAACTAGACTAAGACCGCTTACGAACGATACTCCAAAACCGCTTCTTCCAGTTAAAGGAGTACCAATGATAGAGCACACAATTGAGAATCTCAAGAAATATGGAGTTCGTGATATTATTCTTTCAATTGGTTACAAAGCAGATAAGGTTATAGAATATTTTGGAGATGGGTCAAAATGGAAAGTTAACATTTCTTATTCTATAGAAGAAGAACCCTTAGGTACAGGTGGTGCGATAAAAAAAGCTGCTGAGAATTTAAGAAAACCATTTTTTCTTGCTTGGGGAGATAATTTAATGGATATAGATTTTAATATGATGTACAAGGATTATCTTCGTGATGCTCCACAAATAACTATGGCCTTAACACCAAGGGAAGATGTAGAAAATTTTGGTGTTGCCACACTAGAAGAAAGTAGAATTGTTGGATTTGTGGAAAAACCCATAAAAGAAGAAGCACCTTCAGAGTTAATCAATGCCGGGGCATTTATCATAGATCCGGAATGTCTTAAAATCTTGCCAGAAGGAAACTCATCCATGGAAAAAGATTGTTTTGAGAAACTTGCACCACTTGGAGAGATTTCTGCCCACATCCACAAAGGGCAATGGTTCCCCACAGATACCTTAGAAAAGTACCACTCCGCTAATGAAAATTTTAAACCAATGAATTAAAGAGGTGTTTTTAATGGAGATTAATCCGTTTATTTTTAGAAATTATGACATTAGGGGTATTGTTGATGTAGATCTAGATTCAGAAAAGGTAGAAGCAATTGGAAAAGCTTATGGCACTTTATTAAGAAAAAGAAAAATTAGGCAAGCTGTAATGGGATGGGATTGTCGAACAAGTGGAGAAATGTTTAAAGATGCTTTCACTCGCGGATTAATCTCTACAGGAGTTGATGTAATACAATTAGGGATTATTATGACCCAGATGATGTATTATGCTCAATATAACTTTCAAACTAATGGAGGAGTAATGATCACAGCATCACATAATCCACACAATTTTAATGGATTTAAATTAGGAATTGGTTTTTCTTTAACTACTGGACCAGAAGACGTTCAAGAAATTAAGAGATGTGTTGAAAATGAAAATTATGTAAGGGCTGAAGAATGGGGACATATCTCTAAAGAAAACATCACAAAAAATTATTTTCAAGATGTTTTAAAGCGAATAAAAATAAATAAGAAGTTTAAAGTTGTTATAGATCCCCGCCATGGAACAACTGCATTATACCTACCAGAAATTCTAAGAAGAGCAGGTTGCGAAGTTATATGTCTTCATGAAAATGTTGATGGTAATTTCCCTGCAGGCACACCAGACCCAACTGATGAAAAGTTTATGACCGAACTTGGCAAGGTTGTCTTAGATCACAAAGCAGATTTGGGCTTCGCTTTTGATGGTGATGGCGACAGAATTGGTGTTGTTGATGAGAAAGGAAGAATTTTGTGGAATGACGTTTTGGTAGCTATTTTTGCAAAAGAAATTTTAGAAAGGTTCCCAAATTCAAAAATAATTTATAATGGATTATGTTCGCAAGTTGTCCCATTAGTTATTACAAAAAATGGAGGACAACCAATTATTTGGAGAACCGGCCATTCTTTTATTAAATCTAAAATTGCAGAAGAAGGAGCTGCGTTTGGGGGGGAATTATCCGGACATTTTTTCTTTAATGACAATGCCTATGGCCATGATGACGGAGCTTATGCTGCGTTAAGATTGTTGGAATATCTTTCTGAAAAGAACACCTCATTAAGTGCATTATATGAAACTTTTCCTCATTACATCTCCTCACCAGAAATTAAAATCGGTTGTCCTGATGATAAAAAAGTAGAGATTATTCAAACTATTTCCAAAAGTTTTAAACAAGATTTTCCAGACAACAAAATTACAGACTCAACTATAATTCCGGGAGATGATGGAACGAGGATCGATTTCTCAGATGGAATGATAATATTTCGTTATTCACAAAATGGACCGTACATAACCGTTAAGTTTGAAGCAAAAGACCAAGAAACATACACTCAAAGAAAATCTTATGTTAGAAAGACTCTAAAGCAGTATCCGGAAATGATTTGGCAAGATCAACTTTGTGTAAATTTAGAAAGTTTAGAGTAAAGTCTTTTAAATAGCTTTTATTTCCTTGTAATTATGGAACAAGATATTATTGATAAATATGTTAAAGCCGGAAAGATTGCCGGAGAGGTACTTCAATATGGTGCATCTTTAATCAAAGTAGGAGCAAAAATAATTGAAATTTTAGATAAGGTTGAAGAAAAAATTCTTAAAGATGGTGGAGGCATCGCTTTCCCCGCACAGATTTCTTTAAATGAGGTTGCGGCCCACTCTTGTTCAGACCTAAATGATCAAATTATTCTTACAGCAAATCATATTATCAAATTAGATGTGGGGGTCCATATAGATGGACACATTGCTGATAATGCTCTAACAGTAGACTTAACTGGTAAGAATGAGCTTTTGGTTAAAGCCAGTAGAGAAGCTTTGAACAATGCTTTAAAAATAATTAAACCAGGCATAACTCTGGGAGAAATTGGACGAGTTATTCATGAAACGATAACCTCTTACGGATACGCTCCAGTAAAAAACCTTTCGGGACATGGATTAGGAATATATAATATTCACACTGCCCCATCAATACCAAATTATGATAATAAGAGTAATAAAATATTAGAAAAAGGAATGGTTATTGCTATTGAACCTTTTGCATCTACTGGGGCTGGAATAGTACAAGAATCTTCCCCAGCAACTGTCTTCACTTTAGTAAGAGATTCTGGTGTTAGAGACCCGATTACGAGAAGCGTTTTGCAAGAAATCAAAAAATATAAAGGATTACCTTTTGCAAAAAGATGGTTAGAAAGAAAGTTTGGAACTAATAAAACTAATTTTGCCTTAAGAACTTTGATGAATGCCGGCTGTGTACAAGACCATGCACCATTAGTTGATCAAAGCAGAGGACTGGTTAGTCAAGCAGAACATTCTGTTATTGTTTTGGAGAAACCGATTGTGTTTACTCGATTAGATTAAATTAGAAGACTATTTTAGTTTTTTGTAATCTTCTTTCTAAATTATCTGAATGTTCTTCTTTACAGAATGGATCTAATGTTAAATGCGTAGGTTTCTTCCCATAATTTTTAGCAACATAATCAATTGCATCTGAAAAATTATTAAAGATAGTACATCCTTTAGATTCGTATACAAACCTGCCTCGCTCGTTAACAACATAATCTCTTAAATATTCACGATGAAAAATTGCAATATCTCTAGCCATGAGTTAAAAATAATTATTAACTTAAAAAGAATTTGTTGGTTAGAATATGACTACTGCAATAGCTGTTTCATCTGAACTTTTTCTTTAACCAAGGTAAAACTTTCCAAACAAAAACTGCTCCAATTATGATAATACCCCAAAAGAAAATCCAATTAACTAACTGAAAAGCAAAAAGAAATAAATTAGCAAGAAGAACTATCAAAACAACGTATCCAATTAATTTTAGTCTCTGTTGGTTGTTCATTTCTTTAAAACCTTGATTACTTCTGCTAAAGTAAGAAGTTGTTGATCTCCAGAAACCATATTTCTTAGAAGAACTTTCTTTTGCTTAATCTCATCCTCTCCAATGATAATAACATAAGGAATGCCTAGGCTGTTAGCGTACTGCATATTTTTACTCATTCCTTTTTCATTGAGATCGATTTCTGTGTTTATTCCTGCTTCTCGTAATTTTTGAGTGATTTTTAATGATTCATTAACAGTCTTGATTGGAACAATATAAACTTCTGCCAAGGTTCTTTTTGTAAAGTTGTTTGTTTCTTTAAGCACATCCATAATTGGAGCTAGACCAAAAGCCACCCCAACTGCAGGAATCTCTCTAGAATCACCCAGAAATTTACCGATCATGTTATCCCATCTTCCACCGCCAGCTAAAGAAGAAGTAACTTTCCCTTTTTTCAAAAATGCTTCAAAGACCGTGCCGGTATAATAACCAAGACCTCTTGCCAAAGACACATCAAAGATTGCTGAAGAAACGTCCATATTCTTAAGATAATTAAATAACTGATCAATTTCTTCCAATCCTTCTTTGCCCTCATTTGTAATAATCTTTTGTTTAAGCTCTGTTATTGAAACATCTGCTTTGATTATCTCAAAAAGTTTAACAATTTGTTCTTTTTTATAGCCTCGTTCCAACAACTCTTGCTCTACTCCTTTCTTGCCTATTTTGTCAAGCTTGTCGATAGCAACAATAGCATCCTCTTTTTTCTTAATCCCTGCTTGTTCTAAAATTCCATTAAGAAGTTTACGATTATTAACTTTAATTATAACATCTAATTCTAATTTATTAAAAACAGTATCTATAATAGCTAATACTTCTGCATCTGCTAACATAGATTTACTACCGATTATATCAATATCACATTGCCAGAATTGTCGATATCTTCCCAATTTAATTGGCCCATCCCTAAAAACTGGTCCCATCTCATACCTTTTAAAAGGCATTTTTAATTGCGAATTCATTCCAACAAATCTTGCTAAAGAAGTGGTCAATTCAAACCTTAATCCCAAATCTCTTTCTCCTTGATCTTTTAATTTAAAGGTTTCATTAAAAACATCACTAGATGTACCTGCTCCTCCTTTAGCTGCAAGAGTTTCATATCTCTCTAAGATTGGTGTTTCTAACGGAGCAAACCCATACGTCTCAAAAACATTTCTTAAAGTATCAACTATTTGATTCTGAACAATCTTCTCTTCCGGAGGAATATCTCTCACTCCTTTTGCTGTTTGTAATTCCATTTTTGTTATAACCTCTGTTAATTATTTTGCTTATTTAAAGTTAACTAAAATAAAAAAATAAAAAAGTTAAATACAGTCGTAGTTTTTATCTCCTCTCCAATAAGATTCCCTTAACGGACAACTGGCGTAAGGAGTATCACGAATCTTTTTAGCTGTAACGTCCTGCCAAATTGATTGTAAACTTTGTTTCTTGAAATCTCCTAACAACTTACTTGATCCGGTACAGGCATACGCTTCTCCCAAGATATTAACATACATAGCATAATGCAATTGTCTACACCACACGCCCCCCATATAGGGAAGAGTTAGATCATAGGCAATACCAAATTCTTTGGTATCAATCTCTCTAGCCTTTTCGTACATTTCTTTAGTCTCTTCTTTGCCCATCATCCATCCTTGCAGATTTCTTGCTGCCCCTATTGGCATCAAAGGTCGAAAGATTGGAAAGACATTGTTTTTCCTACACCATCTTAAGGCATCGTAAACTTGGTCTTTGTTTTTGTTAGCAATGACTAAATCTCTGCCAAGTCTTGTTGGTTTGGTTTTATTCATCCCGGCATCCATTAGATATTGTAGGGCTTTGTTTCTTCTGGCAGCATAACCTGGACGTCCAACCATCTCATCTTCTGTGCTTTCGTCAAAGCTGTTACACTTTACAATCAAAGAAACGTTCATATTAGAAATCTTCTCTGCAATTTCTTTAGTTATCAAAGAACCATTGGTAAAGATTAAGACCCACATCCCTAAAGCATTAGCGTAGTCAATCATCGGCCAAAGATCCAAGTCTGCAAAAGGTTCTCCTGCTCCCGTTACTTTTATTGTTTCACAACCAAGTTCCTTTGCTTGTTTAATTAAATCTAGTCTTTGTCTTAAATTTAGTTCTCGTTCTAATGCTTCTTTTGTTCCGTAGACATCTCTAAAACAATACTGACAATTCAAGTTGCATTTATTACTAGTCTCTAAGTCTATAAGAAGCATTTTGTTAGCTCCTTCAGCATCCTTTAACCGTTCATTGTTCATGTCCAATCCTTTAATTATTGGAACTGTTTCATTTATTGGTACAGCAGTCATTTTATTTTTTCTCCATTCTAAATGTTTTTATCTTATTATTATCTTAATATCTCCTTCCAACAGCAAGATCAACAAGAAGCGGTTCTTTCCCGTCAGCAATAGTTTCAATGTTCCAAGGCAAATCAAAACGAGTGTCTAATACCTTACAGCCAGCTACTTGCAACGCTTCTTCCATAGAACTAATTCTATTTTCTAAGGGAACGTAAGTAAGAGTCACTCCCCCGCTAACTTCTTTTTCGTATTGCAAAGGATTACAATTTCCTACAATGAATGTTCCACCAGCCTTTAACACTCGAGAAACTTCATACAATGCTTTTCGGGGGTTTGGAATTCTATCTAAAGCATTAAGCATCACAACGCCATCAAACAAACTATATTTGAAAGGTAATTGTTGTGCGTCCGCCATGCCATAAATGCCATTTGGATCTTCTTTTAATGCCCTAGCGACCATCTCTTCAGAAATATCTACTCCGATGAAAGTAGCTTCTGGAAGAAGACTCTTCATCTTTCTAATATCATCTCCGGGACCAGTTGCCACAGAAAGATAAGTTCCCTTTGCTGGCAAGAGTGTTATCAGATCTTCTGGAGGGATGAATGCCCCCTGATAACTTCCAGCAATAACTTCCGCTTCGTATCTAGCTAAAGTCATAAAACTTAAGAACCGCGATTGAGCATCCGAAGATAACTTATCAACATTCTTTCTAACAACCCGATCTAATAACTTAACCAATGAAGGAACATCTTCTGGACCACCAATATTTTGTTGAACCAAAGAATTCAAATATCTGGCTGCTCCACGGAGATCATTATTCTCTGCAGAGTTTAACAAATCAGAAACTTGTTCTTTTTTTATTCTTATTCCATTTACGTACAATCCCGAAGAAGAAAATCTTCTAGATATACTACGATCTGACGGACGTGCGTCAAATGAAAATCGCTCTTGAGGGTTATACGAAACCATTGCCCCAGATTCTCTATCCATTATGTCTCTTAACCACATTTTTTTTATCTCCGCGTTTATAGCCCGCTCGGCTAATTTTTTTGATAGCTGTCTCTAGAATCCTTATTTGAAAAAATAAAACAAAATGGCTAGAATTCTAGTAAATGTAAACAATGTTAAGGGGCATAGCTGGCCCTAACCATGATGTAAATTAGAAGTTAAAAAAAGAGGGCGGCTGGGGAGAGTTGAACTCCCGTCACAGGTTTGCTGCAGATTATTTCCACAGACCTGTATGCTAACCGTTACACAACAGCCGCCATTATAAACTTGCACAGAACGGTTTCCTTTAAAAAACTTTGCGGAATTACAAATACTGGTTGAAGAAAACTTTAGAACATTTGGTTGAAGAGAATTAAAATTAGAATAAACATTACTAACAGTGAATACAATCACTTCCGGTTTGTGTCATCATTTTTGTCTTGAAAGATAAAAACTATTTAAACTTTTTGCAAAAAAAAACTTAAAATTAATTTCCATTAGCTAAGGAATGCCATCTTTTTCTTAAAGTTAAGAAGGCAGTTCCACTTAATACATAACCAGCAAGATATAGCAAATCTGAAATTAATGTGCCTAAATCGTTAGCGAGTAAGGTTGCTCCAGAACTGTAAAATATATCTGCTAAAAGAATAAAAAGACTGGCAAAGAAAAATATTTTTAGTGGCAAAGATAAGTCTCCAAGTTGTTGATCAAACAAAAAAGAACCTAAGGCAAACGTCACAATTAACGAACTGATTAAAGGATACATATTGCTAAAAGAGAAAGTGTCTCCCATTGTAGCTAAAGATACAACTGCAGCTAAAACAACCCCAACCAAAAGTAAAATCATAAACTTTCCCCAACGCATATTTCTCTTGGCAAAAGTAGCACTAAGAAAAATGAAAGAAAGCAGAATCATAATTCCCCCACCTAACCAATATAAATCCTGTACTCCAAAATATCCTGCTTCAGACAAAACTGAGCTTATTAAATAATATAATACTTCTCCCAAACCATAAAAGAAATATCCTGAGACTAAGAAAAAGAAAATTAAATAACTGGTATCATCAAAAAGGTCTTTTAGTTTATTACGAAAAAATCCCTCTAAAACAAATAATCCAGTCATGGCTGAAAATGCTGCTGCTAACGCAACCAATGCTGAAAGAACAGATGTAACATCTACCATATCAGAAATTATTATTTTAAGATTTATAAACCTTGTGTTCAAGCGAATATTAAATAATGGTAGATTAAATCACTAAAACTTTCTGTTTTCTTCCCACCTTAACTTTAACCCAAGAAGTATAACCAATAAAATCTCCTCCTGCCTGAATCGCAAAGGGGGTTTCACTTTTAATTTCAAACTTCTTCCCTTTCAAAGAAATTAAAGGATGTCGATCCATATTTAATGCACATAGGATTAAACTCAAAATACGAGCAATTTTATTGGTAAAAATATTGTGGGTATTAACCACTGCTACCCCATAAACTATTCCATCATCCGGTTTAATTTCACCAAGGACCGATCTTATAGAAAAACCATAATACGGAACCTTAGCAAGATTTATACTAACACAATTATTAAATTCTGAGATCTTACCATCAATCTTACATTTGAGATCGTAATTAGCTTTTGAAGAAAAAAGAGCTTTAGTGCTTGCCTTCAAATAGCCAGACAGTCCGTGGGGATAGGTATTTTTACTATAACGCATAACTTCTGCATCCACACCCAAAGTAAAAAAAGTGGTGAACACCTTGCCGCTTTCCCACTCAACTTCTAATAAATCAAGATCCATTTCTCTAAAGTCAAACCTAGAACGAAGATATTCAAAGCGATTGCCCCTATAAAAATAAGAATAATACGCATTTCCTGCTCCAAATGGAAAAAAACCTAACTTTTTATTTTGTAATATGTCATTGTTGAAAGCGCCCTCAAAAGAACCATCTCCTCCAGCGATCATAACATGTGGATAACCCTTCACGTTCTTTTCAACATCTTGGAACATGTTTTTTTTGTTAGTAGGAAGATATACAATTGAAGCCTTTCTTCTTTTAGAAAAAACTTTTAAAAGATGACGACGATAACTACTTTGATATCCACTTGCTTTTTTATTGGCTAAAATAATCATGTTTTCTTTTCCCATCTTAGAACCAAGCTTAACAATGGATCGCCTTTCTTTGGTGTAAGCAAAAAGGTAATATCCCATTGATATTACACAAAGCAACACCGCCAATCCGGTTGATAAAACAATTAGTAACTCGGAAAAAGCATAAAAGACGTCATAAATCATAGATTTTAAAGTAAAATAATTGTTAATCAAAATAAACATGATGATACCTAATTGGGAAGTAACCATAACATTCCCGTGCCATTTTTCATGGACTTGAATGTTATAATATGATGAAAACCAACGGATAAATAGTACAAAAAGATCTCTAAAAATAAACAAAAGCAGAACTAAAAAAGAAAATTCTTCTCTCAGAACAAAAATGAATAATAAGCCCACTACCAAAATCTTGTCGGCAAAGGGATCAAGAAAAGATCCAACAACCGTCTTTTCATTTAACTTTCTAGCAAGATAACCATCTAAAAAATCGCTTATTATTGCTAAGATCAAGAAAATAATTGCCCAAAAATATGATTGTGCTGTTTCTTGATAGATTAGGTTTATAATTATTGGAAGGGCAGCAACCCTAAACAAAGAAATCATATTGGTGATTTTCATGAAAGAAAAAGAAAAATTTTGTTCTTTAAAAAGGTTCTCTACATCAATCCATGCATATTTGGAGGTAGTTGATGATGTTCTGATTTTCCACCAAGGATGACATCATCAATCCTTAAGATCATCTCTGCTACTTCTGCTGCGCTACTCAAGGCCTGAGTTTTAATTTTTAATGGTTCAATAACCCCACTTTTCCAGGCATCCATTACTTCTCCAGTAAAAACATTTATCCCCGCCCATTTATTATTTCTTTCATGCTCTAATCTTAACTTTGTTAAAACATCAATTGGGTCTAAACCGGCATTTTCCGCTAGGGTCCTAGGGATAATTTCCATTGCTTCTGCAAAAGCCTGTACGGCTAATTGTTCCTTTCCACTAAGAGTAGAAGCATATCGCTTTAATCCCAAAGCCAATTCAATTTCTGTAGATCCGGCTCCTGCAACAACTTTCCCTTCTTTTAATGCCGCGGCCAAATCTCCTAAAGCATCAGTAACTGCTCTTTTAATTTCTTCAGCAACATGTTCAGTTCCACCCCTAACTAACAGAGTCATAGCTTTTGGATTAAGACACTTTTCAACAAAAATGCTTTCTTCATTGGCTACTTTTTCTTCTCTTACTAATCCGGCGTAACCCAAATCTTCCTCTGATAATTCTTTCCAGTTACTAATTATCTTTGCTCCGGTTGCTTGAGCCAACTTCTCCATATCACTTTTTGAAACTCTTCTAACGGCTAGAACTTTTGCTTTTGCCAAAAAGTGTTGAGCAAGATCATCAATTCCCTTCTGACAAAATAAAACATTGGCCCCACTAAGTTTAACTTTCTCAACCATCATCTTTAAAGAACGTTCTTCTTGTTCTAAAAATGAGTTAAGTTGATCGGGATTAGTAATTTGGATTTTTGCGTCAATCTCTGTATTCTTAATCTCTAATGCTGAGTCTAACAAAGCAATTTTAGCATTTTCAACTTTAACAGGCATTTCAGTATGAACTTTTTCCTTATCCAAAACAATACCTTCAATTAATTCACTTTCTTCAATTCCATCCCCAACTCTCTTTTCAACCTTAATATTTGCGACGTTAACTCTTAACTTTCCATCGATCATTTCAGTAAGTCCCTTAACGGCCTTAACAATTAATTTTGCTAACGGTTCTTTATTTGCTTCTGCACCCTTCCCGGTCATAGCAGTTATGGCAATATTATTTAACAAATCTTCATCTTGTAAGGAAATATGTTCACAGATTCTTTTAAGAATATTTTGTGCTTCTACTTCTGCTAATCGATAACCCCTAGCCAATACCGTCGGATGAATATCTTGATCTAACAAATCTTCTGCCTTTTTTAACAATTCCCCCGCTAAAACTACTGCAGTTGTAGTGCCATCACCAACAACATCTTCTTGTGTCTTAGCAACTTCAACCACCATTTTGGCCGCAGGATGTTCTATCTGCATCTCTTTCAAGATTGTAACACCATCATTAGTTACGATAACACCACCCATAGAATCAACAATCATCTTATCCATACCCTTTGGACCTAGTGTTGTCCGAACGGTTTGTGCAACTGCTTTAGCTGCAGCAATGTTATTTCTTTGAGCGTCTCTGCCAGTCGTTCTTTTAGTATCCTCTGGTAAGATAAAAATTGGTTGCATATTATTATTGTTTGTCATAATTTCCACCCCAAAAATAAAAGATAATACAACCTCACAAGAAGGCTGTTTTATAAAAATTGTGTAAGATGTTAGTACAATTATTGATTTAATGCACCAGAACTCACTTTTTGAGCATAATAATCTTTATTAACCCCGACACTCCTACATGAGCAGAGGGATACTTGTGGCAAGCATATTATTTTTGGGTACAGCAGGAAGTTCTGCAGTAGTTAGTAAACAATTACGATCTTCTGGAGGAATTATTCTACAGGTAGAAGACCTTCAATTTCACCTAGATCCTGGACCTGGAGCGTTAGTTAAAGCTAAAGAGTATGGGGTTAATTTAAACCACACCACAGCAATTCTTGTTACTCACAATCATTTGAATCATTGTAATGACTTAAATATGATTATTGAAGCAATGACCCACTCGGGAATAGAACATAGGGGGATTGTTTTAGGAAGTAAATCTATTTTTCAACCAACAGAAGATAGTCATCCAGTTATAACAAAATTTCACCAAAATTTAGTTGAAAAGGCCATTCCAATGGAAAAGAATCACAAGGTGGGGATAGAACTTACTGAGATTAACGCTTTATCGGCGGACCACACAGACAAAACAGCAATTGGCTTCAAATTTTTCTGTCCTAGATTCACTTTAAGTTATACGGGGGACACTGCTTTAACTCCACAATTGTTAGAGGAATTAACCGGTTCCGACATTATAATTATGAATGTTCCTTATCCTGGAAACAAAGCACAAGGCAAGAATTTAGATACGGAAGCAGCGATAAAAATTATAACTCATGTACGGCCAAAGTTAGCTATCATGACACATTTTGGTTTGGATATGTTAAGAACAGATCCTTTGGTAGAGGCAAGAGAAATCCAAAGAGTTACTGGAGTGCAGACGATTGCTGCTAAAGATGGTTTATTAGTTTCTCCTCAAAATTATAGTGAATATCGTAGTCCTGTTAGAGGATATAATTAAGTAAATAAAGTACCGCTAAACCAATTAAACATCCAGAAGAAATGAACGGCATAGCAGGATAAAACTTTTTTTCTTTACCTATTTTGAAGAGAATAATTAATCCAGATAATGCAAAAAATGGTACTAAAAGACTTTGCCACAACCCCATCTCTTTAAGAATTACTCCTGCAAAGATTAAAGGAAAAGCAACATCTCCGCCGCCTAACATTGCTACCCTACCTTTGGATGACTTTGTTTTAACTTTAAGGAGAAGCGTTTTTTTCAAAGTTGTTTTTACTTTTTCAGGAAGGATATTTCTCTTTAATTGATAAGGAATTAAAAATCCAGCAAAAACCTTAGCTTTAGTTTGCGACTTGGCCATTTTAATCATATGTTTAGATTTCCAAACAGCATAAGCATCATAAAGTGCGATTAAAATTAAAAGAATAACTCCAGAAAAAATGTTAAAGATTGGGACAAAGATAACCGCTAATCCACCATAAATAAATAGTTCAGTTATATTCTGAATCCAAACATTTGGTTTAAAAATCTTCCAAAGAGATAACAATAAAGCTAGAAATAAAGCAATAGAATAAGGAATAAAACTACCAAAGGCAATAGTTAAAGCGATGGTGATTGCCAATAAAAACCAGATCTTCCAAACCCAAGTTAAATTGAAACGAATTAATAAAAGTAAGATTCCCGTGCCAATTAAAACTGCTAATAAAATAGGGATATATGAATGGTTTTCTTGAATTGGTGGTCTTTCCACAAAAGGAATTTCTTTAAAAGTAGTTTTTCCTTCAACTTCGGTTTGTTTAACATCAATATTTTGAGTTAAAATTAAAATGCCTAAAAATTGCGCTATCAGAAACATTAAAATGAGGATGGTAGTAATCTTAAGATTGTGCTTCATAGGAGATGAAACTTTAACAAATAATTTAAACCCGCGTAACTACTCTCCAGAGATGAATTTATCGAAAGGTTTATAAAACATATGCTTTATTATGTGTAAATGGTACTCACAATAACCCCTAAAAAGAAAACTTTTGGTCAAATAATTTTAGATCAAACTTCATACGTTCAAAGGTTAAATCAAGATAATGCTGCATTAGAAGCTGCAACACTTTCTACTGAATCATTAAGTGGAAATAATGTAAATGATTTTCAAGACTTTGTTACAAAGCTTGCGGCTGCAGCTGATGTTAGTGTTCCACTTCCAGCAGGCAGATTAGAAGATGTAATTGCAAGAACAGAATATATCCAAGAATTAACTAGAGAACATGAAGCAAGAAAAAGACATTTATTTGAAGATCGCGCTTATTCAGCAGAATTGGGAGTAGAACCAAGCACATTAAAACAGTTTGCAGACATTGCAAAAAAAGTAGTTTATTTTGTGGAAGATCCAAAATTATGGGAAGTGAGAACTAATGGTACCCAAGTAACAAAAAATCTTCCTATAAGGGCAGAGGATTTAATTAGATTATTATCTTTAAATTCAGAACTCTATCAATCTAACGCACAGTTACAAAAGGCATGGTTAGGATTAGCTGATTATCTACAAGCAAGTATCTTGCCGGAATTATCAATGTTAATTACTTCTGGAGTTAGAGCGAATACAGAAGACGACACAATACATTCTCTTACTTTAATGAAAGAAGCAGCAATTATTCCACGCATCTTACGAGCTAGAGATAAACGAGAGCATAGAAAATCTGAGAAAGATGAATATTATACTGGTGTTGAAGAAATGATTAAAGATATTCCCTTTCCAGAACTAAGTAATGAAGACTTAAGAGAAATGTTAACAGAACATTTAGGAATATTAGTTCATACTGATCCATCCCAACAAGTTGTAGGGGAAATGTTTACTCCAGCAGAACTGCAAGCTATAAGTGCGGTTGTAATGTCAAATGATGGTGTAGCAACTCCAGAATATTTATTCTTTAAAGCTGTTTACGATTTGAATGGATTAGTTGGAAAGACAACTTATAATTATCCTGCCCAATCTGGCAGATTATTAACAGAAGCATTAACACAAGATGAGCGTTTAGTTGAACCTGCTGTTGAGTTGGCCAAACATTATCTGCAAAGAGCAGAAGAAGGAGAATCTGTAGCAGGAGTTTTAGCTAAGGTCCCATTAAGAGCGATTGTTGATACAGTTCCAAATAAAATTGCTGAGATTTTAACACAAGAAGAACTATTAGTGCCTCTTGCAATTCGTGTTGCAGAAGAGTATCACACTATTGGAAAAAAAGATTCTGCAATCTCAACATTAAATGGGGTTGAAGTTGCAATAGGTAATAATGTAAGAAAATTACTTGTGTTAAGTACTGCATACTGTCACATCAAAGAGCAAGATAGATCAAACCAATGTTACGCTCGTGCTGTAATCGAGCCCATGGCTAGAGAAATGGATGAAGCTTTCACAAGATATAATAGAACAAACTTTGCAAAACATGTGGGATATTTGTTAAGAAGAGATTTTGCAGGAGAAAGAAGACTAACTACAGAACAGGCTGATCGATTGATGGTAGAAGTTGGAAAAGGCTTAATTATAAAAGATCAAGAAAAAGCTGATGGGTTCTACAAAACTCTAAGAGCCGCTTTTGAAATGACAGACACAAAAATTTGATTACGAGAATATATTACCATCAATTTTTTGATTAAATTTTTCTTTGTTCTTATTATTATGAACTAATTCTTTAAACAAAGGAATTTTAACAGGCACAGCAAACTTGG
>Ga0210006_1001338_pt1 | contig 17161 bp, 18 predicted proteins | sample CryGey02umfilter_2_FD_185452 | JGI IMG/M metagenome (GOLD analysis project Ga0210006, IMG submission 185452) | Groundwater microbial communities from aquifer in Utah, USA - Crystal Geyser 4/10/14 0.2 um filter (SPAdes) (version 3) | ecosystem: Environmental > Aquatic > Deep subsurface >... | reverse complement strand
ATATTCAATGTTCTTGTCTTCAGTAAGATCCTTGTGTTCTTGTAATTTTATCATTTCTTCCCAAAAGGCCTATAAGGCCTATTAAAAAAAGTAAAGAACTCACAGTCAAGAGTATATTAACAGAGCCAATACGGTCTGCCAAAGACGCTGAAATAAGCATGGCCAACAAAAAAGCCAAATGCACGACTATTTCAAGAGAGCTAAACACCTTGCCCCGCATAGAGTTATCAGTAAACTGCTGGACCATGGTATTAGATATCACCATGATAGGAGAAACTACCAAACCAAGGATAAAAGCTAATATCATCGCTATCATAAGGTTTGGTATCTTCAAAACTGCTAAAACAAATGAGAATAATACCATCCCAGCCAGCAAAATACAAGCAAAAACAGTTTTAAAGCCCGATGCCTTATACCCTAACCTGCCATAAGCCAAAGAGCCCAAGAACAACCCCAGGCCAAGCGCTACGACAAGGAGTCCTATCTCTTTTGTGACTGAAGAAAAGGCCTTCTGCACAAAAACAATTGATACCACATATATAGAACCCAGGGCCGCCCACAAAAGAAAAAGGATACCGAAACACGACCTTATTTGTTTCTGATTCTTCAAAAATATTAAAGCTTCTTTCATCTCGTCAATAGCTGACTTACGTATAACTTCAGCTATTTCCTTGCCTACATCTATGAGGCGTTCTCTTTTAAGGTCTCTCATAGCTTTTGTACTTAAGAAAAATATCATAATGCCCGAAATAAGAAAACTGGCGCCATCGATCAAAAAGCCGCCTTCAGCCCCGACCATGCCCACAAGTATGCCGCCTAACCCTAAGCCAAACATCGCGGCAACCATGCCCGTAGTATTTACAAGCGAATTGGCTAAGAGCAGGTCATCGTTTTTAACAAGGTCAGGGATTATAGACATCTTGGCCGGGACATAAAACCTGCCTATGGAAAATACCAAAAAGACAATGATATAAATAGGCAAAAGCGAATTCAGACGCATAAAATAAAAAGGTATAAATAAAACTAAAATACCACGCAGTATGTCGCAGACTACCATGGTGCGCCTGCGGTCCCACCTGTCAACATATACGCCGGCAATAGGCCCTATAAGAAAAACCGGGATGATAGTGAAGCTCATGAGCTTGGCCATCTGCACAGTTGAGCCAGGAGCGAATTTATAGATAAGCGCTATAAGCGCCATCTGGTCTAATCTGTCCCCGAACTGAGAAATTATCTGGCCTACCCAAAGAAGGGAAAAATTGCGGTTTCCTAAAATATTCCTGAATCTTGCCATTACTATTCGCCTATATTTAGAATATCCCGACTCAGCGAAAAAACTGCTTCATCTGGATTTCGCTAAATGCGCCTGCATTTTAACCGCTGGGCGCACATTGTGCTCAAAGCCGATGAGTGGAATCGAACCACCGACCTTCGCTTTACGAAAGCGCTGCTCTACCAACTGAGCTACATCGGCATTTTATCTAGCCTGCTCGTCCTAAGGCATAGCCGAAAGACTGAGTTACATCGGCATAATAACCGAGTTCGAGCTTAAAGTATACCAAATGAGTGCCAGGAACTCAAGAAAGTTCCTGCAATATCCCCTGCAACTGTTTACCGAGAAGCGCCAGAGAATACTTTTTTTCAACATCCTGGCGTGCCTCCCTGCCCAACCTTTTGCATAAGCCTTCATCCTCTATTAAAGCTGACATCTTCTCAATAAACTCACTCTGACTGCCAGCCAAAAAACCATTAATACCGTCACGCATTATATTATACAGTTTAAATAGTTATCTCTTATATTTCAAGCAAAAGCTGATAAAAATGAACACGTATAAGCCTAAAACCAGCCAAAGGCCAATGCCAGGGAACTCATAGTAAGCAAATGGAAGGCCGCAAAAAAGGCCGTTTATTTTCAAAAGAAGGAAGATCAGAAACTCTACAGCCTGGGCTATAGGATGCGCCAAGCACAAAGAAAAACTCCCCAGGGCTACCAACACAAACCCTGATGTCACGACCAACATGGCCAATGGCACGATCACCATATTGGCCGGAACCGTTATGATAGAGAAACTCCCAAATACACCCGCAAGCAAGGGAGCCGTCCCTATCCAGGCGCACAGAGAAACAGAAAAATAACTTATAGCTATTTCCCAAGTTCTATTGATATCGCGATGCTTAAAGATGCCGTTTATCTTTGGAAAAAGCCAGACAATAAAAAATACGCTCAAAAATGATAGTTGAAACCCAACGTTAAATAACTGCAAAGGATCAAAAGCCAAAATTAAAAGAGCGGCTAACGCCAGGCTATTATAAAAAATAGGGTTGCGTTCTATCAAATAACTGAATAAAAAAACAATAGCCATAACAGTCGCGCGTGCCACAGGGCTGGATGAACCGGTAAGAAAACAATAAACTACTAAAAGTACTACGGTAAGTAAAAAACGCGTTGTCCTCGGTATCCTTATCGCTTTAAAGATCAGCAAAAAAATAAATGCCAGAAGCGCCGTGTGCGAGCCGCTGACAACCATAATATGCCAAGTCCCTGTTTTGACCATCATATCACGCACCGGGCGCATCCCTATGCCCTGTTCTCCCAAAAGAATACCATTAAGTATGACCGCTGAAAACTGCCCCACTAACGAAGTGATCGTATTTTTCATCTGGTGTTTCAGATCAAAGCTCAGGTGTTTTAGCTTACTCCCTTTTCTTATGCCAATACGCTCAACATAGCCGTTTTTTTTGACGCTCAACACTATCGGAGCTCCGCTTCGCGATACACTGGAAACCACGGCCCCTTTTGTCCTAAAAAACCCGGAGGGCTTGTAAAGAGAACCCTCAAGAATAAGCTCGTCGCCATATGCAAGATCAAGTTTTTGATAACACCGCACCAAAACTTTTCCGGAAACCTTATAGGTGAGCCCATGGGGCAGGATAGAGCCCCCCAGGCTCACGCCCATAGCCTCTTTTCTTAATTCTGATACACCAAACACAAAAGAGATATTCTTGCCTGAAACTTGAGGCTCAGAAATAACGATACCTTTGACCCGCGCTGCCTGTCTGACTAATTGTGTCGCGCGGGCTATAGGATCAGGCGCCGGCATTTGTGAATTCGCAAGCGTCATAGCGCCGATCAAAAAAGCGCAGGTAAATATAAAAAAATGCGACCACACTCTTTTTTTCAATAAAACAATACCCATAGCCGCGGAAATAAAAGCAAGGCAAAAAATGATGTAAAAAGCGCTGCAGCTGTAAAACTCAAAGACAATGCCAGAGCAAAAAAATACAGCCAATGGCACAAGCGGAGGCAAATAAAGCTTCTCAAGCCGTTCAAGAATATAGGTCAGAATAGTCATAGTTATTAAAGTAACTGCCACTAACTTTAGCCGGTGATCTGTTAAAAGAAAAAATTGGTTGGGCGTGGACGACTTCAAAGGAGCGCAGACCTGCCTACCGGCAGGCCTGCGCTCCTTTGACTGGAGCCGGAGCCTAAGCAATTTTTTCAAAGAACACAATACGGCAGGCTAAAATCGATGAATTGATATAAGTCACTGGAAAAGTACTTGAGGGGTCTAGGAGGGTAAGTTACTTCTCTTCTTCTGCCGCTATCTGCAGGCGCTCTATGCCGAGGCCATTTAATACATCTAAAACACGCACAACATTCTTGAAAGCAACAAGCCGGTCCACCTGAATGAACACATTAATGTCAGGATCACTTTTTGACATAATATCTAACTGGGATTCCAGCTCTTTTAGGGTCACTACAGCGCCCTCTAAATACATAGGGCCTTCACTGGAAAGCGTTATGGTGGCCGCGTCCGTCTTCTGCGCCGAGCCGGATACGTGTTTTGCTTTCGGAAGATTTACCTTGATATGTTTTGACTCCGTTTGATACATCAGAGGCGTCGTTATCATAAATATAACCAGCAGCACCAAAATAACGTCTGTGAACGGCGTTATATTGATCTCGGAAATTAAAGCCTGTTTTCTTGATCTTCTGTTCATGAATTTTTAACTGTGATCAAATCCATTATCTCTGACACGCACAATTCCATATCCGTAATGAAATTATCTATCTTTTTTATAGAATAATTATAGGCTATGACCGCGGGCACTGCCACGCAAAGGCCTGCGGCAGTACAAACAAGCGCCTCGGATATACCATTGATCACAACGCTGATGCCGCCCGTGCCCACCATGGCGATATCACGAAAAGCCCTTATGATACCTAAAACAGTCCCAAAAAGGCCTATATAGACCGAGGTAGAACCTATGGTGCCGATTATGCTCGTGTAACGCTCTAACTTTGTCGTCTCAATAGCTATCTCGCGCTCCATGGTATTGGCTATGACGATATCGCTATGACCATGCAGTTTAAGCCCCGAATACACAACAGCGGAAAATGGCGTATTAACGATATCACAGATCTCCAGCGTCCTATTAATATTGCCCTTCTCCAACTCTTTCTTTATCCGCGTCATAAACTCTACCCTCTTTATTCTGGACCTCTTTTTGAAATAAAAGAACCTTTCAAAAATAACGGCAAGCGACAAGACAGAACAAAATAAAAGGATATACATCGTAAAACCACCTACCTGCACCAACTGCCATAAAGTCATATCAATCTCCTTATCTTTGCTTATTATAGGTACTTATTCCCCTCAAGGATAACTCCGAAGCGAGCGCAGTAAATTATTGCACAAGTATGTCGTGCAAAAATTTACAAGCGTTTTCGCAAGGAGCACATCATTTCACAACCAGATATCTCTGCAATCGTTTAAGTTTATCGTCAGTTATACCTCTGATATTTTTAAGTTCGGATAGGCCCTTGAATCCACCCTGCGATGCCCTGGCGGCTATTATCGCGTCCGCGGCCTTCTCTCCTATATCAGGCAACGCAATCAACTCCTGGCGCGTAGCCAGGTTTAAGTCCAGAGCCGCGGGCGCGGACTTTCGCGAATATATATCTATGAGACAAAAATTACAACCCGTTGTTTTCTTAAAAACGCTTAAACCCAACCCCAGAATAAAAAGAAAAGACAGAAATAAAATGACCTTGCGTTCTTGAATAGTAAGATGGATCATATGGAATACCACAAATAATGAGATACAATGACATCCCGCCGAAGTCCACCGTTGATCTAGCCGCGGCCAGAGGCGGGAACTGCCACTATGCTGACTAATTTTCCAGGCACAACGATGATCTTTTTAACGCTAATGCCCTTAAGCCATTCTTTTACCTTAGGGTCGCCTAAAGCTAAGAGCTTTACCTCTTCTTCGGAAGCCTCAACACCGGCATTGACCTTAGACCTTACTTTACCATTGACCTGAATTACATAGCTCACTTCGTCTTCTTTTATAAAAGCTTCATCAAAAGATGGCCATGAAGCCTTGAACACGCTTTCTTTTCCTCCCAGCATATGGTTCATCTCTTCGCAAACATGAGGAACAAAAGGCGCCAATAACGTCACAATAGCCCGCAACGCGTCCACAGCCTCTTCAGACTTCTGCTCCGGCTCGGATAATCTGTAGAGTTCATTAACCAGCTCCATAATGCTGGATATCGCCGTGTTGAACTTAAAGCCGCCCTCCATATCCTGAGTGACTTTCTTTATCGTCTTGTGCATTTTTTTAATTACGGCGCAATGACGCCCGGGCAGCAATTGGCCCTTATCTTTACGCAAGGCCCCCGTATGGGGCAATGCCGCTACCAGCCGCCAGACGCGGCATAGAAAACGCCACGCGCCGTCCATTCCAGTATCATTCCAATCCAGCTCAGCCTCGGGCGGAGCCGCGAAAAGAATGAACAAACGAAGAGTATCAGCCCCATATTTCTTAATTATCTCATCTGGATCCACAATATTGCCTTTAGACTTAGACATAACTTCGCCATCTTTTAATACCATGCCCTGTGTAAGCAATCTGTCAAAAGGTTCGGCAAGGTGAACCTGGCCCAGATCTTTTAAAAACTTAGTGAAGAACCTTGAATATAAAAGATGCAAAACCGCGTGTTCAATACCGCCAATATATTGGTCCACGGGCATCCAGTATTTTGCCTCCTCTATATCAAAAGGCGCTTTTGTATCGCGCGGCGAACAAAATCTTAAAAAATACCACGAAGAATCCAGGAACGTCGCCATAGTATCTGTTTCACGCCTGGCTTTTTTACGGCACTTAGGGCATTGCGTCTCAACAAAACTTTTTACTTTGCCTAAAGGGCTGCCGCCTTCTCCGGATATCTTGACATTTTTAGGCAGGACAACTGGAAGGGCTTCTTCAGGCACAGGCACAACACCGCAGGAATCGCAATAAATGATAGGAATAGGCGTGCCCCAATACCGCTGGCGCGAAATAAGCCAATCACGCAGGCGCCAGTGAACTGACGCCTTGCCCATTAGCTTTTCTTCCATCCAAAGCGCTATCTTCTTTTTTCCTTCAGCGCTAGTGTAACCATTGAAAGCGCCTGAATTTACCATGATGCCTTCGTCTTCGTAAGCTTCAACCATATCCTCAACGCGCGATTCTTTATCTTTCGGGGTAATTACAACGCGCATAGGCAGATTATTCTCTTTAGCAAAAAGAAAATCTCTCTGGTCGTGCGTAGGCACAGCCATGATAGCGCCTGTGCCATATTCCATAAGCACATAATCCGCTACCCAGATAGGTATCTTTTCACCATTAACCGGATTGATCGCGTAGGCTCCGGTGAATTTACCCTCTTTTTTAACATCGGTTCCGACGCGCGCCAACTTACTTTCAGCTGCCACCTTATCAATAAATCCAAGGACCTCTTTTTCCTGCGGTTTATTGACTATCAATTGTTTGACTAAAGGATGTTCGGGGGCCAAAACTACATAAGTCGCGCCAAATATCGTATCGGGCCGCGTGGTAAAAACACGCAATACCTCGCCATTCTCAAGTTTAAAATATATCTCAACGCCATAGCTCTTGCCTATCCAGTTCTTCTGCATAGTAAGGACGCGCTCAGGCCAATTTTTCAATGTATCCAAGCCGCTCAAGAGCTTATCCGAATAGGCTGTTATCTTCAGGTACCACTGATCAAGCTCTTTCTCAACAACAGGCGTGGAACAACGCCAACACCCACCGCCTATGACCTCTTCGTTGGCCAATGTAGTCAAACAGCTCGGGCACCAATTCACATAAGAGGCCTTTTTATACGCCAGGCCTTTTTCAAACATCTTTAAGAATATCCACTGGTTCCATTTATAATATTCAGGCAGGCACGTGGCAAGCTCCCTGTCCCAATCATAAGAAAACCCCATCCTGAACAATTCTTTCTTCATCCGGTCAATACACTCACACGTCCACTTTCCGGGATCGGTATTATTCTTGATAGCGGCATTTTCAGCTGGCTGGCCGAACGCGTCAAATCCTACAGGATGAAGTACATTAAAACCACGCAACATCTTATACCGGGCTATTACGTCGCCTATTGTATAATTGCGCACGTGGCCCATGTGTATCCTTCCAGAAGGATATGGGAACATCTCCAGGACATAATATTTCCGCTTATCAGGCAGGCTTTGAGATCTATAGAGCTTGCGCTCCCTCCATACTTTCTGCCACTTCTCTTCTATATGTTTAAAATCAAATTCCATGGTTTTACCGGTTAGCGATTTACGATCTGTGGAAACATGGACGCCAAGATACATCGTCAGCTATTGCAGGGCCCCTTTAAAAAATCAGCGATGGTAGCTAATAGTTCTACGCTATCAAAAGGTTTCAAAAAATAGGCATCCGCCCTTGAGATAGAATCTTTGATGCTGAACGCGTTTTGAGCAAGGCCTGTAACTACAATAATAGGAATGCTTTTAAATTTATCATTGTCTTTAAGTTCGTTTAATATCTGCTCCCCGCCTATCTTAGGAAGCACTAAGTCAAGCAAGATCAGGTCAGGCGACAATGTCTTGGCCTTTTGAAGGCCGTCCTGGCCGTCAAAGGCCTGAATGACATCATAACCGCTGATCTCCAGGCGCATCCTTATAATGAGCGCTATTTCACGCTCATCTTCTATGACTAATATGCGTTTTTTCATATGTAAAACTATACCAAAAAGCCATTCTGCTGGCAATGCCTATTTTAGTTGGGCAAAATGTTGACAATAAGACCTATGTATACTATGATTATTGAGAAAATTTGGGGCTGTAGCTCAGCTGGGAGAGCACCTGCATGGCATGCAGGGGGTCAGGGGTTCGAACCCCCTCAGCTCCACCAATTTTTTACGACAAGTAACCCCACATCCCTTCATGCTAAAAAAATTCATCCCTGTTTTAGGGCTTACGGAGATCGTTATAGGCACAACGACCTTTATCGCTATAACCCACAGCCTCAACTCCGGAGTATCCACAAAACCGCCCAATACCTTAGCCTTCATTGTCTTAAGCAGCTTTATTTCAGCCTCGCTTGGCGCGGGGATACTGATGCGTTGGGAGTATTCAAGAAAGCTCTTTATATTTTTTGCAGGTTGGATCATCTTAAGCAAAATACTCATTTTTACGAACATCATTACGCTAAACGGCGCGCTTGAAACAACCGTACCCTTAAGCCTTAAAAACGCAATTTCCTGTGTTTACCACTTACTGGCTATTTTTTACTTCCACCACCCGGGCATAAAAGCGGAGTTCAAACATGAATGATCAAAAAAAGGCCGTTCTTACGCTAACGGCATTACTCTTCGTTATTTTCACGTCTTACGCCTCACCATTTCAAGGCCGGGCCAATAATAGCCTCCTTGTCCTGACGTTAGACAATAAGATCATTGGGCCCGTTATTGCAGATTATATTTCAAAGGGCATTGACAAAGCTGCTAAAGAAAACTATTCAGGCATCATCCTGATCATGGATACACCAGGCGGCCTTCTTGAATCCACGCGTTCAATCGTAAAAAAGATCATGAATTCCCCTATACCCGTCATCACCTATATAGCTCCCAGCGGCTCCCGCGCGGGTTCAGCAGGCGTTTTTATCACTCTCGCGTCACATATAGCCGCAATGGCTCCGTCCACCAATATAGGCGCCGCGCATCCGGTGATACTCGGCGAAGGCGAAAAAAGCGAGCACTCGCTAAAAAGGTCTATAGAAGAACTTACGGACACGCTCAACCGCAAAAAGGCCAAAAACGCGGAGAAAAAAATTGAAGGTACTGATAACCCCATGGAAGACAAGGTAATGAATGACACGATTGCCTGGATAACAACTATCGCGAAGGCCAGGAACCGTAACGCGGATTGGGCAAAGCAGGCCGTGCTTGAAAGTGTTTCAGCGACAGAAAAAGAAGCCCTTGATAAACGAGTCATTAACCTTGTAGCAGACAATATGAATGACCTGCTTAAAAAAATTGACAATATCTCTATCGGAATGCCGCAAAACGTAGTGACGCTCCACACGAATAATGCCCAACTGGATCATTTCGATCTGACTACGGGCCAAAACATCCTAAACACCCTCATCAACCCTAATCTAGCGTATATCTTCATGCTGATGGCATTTCTGGGGCTATTTATTGAATTCACGCACCCGGGGGTGATCTTCCCAGGTATCGTCGGTGTAATATCGCTGATCCTCGCGTTCTATGGATTTGCTGTACTGCCTGTAAATTTTGCCGGGTTCCTTCTTATAGCTTTAGCCATAATCCTTTTTATCGCGGAGGCATTGACCCCTGCCACATCCGGCCTAATGACACTCGCGGGCGCGGTCTCCATGCTCATAGGCTCCCTTATGCTCATAGACTCAACATTCTTAGGAATAGGGGTATCCTTGAACATCATTCTTCCATTCATCTTAGCCATAGCAGCAATAGTCATCTTCCTGGTTATGAATGTCGTTAAAACCCATAATAAAAAAGCCTCATCAGGCGCGTCTATGTTGATAGGAGAAATAGGCGTGGCCCAAACAGACCTAAACCCTGAAGGCCAGGCCTTTGTAGCCGGGGAAATATGGACCGCCTTTGCCCCATCAGGAGAAACCATAAAAAAAGGAGAAAAAATAAAAGTATTAGGGATTGACAAGATCAAGCTCAATGTGTCAAAATATGAAGCCTGATCTGAGTCAACCCCTTGCTTAGACACTTGTAAATTTCCTGCCTGAAAACCTGGCATAAAATTTACTGCGTAAGCCTGCCGGCAGGCAGGCTGCGGAGTTAACTTTAGAAGGAATAAAAACTTACAATAGACAACATTAAGGAGGTACAAAATGAGTTTTCCGATAATTTTTACTATTTTCGTAGTAATATACCTGCTCAATTCTATAAAAATATTAAATGAATACGAAAGGGGCGTCATATTTCGTTTAGGCAGGTTACTGCCCAACGTTAAAGGCCCCGGCATTATCCTGGTATTCGCTCCCATAGACAAAATAATACGCGTGAGCCTGCGCACCGTGACCTTGGACGTGCCTCCACAGGACGTCATTACCAAAGACAACGTTTCAGTCAAAGTTAACGCGGTCATATATTACAAGGTTATGGACCCCAACCGAGCCATAGTTGAAGTTGAGGATTTCTCTTATGCCACGTCACAGATGTCACAGACGTCGCTGCGCAGCACGTTAGGCCAGGTGAGCCTTGATGAATTATTGTCAGAAAGGGAAAAGATAAACTCAGAGTTGCAGAAGATCATTGATAAAGTTACAGACCCATGGGGCATTAAAGTCTCCCATGTTGAAATAAAACACGTTGACCTGCCTCAGGAAATGCAGCGCGCCATAGCCAGGCAAGCTGAAGCTGAAAGAGAAAGGCGCGCCAAGGTCATATCAGCTGAAGGCGAATATCAGGCTTCGGAAAAACTTTCCATGGCAGCGGAAGTATTGCAGAAACAACCCATGTCTTTACAGATGCGCTATCTGCAGACGCTTATGGATATCTCAACTGAAAAATCTTCCGTTATAGTCTTCCCTTTCCCTATGGAAATGCTGCAGTGGTTTAATAAGCAGGGGAGCAAATAGAGATATTTTCGCGCCGAAGTGGTGGAATGGCATACACGACGGTCTCAAAAACCGTTAGGTTCACGCCTGTGAGGGTTCGACTCCCTCCTTCGGCACCATTTCTTCACTACCCCTTGCCCTTGGAATAGTTATATCTATGATATATACTTAAATGCAGATAAAGGTAAACCATTCGCAAGAATGGGGTACAAAGCTAAAGTATCCTGCCGAACAATGCAGGACAGCCAGTTGCCTAAACAGTGGCCTATTCTTGGAGTAAAAGAATAGGTTTTTTATTTATAGGAGTTACTTCGTGCAGAATGCTACCGTACTGACTAACCTTAAGAAAATACTCCTCGTTGATGATGAGCCGGATATATTAAATGTCCTTAAATCGTTTTTTGAGCGAACACAATTTTTTCATATCTGCTTGGCTTGCGACGGTGAAGAAGCGCTGCGCAAGATAAATACCGACCCGCCTGACCTGATCATTCTAGATCTTGGCCTCCCCAAACTTCCAGGAATAGAAGTCTGTAAAAAAGTCAAAATGAATGAAAAACTTCAACATATACCTATTATTGTGCTTACGGTAAAAACCGAAGATGTTGATAGGATCATCTGCAAAGTCATCGGAGTGGATTTCTATATGGTCAAGCCGCTAAACCTGCGCGAACTGCTAGAAACTGTTAATAAAACGCTCAGGTTAGAGAACACTTAAAAAACCGCCTGATCAGACCAATAATATAGCCCTGCCATGAACCTCAACCGTATCTCCTTTTCTAAGCTTCCTGCGGACCCTCTTTTCAACGACATTGTTGACTTTAACGGAATCCGCAATAATAAGCATTTTTGCCTGTGCTCCGGTGGGCACAATATTCACCGCTTTCAGGAGATTATCCAGCTCAATATATTCAGATGAGAGTTTGAATTCCAGCGATGGTTTGCTCATTAGTTCGTAAGAACTTTGAAGGCTTGGATGTATTTCTGAGATGTTTTTTCAATTATCTCAGGAGCGACTTGCGGGGCTGGAGGCGTTTTGTCCCAGTTAAGGGTTTCTAAATAATCGCGCACAAACTGCTTATCAAAACTAGGCTGAGGCTTTCCTGGCGTGTATCCTTCTGTTGGCCAAAACCTTGAAGAATCAGGCGTCAAGATTTCGTCAATAAGAATAAGTTTGCCTTCATATTCTCCGAATTCAAACTTGGTGTCAGCTATTATTATTCCTTTTGTCAGGGCGTACCTGGCTGCTTTCTCATAGAGCCCGATACTCTTTTCCTTTATCTCCCTAAACGCGTCTTTACCCACAAGCTTTATCGCCGCGGCCTCGTCAATATTGATATCATGCCCTACTTCGGCTTTTGTGGAAGGCGTAAAGACAGCCTGAGGTAATTTTTCAGACTCCCTTAGGCCGCCTGGCAAGGCAATACCGCAAACAGAAGACTTGAGCCTATATTCCTTCCAGCCGGAACCCGATAAATAACCACGCACAATACACTCTATTGCCATAGGCCTGGCTTTTTTAACAAGCATAGAACGGCCGCTTAGCTCATCCTTATATTTTCGAAGTTCCTTGGGGTATTGCAGGACATCCGCGGTCAGTAAATGATCTCCCGTTATACCCTTCAAATAATCAAACCAAAACAGGGATATCTTTGTCAAAACCCTGCCTTTTTCAGGTATGCCGCATCCGAGCACCACGTCAAAGCAAGAGATGCGGTCAGTAGCAACTATTAAAAGTTTATCGCCTAAGTCATAGACATCCCTGACCTTGCCGCGCCGCGATAGTTTTATATCTGGAAATTCTGTCTTTAGGACGATATTTTTCTGCATCGACAAGGCCCTACCCATAACCTATATGCTATTAACTATAAACTATTTTATTCTTGCAGCCTCTTATTCTGCGCTTCCCATTCCTGCCATAACTCCGCGGGGAGCCTATCGCCAAACATAGATAAGAATTCCTTCTGGCTCTTCATCTCTTGCAGCCATTCAAACCTATCGATCTCTAAAAGTTTCTTTAAATTTTCTTTTTGGAAATGAAGCCCTGTCATGTCAAGACTGTCAAGGGCCGGAATAAAACCGATAGGCGTGCGCACGGCCTGCGCTTTATTATTGCACCTGTCTAATATCCACTCCAGCACCCTTAAATTTTCGCCAAAACCAGGCCATAATAATTTTCCGTTTTCATCAGCGCGAAACCAGTTTACATGGAAAATTTTAGGCACCTTTTCTAAACGCTTGCCGATATTCAACCAATGCGCGAAATAATCTCCCATGTGATATCCACAAAAAGGCAGCATAGCCATGGGGTCACGCCTGACTTCACCCTGAAGGCCAAACTGGGCCGCTGTCCTCTCTGACGCCATTGTAGCGCCAACATAGACGCCGTGCTGCCAGCTAAAAGCTTCATAGACCAACGGCGCCACGTGGGCTCTCCTGCCGCCAAATACGATCGCTGAAATAGGCACACCGTGATGATGCTCAAGCCTAAAAGAAATAGAAGGGCACTGAGACGCGGGCGCGGTAAAACGGCCGTTGGGGTGAGCACCTTTAATTATCTGGCCTTTTTCATCTTTGGCTCCCGGATGCCAAGGCCTGCCTTGCCAATCAAGGCCTCCGTCTGGAGGCGGCTCATCTCCGCCTTCCCACCAAACAGTAAAATCCTTTTTCAGGAGAACGTTCGTAAAGATGGTATTCTTCTTTATTGTGGCCATGGCATTAGGATTAGTCTTTGAATTCGTGCCAGGAGCTACACCAAAAAAACCTGCCTCCGGATTAATGGCCCATAGAGACCCATCAGTATCTATTCTCATCCATGATATATCGTCGCCAATAGTCCATATCTTATAACCTTTCACTTTCAGGCCTTCCGGAGGGATCAACATAGCCAGATTAGTCTTACCGCAAGAACTGGGAAAAGCCGCGGCAATATATTCTACACGGCCGTTAGGCTCTTCAACACCCATGATCAACATATGCTCGGCAAGCCATCCTTCACGCTTAGCTAAATAACTGGCTATACGAAGCGAAAGGCATTTTTTTCCTAAAAGGACGTTACCACCGTAGCCAGACCCCACGCTCCATATAGCGTTATCTTCAGGAAAATGCAGGATAAGCCTCTTATTAATATCCAGATCAGCCTTGGAATGAAGGCACTTAGTGAACTCACCATCCACGCCAAGATAATCTAAAACTTTTTGGCCTATTTTAGTTGTTATGCGCATATTAAGGACAACGTAGATGCTGTCGGTTAACTCAACGCCTGTTTTGCTAAAATATGAACCCACGGGCCCCATAGAAAAAGGAATAGCATACATCGTCCTACCCTTCATCGCGTCGCGAAAATAAAGGCTCGCCTTCTTATAGCCATCTTTAGGTGACATCCAGTTATTGGTAGGGCCCGCATCTTCTTTTTTTTTGACGCAGATATAGGTGAGATGTTCAGTGCGCGCCACATCGTTGACAGCAGTACGGTGATAAAAACAGCCTGGAAGTTTCTCAGCGTTCAAGCGGATGAGCTCACCCGTTGCCACAGCTTCATCTTCCAGGCGTTTTTTTTCTTCCTCAGAACCATCTATCCAGACAACGCGATCAGGTTTGCATAGAGCCGCCATTTCAGCGACCCATGCTTTCAGTTTCGCGTGCCTGATATTTCCTGTTCCCCCTTTAGATAACAAAAAAGACATTTTCTAAAAACCTAATCAGCAGAGCTGGTGTTTAAAGCATTCTTTAAAGCAGCCCAGGTTTTCGGCCCGACCTTGCCGTCAGCAGCCAAGCTATTCTTGCTCTGAAATTCCTTAATAGCCTCTTTGGTTTTAGGGCCGATGCTTCCGTCAACTTCTCCCGAGTAAAGGCCTAGGTTCTTTAAGGCCTGCTGGATCATCTTTTCGTCCAGGTTCTCCGATACTTGGCCCGCGGCCGTATCTACCAATGGGGCCTCTGTATTAACAACGATGTTGGAGACTGGCTGGGCCGCGGATGGAACAGATCTTTGTTTAGCCGCGTCTACCGGCTGTGCCAAAAGTGTATCGGCTTCATTTAAAGTAAATGTCTCAGAGTTTACGCTCGCCGTCTGCGCGGGGGCCTGCGTTTTGCCGCACCCCATCATAGCCACACCCAATAAAACCACTAACAAAATTCTCGTCTTCACCTTAAAAACTCCTTTCAAAAATATATTATTGTAAGTATTTTAAAAGTTTTTCTTTGGTATTTCTACCCGCGATACCGTCAGCCTTTAACTCCATATTTTTCTGGAATTCCATAATGGCAGTTCGTGTTTTCGGGCCGATCTTACCATCAACAACACCATCATAATAACCGGCATTTTTAAGCGCTTTCTGGATCTGCTTCTTGGTCATGGTATCTGCGCTTACGCCCTTTTCCGTCATCTCAGAGCCGCTTGATATTGAAGCGCCCGCGGTAGACGAAGTATCAGTTTCAAGCATTCCAACCTTGCTCTCTAAGGCCTGCACGCGGCTTTCAAGAGATGCCGAAGAACTAGGTCTAGTAGAAGCGCACCCTGCCAGGCAGATAATGCCTACGCAACCCAAAATTGTAAAAAGATAGTTTTTCATAAAGCCCTCCTCCCCCTTTTGTTATATCACATTATCCATATAAACTGTGATAGTTTGCGGCTTCAAATGGTTATAACTATATCACAAAGACCCCGAAAGTCAAACAATGGGTTAGCACAACACGTTAAAACCCTGGACATTCTGGAAAAATGCGAAAAATAACAAAAACAAAGATAAGGTGATCATAATAATAACCGTTGCCCAAGCTATAAGATTATATGCCCTGGAATTTACAAGATCTCCCATCAGGCGCTTATTATTGATAAGGCGAAGCATAAGTATAAGGATAAACGGCAAAAGGACGCCATTGGCTACCTGAGAAATAAGCATGATCTTGACAAGCGGTATATTAGGTATAAGGATGAACGCGGCGCCAAAAATAATTATGCCCGTGTAAAGAGAATAGAATTGCGGCGCCTCTTTGAAGCTTTTATTTACCCCCAATTCCCACCCCATACCTTCGCACACGGAATACGCGGTAGAAAGAGGCAGTATGGAAGTGGCAAATAACGAGGCGTTAAACAGGCCAAAGGCAAAAAGCAGATAGCAGTACTCGCCGGCTAAAGGCTTAAGCGCGAGCGCCGCGTCCTTGGCTGTTTCTATGCTTACACCGTGTTTAAAAAGCGTATCCGCGCACACGATCACAATAAAAAATGCTACTATATTTACTACAAAAGCTCCTATGATAATATCAAGGCGATGATACGCGTATTCTTTAAGCTTGATACCTTTTTCCACCACAGAAGCCTGCTGATAAAATTGCATCCAGGGCGCTATGGTCGTGCCAATAACTCCGATCAGCATAACAAGGTAAGCTCCCTTAAATTGAAATTGAGGCCTCAAAGTTTCGGAGCTGATCATCGCCCAATCGGGTTTTGTGATAAACCCTGAAATAATATACGAAACATAGAAAATGCAGGCTCCCAGGAAAACTTTTTCTACTGACTTATAATTACCTTTAACTACCAGCCACCAGACAAAGAACGCGCACGCAATAATCAAAACCGGCCTATTGATACCAAAAAGATCAGCGCTAGCCGCGATACCGGCAAACTCCGCCATAACATTCCCGATATTAGCCAAAACCAGGACGAACATGGAATAAAAGATCACTTTTACGCCGAATTCTTCACGGATAAGATCTGCCAAACCCTTGCCCGTAACAACAGCCATACGGCTGGCCATTTCCTGGATGACTATAAGAACAACAATGATGGGGATAAACGACCAAAGCAGAGAGAAACCGAAATGAGCCCCGGCAACCGAATATGTAGCGATACCGCCCGCGTCATTGTCAACATTGGCCGTGATAATGCCAGGGCCCATGACAGACAAAAATAACAAGATCTGCCGCCATCGTGAATTAATAAAATCCCTTAATTTTGACATAGATCAATACTCACAACTGTTTCTTTCTGCGTGTCCTGCGCCAGGCTATAGTCACCAAGCGGCTGAAAATATCGTCAATAGTAATGATACCTGCCAATACGCCGGAGGCGTCAACGACAGGAAGAGCATAGATCTTGTATTTATCCATAAGGAGGGCAATTTTTTTCACCTCATCGTCCACGTGGATAGAAACCGTTTTTTTCAAAGCCGCCTTCATCACGCTGTCAAGAGGATCGGCTGTTAACAGGCGGCGCAGAACA
>Ga0210006_1001337_pt1 | contig 17163 bp, 17 predicted proteins | sample CryGey02umfilter_2_FD_185452 | JGI IMG/M metagenome (GOLD analysis project Ga0210006, IMG submission 185452) | Groundwater microbial communities from aquifer in Utah, USA - Crystal Geyser 4/10/14 0.2 um filter (SPAdes) (version 3) | ecosystem: Environmental > Aquatic > Deep subsurface >... | reverse complement strand
TTTTTAAAATGTTTTAGAATTTTGTTTTCTAAGATAGTTGAACAGATAATATCAACTTCTGTAGTACCTATTGTTATAGTAAAAAAATCTTCTTGTGATATTGATATATTTTTATGTAGTGATTCTAGTTCTTTAATAAATTCATTTGTATTTTTGTATATTATTTCAGAGAGTGGAAGTTTCGTCGTTATGTTTTTTATAGCCACGTCATGTATGAGTGGTTTCATTTTTTTAAATTCTTTTCGCAATCGTGATAGGGAAACTACTAGACTAGTGATGGTCACTTGTTTTTTGGTAAGTTCTTCTACTTTTGGACGTATACGATATGCATAGCTACTCATATTCATATAGCCATTTGTTAATGCATAATAAGCTTCTAACTCTGCCATTACTATATCTCGCACTATTGGTTGTATTTTTATCATTATGTGTATTCTAACAAATTTTACAAAAAGTCTCAAATACAATATCAATGTTAGAAAACTTAACATTGGTGGATGGTATCTCTATAATTCATTTAAGGAAATTGTTCCTACCAAAATAAAAAGGAAAGGATAAAAAACATGTGCGGAAAAGACGGAAATCAGGTTGATAGAGAAATTGTGGACAGTAAACAAGCGCATAAGGGACACAGAGAGGAATACTTCTTTTTCCCTTTCCCGGGATACGAAGTAGTAGCCTCAGATAGGTTACCAATGAAATTAAGCGCAAAAAACAAGAAGGATGCTTGTATTGAGGTGAGAAAAGTTGGACCAGGCATCCTTTGCCAAAAAATCGCGGAGATTATTTATTAAATCTTTGCTTTTATTAAAGCCAGCAACACCGAAAGGAAAAAATGTTTGTTGGCTTTTATTTTTATTTTTCATTTAAATCAACTACATTTAAAAAAGAAGATTTACTCATACAATTCTGGGTGAGTGCCTATATCTGAAAAAATAACTGTATTTTCGTTGGCATAATAAAATAAAACTCTATAATCACCAGTTATATTAATACTTCTTATGTTTTTATATTCACCAGTGAGTGCATGGTTATTTAATAAAAAATTAAAAGGATCTTCTGTAAAAATCTTGATTCGCTCAAGAGCTTTTTTCTGTATAAACTTGTCTTTCTTTTTAAAAGATTTATCAAAAATTTTAGTAGTTAGTATATATATCATAAAGAGAGAAGATGTTTTTCTAACTCTTTATAATTTTTACAAACTTTCATCTTACCACTTTTATATTCCTTTTCTGCATATTTAAATGACTTTCTTAAACGAGTATTTGGTATTTCTGGTGCGATAAATTCTATTTTTCTCTCTGTGATAATTCTTCTCAAAGAAGCATTTAAGGCAATAGAAAGAGTAAGTCCCATTTCATTTAGGACTTTTTTTGCTTCACTTTTTAATTTTGGATCTGTATTAAAATTTATAACTGCATTATTCATATATATAGTATATACCCATTATATACATAAGTCAAGTAATGTATGATTATCTATTTTTATTCTTCAAATAAATCAACCACGTTTAATACTTCATCAAACGAAGTGATACCATTTAATATTTTTACTACACCGTCTTGTCGCATAGAAAGTATTCCTTGAGCTCTGGCGACTTTTTTAATTTCTCTTTCACTTGGGTTTTGTGGCATTATTTTTTCTATAGCTTCATTTGTTTTGATAGCTTCAAATATACCTATTCGTCCGGTGTATCCTATCATATTACATTTTTCACAACCTACAGGAGAATATAATTTTATAGGTGCATCGGGATCTATATTATAATTTGAAAGATTTTTTCCTTCTTCTTTTATACTATCCATTACTAATTTCATTGTAGTTGATTCTTTTTCTGTTGGAGTTTTTTCAATTTTACAGAGAGGACATAATTTACGTACCAAACGTTGAGCAATTGATAATGATAATGCGGACACCATTATTTTTGGGTTTGCATTTAGGTCAATTAATCGTGGAATGACACCAGCTGCGTTGTTTGTGTGAAGAGTTGAAAATACCATATGTCCTGTCAAAGCTGATTCTATTGCTGTCTTTGCAGTCTCTGCGTCACGTATTTCACCTATCATCACTACGTCTGGGTCTTGTCTCAATGCAGATCGTAATCCTTCTAAGAATGTATATCCTTTTTCAGAATTTGTTTGTGTTTGAGTGATACCATCTAGGTGATATTCAATAGGATCTTCAATGGTTATTATTTTAATTTCATCTGAATAAATCTTTCTTAAAAATGCATATAGTGTCGTTGTCTTTCCGGAACCAGTAGGACCAGTGACCAATATCATTCCATTTGGTTTTTGAATTTCTTGTTCTATTACAGAAAATAAGAATGGTTCTATTCCCATATCTTCAAGTTTCACTTGAATTGATTTAGGATCCAAGATACGCATAACTATAGATTCACCATATGCTCCAGGAATAAGAGAAGTACGTATGTTTAATTCTTCTTTTTCTTCCATAATACTAAAACGTCCATCTTGTGCTATTTTTGAAGTTAATTTCATCCCAGAAAGAAGTTTAATTCTTGAATTGAGTAAATGATAAATATTGTTTTCAAAAAAAATAACATCGTGAAGTACTCCATCTAGACGAAGTCGTAATCTACTTCTATCTTTTTCAGGTTCGATATGTATATCGGATGCTTTGATAGATATTGCTCCGGCTAATATTATTTCAAGCATATGAGAAATCTTGTGTATAGAACTTCCAGATATTGTATCTGTTATTAATTTTCCAATATCATCCATTATTTTAATATCTTTTGCTGTTTCTCTTAAGACTTCTCCAGATATATCTATACCTCCAACTTTTGAATTTTCGGCTGATGAAAGTTCATTATATCTATCCCAAATTTTCTCTAAAGAAGCTAGAGATACCATATAAAAAGTAGGAATCAGACTTTGTCTTTCCATTTGTTCTTTTAATTTTGAAAGTAAATCATCTGAAGGGGAGCGTACTGCTATAAAAATATTTTTACCGAAAAGTTTAAAAGGCCCGATTTTTAATTCACGTGCATCTTTTTCAGAAATATGTCGCAATGCTTCGTTGTCTATACCTAAACGCGAAAGGTCAATATAAGGAAGTTTGTATTTTGATTCTGCTAGTACTGCCACGAGTTCTTCTTCTTCTTGTTTTCGTATTTCATTTAGTTGTTTATTTTGTTTTTCTTCATCAAAATCTGTCATATATCTTTTAATAATACAATATTTCATTATGAATAACCAACTATAAAAATGCTATAATTGATTTAATGGTTAAGAATAATAAAAATTTACCTCAAACATTAGTGTTATTGGATTCTCATGCAATAATACATCGGGCTTATCATGCCTTACCTGAATTTCTATCATCTAAGGGTGAGCCTACTGGGGCTTTGTATGGTCTTTGTAGTATGTTGATGAAGATTATTACCGATTTAAAGCCAGATTATATTGTGGCTTGTTATGATTTACCTCAAAAAACTTTTAGACATGAAGCATATGATGGATACAAAGCTAAAAGAGCAAAAACAGAAGATGCTTTAGTTTTGCAACTAAAGAATTCTAGACAAATTTTTGAAGCATTTGATATCCCTATCTATGATGCACCTGGTTTTGAAGCAGATGATGTCTTAGGAACAATAGTACACCAAATAAATCCCGTTAGAAGTCGCGAGGGCTCGCAGCGACCCTCTACTTCTAACGGGATAAATATAATTATTGCATCTGGAGATATGGACACAATGCAATTAGTTGACGATAAAAAAGTGCAAGTCTATACCTTAAAAAAAGGAATTAATGACACTATTTTATATGACGAAGAAAAAATGATTGATAGGTTTGGTTTTAAACCAAAATTATTACCAGATTATAAAGGATTGAGGGGTGACCCATCTGATAATATTATTGGAATAAAAGGAATTGGTGAAAAGACAGCTACAAATTTAATTGTTAATTTTGGAACAATAGAAGAAATATATAAACAAATTAAAAAAGATGAAAAAGTTTTTCTTAAAAAAGGTATATCTCCTAGAGTTTTAGAGCTTATAAAAAATAATGAAGAAGAAGCTTTATTTTCAAAAACATTAGCAAAAATAAGAACTGATGCGCCTATTGATTTTAAATTACAAGAAAAAACTTTTTGGGAGAATGCTGATTTGAAAAAAATTGAAATCATGTTTTTGGTGTTTGAGTTTAGAAGTTTATATTCAAGATTAAAAAGTTTTTTTGAGAAAAAACAGAATCCTGATTTAGAAGAATTTTCTAAGGTCCTCGGATCTCTGGGGCCCCGAACCCCAGCCAGACCGTTAGAAAACTCTCTAAATCAGGATTCTGTAAATCAAGAAAAACTACAAGAAACAGCAATAGCTCTTTGGCTTGTAAATTCAGACATAACTAATCCTTCTTTAGAAGATATATTACATTATGCAAACACTTCTTCTTTTGAAGAAGCAGAAAAATATATTTTTAAACAATTAGAGGATAAAAAATTAGATAAAATATATGAAGAAATTGAAAAACCCATAATACATATAATAAAAAAGATGCAAGATTATGGTATTCTTATAGATAAAAAATATTTTGAAAATTTATCAAAGGGATATCACAAAGAGTTAGACAAATTAACTGATAAAATATATAAAATAGCAGGTTTAGAATTTAATATTAATTCTCCAAAACAGTTAGGTGAAGTTCTTTTTGATAAGATGGGTATGAAGTCAAGTAAAAAGAAAAATTCTAATGGGTCTTTTTCTACGAAAGTTTCTGTATTAGAAGAACTTGAAGAAAATAATCCAATAATAAAAGAAATATTAGCTTATAGAGAATTACAGAAATTACTTTCTACTTATATTGATGTAATTCCTAAAATGACAGGCGAAGATGATCGTTTACATGCAAAATTTTTACAAAACGGCACAACGACAGGGAGATTTTCTTCTCAAGATCCAAATTTACAAAATTTACCTATTAAAACAGAACTAGGTAAAAGAATACGAAATGGTTTTATAGCAGGAAAAGGATATAAACTTTTGACTTTTGATTATAGTCAAATAGAGCTTCGTGTCGCTGCTATGCTCTCGGGAGACAAAAAAATGACACAAATATTTTGTGATGGTAAAGACATTCATTCTGGAGTAGCTTCTTTTGTTTTTGGTGTTCCACTTGAAAAAATAGATGGTGAGATGCGCCGTAAAGCAAAAGTAATAAATTTTGGAATTATTTATGGTATGGGCGTTTCATCTTTATGTAAGAGTTTAGGTGGTACTCGCGAAGAGGCACAGAAATTTTATGATAATTATTTTAATCAATTTTCTGGTCTACGTGATTATTTAGAAGGAGTAAAAGTTTTTGCAATGAAACAAGTTTATACAGAAACATTGTTTGGTAGACGAAGATATTTCCCAAATATAAATTCTAGGATTCCATTTTTAAAAAATATGGCAGAGCGTACTGCTATTAATGCACCAATTCAAGGTACTGCTACTGCTGATATAATAAAACTTGCCATAAGATATTCTGAAGAAGATTTAAAAAATGCAGATTTATTAAACAAAGCACATCTCGTTCTTCAAATACACGATGAATTGGTTTATGAAGTAGAAGAAGGTTTTCTTATGGAAATTGAAAAAGTCATTAAAAATGCGATGCAAACAGTCTTAGAAAGATCATATTTACATTATAAAACAAATGTTCCATTAATAGTCCATTCTGGTTTTGGTGATAATTTTGGAGAAGTAAAATAGATTATTTTTGTGATATAATTATATTATGGAAATGGAAAATACAACAAAACAAATGGAAAGTAAAAATCTTCATAAAAATAGAGTACATAAGGTTTTAGCGCATTCATATATTTTTTATTTTGTTTCATTTTTATTTGGTCTTTTGTTGGATTTTGTTTTTCCATTTATAATTTTTGAGAATGTTGCAATTTTATGGATTGGATTTATATTTTTAATTTTTGGAACTTTTTTGATAGTTTGGGCGCAGAAGTCTTCTCATAAGTTAGTGAAGGAAGGTATGAATAAAGATACATTTTGTAATGGACCTTATTGTTATACTCGCATACCGACACACTATGGACTTTTCTTTTTAATGTTTGGTTTTGGAATCTTATCAAATGCTTTATTTATAATAATTTTTTCAATAATTTCTTTTTTTATTACTAAATTTGTATTTATAAAAAAAGAAGAAGAGATTCTTACTTTAAAATATGGTACTCCATATATAGAATATAAAAAACTAGTTAAATTTTAAAATGATTTATCTTTTTTGTGGTGATGATTCTAAAAATAGACATAAAGGTTATGAAGATTTTTTAAAGTCTATTCCAGTTGATGTGGAAACTTTTTTTATTGGAAAGAACGATTTTGATCAGATGGTGGTTGAAAGTTTTTATTCTGGGTCTGGACTTTTTTTTACAAAATGTATGGTTATCTTTACTAATATTTTTGAAAAAGAAGAAACACTTCATTTTGTTTTAAATAAATTAAACTTAATGAGTGAAGCCAAGAATGACTTTGTTTTTTTAGAAGGTAAATTAAGTAAATCTGTGTTAGATATTTTTAAAAAATTTAGATCAGAGATTAATGTTTTTGAATTATCAAAAGAAAAAAAGGAAAAATACAATAATTTTTTATTAGCACATGATCTTGAAAAAAGGGATAAATTAAATTTATGGATTCATTTTAGACAAGCAATAGATGTAGATGTGGGTATGGAAGAACTTGTTGGTGTACTTTTTTGGAAAGCCAAAGATATGCTTCTAAAAAAAGATTTTAAAAAATTTTCTCAAATAGAACTTCAAAATTTTGCAGGTAAATTGTCTTATCTTTTACCTGAAGCTCGTAAAGAAGGAAAAGACACTGAAGCTGTCTTTGAGCAGTTTTTATTGGAAGTTTTCTAACACTGAGGTCAGGAATAATTTTGTTGTCCGCCCGCTCGGGATCGAACCGAGGACCTTATCCTTAAAAGGGATCTGCTCTACCAGCTGAGCTACGGGCGGTTAATTAATTTTTGCGGTTTTAACAATTTTTATGAGTAGCCAGTTGAATCCGCTACAACTGAGCTACGGGCGGAAATGAATCAATATATGTGATAATATATGAAATATGCAGAAAAATCAAGGAAACAGGAAGAATATTTTTAAATTACATAATCCTTTTAAGCCAGCGGGAGATCAACCAAGGGCTATTTTGAAACTCTTGAATGGACTTAAAAATGGAATGGATAAACAAACATTGATTGGTGCTACAGGCACTGGTAAGACTTTTACTATTGCAAATGTGATAGCAAAATATAATAAACCTACACTTGTGATAGCCCACAATAAAACATTAGCAGCACAGCTTGCCTCTGAGTTTAGAGAATTCTTTCCGGATGCTGCTGTGCATTATTTTGTTTCTTATTATGACTATTATCAACCAGAAGCTTATATGCCAGTATCAGATACATATATTGAGAAAGATGCACAAATAAATAAAGAAATAGATCGTCTTCGTCATGCTACCACACAAGCATTACTTACAAGACGTGATGTGATAATAGTCGCATCTGTTTCTTGTATCTATGGTTTAGGTTCTCCAGAAGAATATGAAAAAGTTAATTTAAAACTTTATGTTGGAATGAAGATAGATAGATTAACATTGATGAGGAAATTTATAGAAATTCATTTTGAGCGCACAAATGCAGATTTAAATTCTGGAACCTTTCGTTCTATTGGTCCAAAGGTAGAATTTATGCCAGTATCAGAATTGTTTATGTATCAAATAGAATTTAAAGGAAAAGAAATTTTTAGAATTTTGAAGATTGATCCTATTTCTTTACAAATAATTAAAGAAGAAGAAAATATTTTTATTTTTCCAGCTAAACATTTTATTACTGAAGATTCTAAAAAGAAAAAAGCATTAGTGGAAATTAAAAAAGAGCTTAATAAACAATTAAAAAAATTTGAAAAAGAAGGAAAACCTTTAGAAGCAGAACGCATAAAAAGAAGAACTAATTATGATATTGCTATGATAAAAGAAGTTGGTTATTGTAATGGTATTGAAAATTACTCTAGACATTTATCAGACAAAAAAGAGGGAGAACCACCAGAAACATTATTATCTTATTTTAAAACGGACTTCTTGACTGTTATTGATGAATCACATGTGACATTGCCGCAACTTCAAGGTATGTATACAGGTGATTCTTCTCGTAAAAATACACTAGTAGAATATGGTTTTCGTTTGCCTTCTGCTAAAGACAATAGACCGTTAAAATATGAAGAATTTAGTAAAAAAATAGGACCAGTCATTTACACTAGTGCCACACCAAGTGATCAAGAACGTACTCAAAGTAAACAAATGGTAGAGCAAATTATTCGTCCGACAGGGCTTGTAGATCCAGAGATTTTAATTCGACCAATTTTAGAAGAATCTGCTCAGGATAATGCTCGCTGTCGTTCGCACTCTATCTTGGAAGGGCAAGTTGTTTCTTTTAGTAGCGAATACTCCTCTGAGCATTATCCTGGGCAGATTCAGGATTTTATTAAAGAAGCAGAGAAGACAATTAAAAAAGGTTTTCGTGTTTTAGCTACAACATTAACAAAAAAAATGGCAGAAGATTTGTCTGTTTATCTAAAAGAAAAAAATATAAAAGCAGAATATTTACATAGTGATATTAAGACGATAGATAGAATAAAAATATTAACACAATTTAGAAAAGGAGAGATAGATATATTGGTTGGTGTAAATCTTTTAAGGGAAGGACTTGATTTACCTGAGGTAGCCTTAATTGGTATATTGGATACTGATAAAGAAGGATTTTTGCGTTCGGATACGGCTCTAATTCAAACTATCGGACGCGCAGCTCGTAATAGTGAAGGTAGGGTTATTCTTTACGCAGATATAATTACTGGCTCAATGAAAAGGGCAATAGAAGAAACCACTAGACGTCGTAATATTCAACTTGCTTACAATAAAAAACATGGTATCACTCCAAAAACGATAATGAAAAAGATAAAAGATATTACACAAGAAATGGAGAGTGAACATGGAAAAGCTGTAAATATAGAATTACAATTAGATATTGAATTATTTAAAAAAGCATTTATAAAAGATAAAAGCAATAAGGGTAAAAATGAGTTAGATTCTATAAAAAATATGATGCTTTCAGATGAAGAACGAAATAAAGTAATTTATGAAAAAATAATTAAAATGAAAGATAAAGAAATGAATAAAGCAGTAAAAGAATTAGATTTTGAAACAGCTGCAATTTTAAGGGATGAAATAGTGGTTTTAAGAGAAAGAGTAAAAAAATAATTCTTTTTAAATATAATTTTATGTTAAAATTAAAATAATTATGAAAAGAGTAAAATTTTTAAGAGACGATATTTATACTTTCCTACTTTCTCTCGATGATGTTACTACAGCGAAAATAATAAATTCTCTTGAACTTTTAGATGAATTGGGTGAACAAATTAGACCACCTAGGTCTAAAAAGGTAATAAAAGATATTTATGAGTTAAAAATAGTATCAAATTTATCTGTAAGAATTTTTTTTACTTTTTATAAAGGGGAAATCTGGATATTGCACGCATTTATTAAAAAGAGTCAGAAAATACCTAAAAAAGAGCTAGACGTAGCTGTCTATAGATTAAATTGCTTGCAATAAGATAGCATATATGCTATCATCTATTATATGAAAACATTAGACCAATTTAAAAAAGAAGCATTCAAAAAACCTGGAGTAAAAAAGGCTTATATTGAAATGCAACCAGAATTTAAAATAATTCGTGCTCTTATAATTTCTAGAAACAAAAAAGGTATGTCTCAAAGGAAATTGGCTCAAAAGATAGGTATTACTCAATCAGCTCTTGCTCGTTTTGAGTCTGGTAAAATAAACCCTACTCTTTCATTTATTCAAAAAATAACAAGCGGGCTTGGCTTAGAACTATCTATTAAATAAATAGTTTGTTTAAAAATCTTTTAGATTTTTTTTAAGTTAAGCAGATACTACCCATTACGATAGTATTTACTTTTTTGTATTATATAGTATTATTAATGTATTATAAAGTTATTAATTTTTTAACTAAATTTATGAATGAAGAAATAGTAGCTGAAGGAGTGCAAACAAAAAGTGCCCCAATGCCTGTGAAAATATTGGCAGTTTTGAATTATATTTCAGCAGCAATAACTCTCGTTTCTGGAATTTTGATGCTTTTTGCTGAAAATATTGTTATTAATTTTTTAGGTCAGTTTTCACCTCTTTTGCAGGGTTTTAGCTCCCTATTTTTAGGTATCATGGGAATTTTTGCAGTACTTTCAGCTGTTTTAAACTTTTTTATAGGTAAAGGTTTGTGGTTTGGAAAAAACTGGGCTCGGATTTTTGTTATAGTCATTTCTATTCTTGCTATTTTAGGTAGTTTAAAATCCCTAATAGTAGAGGGAGATATGTATGGTTTTATTTATTTAGCTATTTATATTGCCGTTGGAGCTTATTTTCTTTTCAATAAATCAGTTAAAGAATTTTTTAAGAAAGTTTAAATGTTTATGGGTTTTTTAGACAAAGTTAACAAAAATGGTCTTACAGACCAGCAAGTCCAGGCTAAGGTAAGTACTAAAGTATATCCAGTAATTGGTTCTATTTTTGTCATTATTGGAATTATTATTTTAGTGACTGAAGGAATAAATGGAAATTTAAAAGGAGGTATTTTTGGTTTTGTTATTATTGGAGGACTTGGAATGTTTTATTTTATTGCAAAAAAGATTAATAGAAGATTTTTAGTTAAAACTGGTGCTGCAGATAAAACATATAAAGGATTAGTTTCTGATTATATAAAAGTTTGGAAAAATGATTCTGAAGAAAATATAGAAAAATAATTTTATTTTTCTATATTTTATGGTATAGTTTTCTTATCTTAATATAGATATACACCCCCTATGAGTAAGGCGGGGTGTAATTGTGTTATATATAAAAATATGAAAAAAGATTTTCAAAATAAAATAATAGTAAAAGGTGCTAGAACCCACCCCAAAGGAGAGCAAGCTCCCTACGGGGCAGGTAATTTAAAGGTTTTTGATAAGATTGTAGTTCATGGTGCAAGAACGCATAACCTCAAAAACATAACAGTTGAAATACCACGCAATAAGATGGTTGTTATTACTGGTGTTTCTGGGTCTGGTAAATCATCCCTTGCTTTTGATACTATTTTTGCTGAAGGACAAAGGAGATATATTGAATCACTTTCTTCTTATGCACGACAATTTCTAAATCAAATGCCAAAACCAGATGTTGATGAGATTACAGGGCTTTCTCCTGCTATTTCTATTGACCAAAAATCTCGTTCAAATAATCCACGTTCTACTGTAGCTACTATTACAGAAATTTATGATTATTTAAGAGTTATGTATGCACGTATTGGGCATCCGCACTGTCCTTTGTGTGGAGAGGAAATAAAAAAATTATCAAATGAAGAAATTTTGAATTTTGTTTTAGAAAAAGTTAAGACTTTTGAGAAGAAAAATTTTTCTGGCTTAACCCTTCCCGGAGTACCGGGTGGGACTCACACCATTCAAAATTCTTCTTTTAAAAAGTCTAGAAAAAATATAAGAAAAGTAATGGGTGTAGAATGGGATGAAACTAAGATTAGTATTTTTTCTCCAGTTATACGAGGACGTAAGGGGGAATATTATCAACTACTTTATGATTTACTTGGTAAGGGATTTTCTGAAATTCGTTTAGATGGAAATATAAAGAAATTACGTGAACAAATAGTTTTGTCTAAAAATAAAGCACATAATATTGATGTTTTAGTTGATTGTTTTGCTGTACATGAATTTGTTAATAATAAAGAAGCTAGTCGCACTAGATTGTCCGAAGCATTAGAGCGAGCTTTAATTGAGTCTGATGGATTAGTAACTATTAAAATTAGTGATGAGGAGTTTATAATGTCATCAAAGTTTGCATGTAAAAATGATGGTTTTTCTTTTCCAGAAATTGAGCCACGTCTTTTTTCTTTCAATTCTCCATATGGTGCTTGTGATGTTTGTCATGGACTAGGTTCAAAATATTTTCTTGGAGATGAGCCATGTGATGCTTGTCATGGTGCGCGATTACGAATAGAAGCATTAAATATTTTCATTAGTGCTTCCCTGAAGCCAGGCTTAGGGGTAGATAGTAGTAAAAAACAAAAGTCCCTAAGCCTGGCTTCAGGGAAGGTTAATATTTTAGAACTTTCTTCTTTATCTATAGCTGAAGCAGCAGAATTTTTTAAAACATTAAAACTTTCTGATCAAGAAAAAGAAATATCTCTTCCTATCGTCCGCGAAATAGAAGCACGATTACAGTTTATGTTAGACGTAGGATTAGATTATTTACAGCTCTCTCGTAAAGCAAATACTTTATCTGGTGGGGAGGCTCAACGTATTAGGTTGGCATCTCAATTAGGATCAAGACTTGTTGGTGCCTTATATGTATTGGATGAACCAACTATTGGTTTACATCAACGTGATAATGATCGTTTGATTAAAACATTGGAAAACTTACGTGACTTAGGTAACACAATTTTAATTGTTGAACACGACGAAAATACTATTTATGCCTCTGATTATATTGTAGATATAGGACCAAAAGCGGGGGTACATGGTGGTGAAGTAATTGTTTCAGGATGGTTAGAAGATTTATTAACTGCAAACCCCGAAGGAAAGAATACTTCCTACGGGGCAGGAAAAAATACTAAGTCCAGGACACTTGGTTATTTAAGAGGTGAGTTAAAAATACAAATTCCAGAAAAACGTCGTAGCGGAAAAGGAGCATTGCGTATTACCGGTGGAAAGATTTTTAATATTAAAAATCTAAATGTTGAAATTCCTCTTGGCATTATGACTGTCATTACTGGAGTATCTGGTTCTGGTAAAAGTTCGCTTATGTATGAGATTTTATATAAAAATCTTCAAGCTCATTATGAACGTAAATATCGTACGGCTACAATTTTTAATTGTACTTCATTTTCTGGTACTGAATATTTATCACGTGCAATACTTATTGATCAATCTCCAATTGGTAGAACACCACGTTCAAATATAGCTACTTATACTGGTACTTTTACACATATTCGTGATTTATTTGCTACAACAGAAGAGGCACGTCTTCGTGGTTGGAAAGCGAATCGTTTTTCTTTTAATGTGAAAGGTGGACGTTGTGAATCTTGTGAAGGGAATGGTCAGATTGCAGTTGAAATGCATTTTTTGCCGACAGTTTATGTGACTTGTGATGTTTGTAGTGGTAAACGTTTTGATAAAGAAACATTGACTGTAAAATATAAGAAGAAAAATATTTATGAAGTTTTACATATGACAATAGAAGAAGGACTTTTGTTTTTTAAAGATATACCAGCTATTTCAGATCGTTTGTATACACTCATTGGTGTCGGCTTGGGTTATCTCGAGCTTGGTCAATCAGCAACGACACTTTCAGGTGGAGAGGCTCAGCGTGTTAAAATTTCAAGTGAGCTTTATCGTCCTCATATAGGAAAAACTATTTATCTTTTAGATGAACCGACGGTAGGGTTACATTATGATGATGTAGTGAAACTTCTTGAGGTATTAAATAAACTTGTTTCAAAAGGAAATACAGTGGTTTTAATTGAACACAATCTTGATATTATAAAAAATTGCGATTATGTTATAGATATTGGTCCCGAAGGAGGAATAAATGGTGGTAATTTAGTAGCAAAAGGTACACCTGAGGATGTGGTGAATAATAATAAGAGTTATACTGGTAAATATCTTAAAAAAGTTTTACGTAAATAAAGTTTATATTTTATGGATATAAAATATTTTAAAAAAAAGAAATTACCAGATAGACCAGGAATTTACTTTTTTAAAAAAGGAAAACCTGCCCGTGCAGGCGGGGATATTTTATATATTGGTAAAGCTACATCTCTCAAAGATAGAGTAAAAAGTTATTTTAGTAAAGACCCCAAAGGAAAGCAAGCTTCCTACGGGGCAGGTCTTATTGAAAATAGAGGACCATTAATTGTAAAAATGGTTCAAGATGCAGCTAAGATAGAATGGACTGTCACAGATAGTGTATTAGAAGCACTTATTTTAGAAGTAGCTTTAATAAAAAAATATCAACCAAAATATAATACTAAAGAGAAATCTGATAAAAGTTTTAATTATGTTTGTATTACAAAAGAAAAAAAGATTGCTATAGTTCGAGGCAAAATACTTAATAAAGAAAAATTTAATTCTTTTTTTGGACCATTTCCAAATGGTAACCAATTACGTGAAGCTTTAAAGATTATAAGAAAAATATTTCCTTATTTTGAAGATAAAAAAGGTATAAAAGGAAAAGATGAATTTTATAAACAAATAAAATTAGTACCAGAAAATTTAATAGAGAATATAAATAATATTAAAAATATTAAATTACTTTTTGAGGGTAAAAAGGGGAGAATTTTAAGTAATTTGAAAAAAGAAATGAAGGTATGTGCGAATAATAAAGAATTTGAAAAAGCGGGTAAAACAAAAAGACAAATTTTTGCATTGCAGCATATTAATGATGTAGCGTTATTGAAGGGTGATGACTTCATAGATAATAAAATTTTTGATCCTGCGCCCTTCTTTGGGTGTATTAAGGGGAATAAAGTGGGACACTCAGATACAAAAATTTTATTATCTACTTCTCTATTAAGAATAGAAGCTTATGATATAGCCCATATGTCTGGTAAAAATATGGTTGGTGTTATGGTAGTTGTAGAAGATGGAGAAATAGAAAAGAAGGAATATAGAAAATTTAAAATTAAAACCCAAACAAAAGCAAACGACATTGGAGCATTAAAAGAGGTGTTAGAAAGACGTCTAGCGCATATAGAATGGCCTTTTCCAGGGCTTATTGTTGTGGATGGTGGAATATCTCAGATTAATATAACTAAGACTATTTTGACCAAAATGGGCTTAAAAATAGAAGTTGTTTCTGTTCTAAAAGACAAGCGACATAAGGCGAAAGCTATTTTAGGTGATAAAAAAAATGGTTTAAAATATAAGAGAGAAATCTTGTTGGCTAACAGTGAAGCACATAGATTTGCGATAAATTATCATAAGAATATGAGAAATAAAAATTTCTTGATTTAATATATAATAAAAACATGAAAAAACAACAGGAAAATATTTTAATAATTCATGATATTAGAAGTGTGACAAATGTCGGTGCTATGTTTCGTACTGCTGATGCGGCAGGTGTAAATAAAATTTATTTAACAGGTTTTACACCTACACCTCTTGATCGTTTTGGAAAAATTCGTAAAGATATGGTTAAGTCTGCCTTGGGTGCAGAGAATTTTGTTGCATGGGAATATAAAAAAAATACAAGTATTCTTATTGATAAATTAAGAAAAGAGAATTATTTTATTATTGGTATTGAGCAAGATAAGAAATCTATTGATTATAAAAAAGTTAAATTAAAAAACAAGAATGTTTTTATAATGGGTGCAGAAGTGACTGGTATACCTAAAAATATACTTGCAAAATGCGACATAATTGCTGAGATACCAATGAAAGGAAAAAAAGAATCTCTTAATGTTTCTGTATCTTGTGGAATAGCACTTTTTAGAATATTAAATATTTAAGTTTTATATTTCTTTTATTTTAAAATGTTATAGTTAATAGATGTTGATAAAGAGAATTATATATATCTTATCTTTTGTTATTTTTATTTGCCCTATTCTTGTTCTTGCAGGTAATATTTCAATACCAGTTGAGATTAAACAGCCAATAAAAATTTTATTAGTTCCTGGACATGATAATGAAATATGGGGCTCTCAGTATGGAAAAATAAAAGAAGCTGATATGAATTTAGTATTAGCAACGAAGATATATAATCTTCTTAAAAAAGATAAAAGATTTGAAGTTTTTATTACTCGTGATAGTAGTGGTTACACAAAAGAATTTGCAGATTATTTTTCTTTACATCAAGTTGATATAATTTCTTTTAAAGAAGATGTTAAGAAAAAAATGGAGAATAAAATTAATAATGGAAGTTTTGTTAAAAAAGAAAATGTGCCACATGTTTCAGCTACTTCATATATGTCTAATATACTCTATGGTATAAATAAATGGGTAAATGAGAATAATATAGATGCAGTAATTCACATTCATTTTAATGATTATCCACGTAAGAATGCATGGACTATTGGAAAATATAAAGGTTTTGCTATTTATACACCAGAAGAGCAAATGATTAATTCTAAAGAAAGTAATAACCTTGCGAAAGATATCTTTTCACAACTTCATAAAAAATATATTTCAAGTAATTATGAAAAAGAGTTAGATGGAATTATTCCTGACCAAAGTTTAATTGCCTTAGGTTCTAATGATTCATTGGTAGAAAATGTACGATCTATTTTGATAGAATATGGTTATATTTATAGATTTGGAAATAGTGTGATGAGACACAAAGCTTATATTAACATGGCTAATCTCACGGTTGTGGGTATTAAAAATTATTTTTTACTTGCTAGATAATAGCTTTAAAGCTTCTCGTATTTTTATATTTGTGTTTGCATCAGATGAAACATTTTTTAAGGCTTCACGTGCTTCGTTTTGAGAATAGCCGAGAGACTTAAGAGCTTCTAACGCATCTAATTCGTCTCGAAGGGAAGCGTCAGTCATTTTTTCTCCAGTTTTATTTTGCATTTTATCTCTGAGTTCTATTATTATTTTTTCTGCAGTCTTTTTTCCTATACCAGATACCTTTGTAAGATATGCTGTGTCACTAGTGCTGATAGCTCTTTTTAATGTCTCTATTGATGCGACACCTAAAACACTAAGAGCTCCTTTTGGACCTATACCTGAGACATTTATAAGCATTTCAAAAAATTCTAATTCTTCACGATTTAAAAACCCATAAAGATCTAGTATATCTTCACGTACATGTGTGTGTGTCCAAAGAAAAACTTCTTCATCTTTTTTTTTAAATTTAGATAAAGTATCTGGAGAAATGTTTATTTTATAACCAACTCCAGTTGTTTCAACTATGATAAATTTGTCAGTTTTTAGTATTATTTTTCCTTTTATGCTTCCGATCATAATAGTATTATAACTTTTTATAGTTATTTAACTGTCTTGACTTTTGTCTCTAAAGGTGCTATACTTATAAAGTTAAATAAGAAAGTCTTATTTAATAAGGAGCAATAGCTCTT
>Ga0210006_1001333_pt1 | contig 17196 bp, 15 predicted proteins | sample CryGey02umfilter_2_FD_185452 | JGI IMG/M metagenome (GOLD analysis project Ga0210006, IMG submission 185452) | Groundwater microbial communities from aquifer in Utah, USA - Crystal Geyser 4/10/14 0.2 um filter (SPAdes) (version 3) | ecosystem: Environmental > Aquatic > Deep subsurface >... | reverse complement strand
GAACAATTTGCGCGGCTCTTAATTTATAAAATGCCTGAAATTGCAGAACGTGCAATAAAGATTTTTAAACCGGCTGAAGGTTTTACGCCGGAAGAGATTTATAATATCATTAAGCGGAAGTAAAGACTATCACACCTGCCTGCCGTCAGGCAGGGATTTATTGTCACAGATAATCACTGATAAAAAGAATCTGTGCGGATCAGTGTTGATAGACCCGTCTCGCCTACGGCATCGCCGAGGCGGATTAGTGAGAGTTTATACTTCATTATATACAATGAAATTGCCTGATGAAAAATTCGCAATGCCAAAGTGCCTAAATCCAGCTTCAAAACCAAGTCTTTTTTGTCCTGGTTGTGGCCAAAGCATAATTTTGAAACATCTTGGTTTTGTTATTGACGAAATGGATATTAAAGATAAAGTAACTCTAGGAATAGATATTGGCTGCTCTCTTCTTGCCTGGGATTACTATAATTTTGATATTATCCAAACACACCACGGCCGGACGGCTCCGGTGATGGTCGGCTACAAAATGGCCAGAGATAAGAGAGTCGCTATCGCTGTGATGGGTGACGGCGGAGCTTACGCGATCGGTTTACAATCCCTCATTCATGCGGCTTTTAGAAATAACCCGATCACCGCAATTGTTATAAATAATACAGAATACTCAATGACTGGCGGTCAGATGGCTCCAACAACTTTGCCCAAAGAAATAACTACAAGCTCGCCTGCTGGCAAGGATGAAAAACTTTTCGGTGGTGCTTTTTATGGCCCAGAACTTTTACGCCAAGTCGCGAGGAGTGATGCTTATATTGCTAGGGCCTCAGTTTCAAATCCTACGATGCTTGAACGTATTCTCTCACGAGCAATCAAAAGTCAAGTCGAGAAAAATAATTTCTCGTTTATAGAAATTCTCTCAATCTGCCCAACAAACTGGAAAACTAATGCACGTGAGAGTTTTGAATTTCTGACCAAGATGGAAAAAATTTATCCTATCGGAGAGATGACGAAGTCATCCCGAGCTAAGTCGAGGGATCTATGGGAACAAAAGAAATAAATAAAATCGTCATCGCTGGTGAGGGCGGTCAAGGAATTCAAGTCTTGGCTAAAATTTTGTCAGCTGCCCTAGCCTCTGCCGGCTACGAAGTCAGCTATATTCCAGAGTTTGGCCCTGAACAACGCGGTACGCCATCAGTGGCATATATCCAGTTTTCTCGAAAGAAAATCGCTTTTCCCAAATTCAGGGACGCTGATCTTCTAGTAATTTTGCGCAAAAGAGCATTAAAATTGGTTTTGGGTTTTATCCGACCATCAATTCAAATTGTTTTTGACTCCTCGACGATTCCAAGGCGTCTAATAGCCCAAAAGAATGTAAAAGTTTTTGGAATTCCAGCAACCAAAATCGCGAAAGATAAATTTAAGCCTTTTGTACTAAACATTATAGTTCTAGGCGCATTGGCAAATAGTATATTCGGATTAGATAAAGCTTTTATCTGGAGTTTAGTAAGAAAACAACTCGAAACAAAATTTGCTAAAAAGCCTGAACTCGAAGAAATAAATAAAAAGGCCCTTGAATATGGTTATGAGCTTTCTATGGAGATAACAAAATATTCTCGTGCAGAATATGATACCACTGATAAGATAATTGTTAAAAAAGGTGCGGGGAAGAGCGCAGTTCTGATCCCCAAATTTTGTAAAGGTTGCGGAATTTGTATTGAGAAATGTCCGGTCAAGGCTTTACGATTCGGGGACACTCTTGGTGTCTATGGGACACCGTCACCTGAAATTGATTTAGAAAAATGTATTGCTTGCGGTAACTGCTTTCGATTTTGTCCAGATAGTGCAATAAAAGTTGAGAAAAATTGAGTTTGAAAATTGAAAATTTTAAATTGAAAATTGCTCCAAAGGAGGTCCTATGGCCTGGTATTGGTGGCTGATTACGGCAGTAATCATAATTGTCCTAATTTGGTGGGCCTACACAGCAACAAAGTAATAAACACCTAGATTGATTTAAGCTCGAATTTGTGCTAATATTTATTTATCGGGCCAATAGCTCAGCTGGTAGAGCGCGTCCATGGCATGGATGAGGTCCGGGGTCCGAATCCCCGTTGGTCCACCAATATTTTTTGAAAAATGTCAGAATACGATCCTAAAAAAATTGAACGCAAATGGCAAGAGATTTGGCTGGAAGATAAAGTTTTTCAGGTCAGTGATTCTAGTGAGAAAAAGAAACTTTATGTTCTTGTTGAATTTCCGTATCCTTCTGGCGACGGTCTCCATGTTGGCCATACCCGTAGCTATACCGCCCTCGATGCCTATGCGCGTAAAAAGCGCTTAGAGGGTTTTAGCGTTCTCTATCCAATTGGTTATGATGCTTTCGGCCTACCAACTGAGAACTATGCGATTAAGACAGGCGTCAGTCCAAAGGAAGTTACAGAGAACAATATAGTGATCTTTCGCCGCCAGATGAAATCCATGGGTTTTTCTTTTGATTGGTCTCGCGAAATTAATACCACCGATCCGAATTATTATAAATGGACCCAGTGGATATTCTTGCAGTTTTACAAACACGGAATTATTGATGGCAAATTGGTCGAAATTGCGGATGACGACAAAACTACTTCCCGATTCGCCTACCAGGATGAAATTCCAATTAACTGGTGCCCATCGTGTAAAATCGGTTTGGCGAACGAAGAAGTCGTTGGCGGTAAATGCGAAAGATGTCATGCGGAAACTGAAAAGAGAATGCAGAAACAATGGATGCTACGAATTACAGCTTATGCTGATCGTTTGATTGACGATCTCTCAACTGTCGACTACTTGGAAAAAATCAAAACCGGCCAAATAAATTGGATTGGCCGCAGCGAGGGATCAGATATTATTTTCGGTATTAAAGGAACTACTGACGCGATAAAGGTTTTTACCACTCGAACTGATACCTTGTTCGGGTGTACTTATGTTGTTTTGGCACCAGAACACGAGCTGGTTAAGAAGCTAAAATCTAAGATTGAAAACTTTAATGAAGTAAAAAGATACATCGGACAAGCTAAAAAGAAATCCGATCTTGAGCGAATAGAACTCGCAAAAGAAAAAACCGGAGTAGCATTGAAAGGAATTAAAGCCATAAATCCAATAAATAACAAAGAGGTTTCTATTTGGGTTGCTGATTACGTTTTAGCTCATTACGGAACAGGCGCAGTAATGGCAGTTCCTGCCCATGATGAACGTGATTTTGAATTTGCGAAAAAATATGGAATTGAAATTCCTTATGTTATTTTTCCAGCGGATAGCTCAAAAATTGATCAATCAAAAGCTTTTATTGAATATGGCATTTTAAAGAATTCTGCTAGTTTTGACGGATTGTCTTCAAATGATGCTAAGAAAAAAATTACTGAAAAATTAAAGTCTGGTGGTAGGGGCGATTTTTCAGTCAATTATAAACTCCGAGATTGGGTTTTTTCCCGGCAGCATTACTGGGGTGAACCAATTCCTTTAATTCATTGTCCAAAATGTGGCATTGTTCCGGTTCCAGACGATCAGTTGCCGATTAAATTACCTGATGTTGAAAATTATCAGCCGTCAGATACCGGCCAATCGCCACTGTCAAATATCTCTGATTGGCTGGATGTTAAATGTCCAAAATGTGGCGGGAGTGCAAAACGAGAAACCGACACCATGCCAAACTGGGCCGGGTCGTCGTGGTATTTTCTGCGTTATTGCGATCCAAATAATAATCAATATTTAGCTGATCGCTCAAAACTTGACTTTTGGCTGCCGGTTGATGTTTACAATGGCGGCATGGAGCACACAACTCTTCACCTGCTGTACTCAAGATTTTGGTATAAATTTTTGTCAGATTTGGGTTTAGTGCCTGGCGTTGAGCCATATAAAAAACGAGTTGCCCACGGCATGATTCTTGGTGCTGATAATCAAAAAATGAGCAAGTCGCTTGGCAATGTTGTAAATCCCGATAGCGTTGTTGAAAAATATGGCACGGATACCTTAAGGACGTATATATTATTTATCGGTCCTTATGACGATGTCGCACCTTGGAACCCTTCAAGCATATCCGGCGCCAGCCGCTTCTTAAAACGCTTTTGGCAAATTAGTAAATTCATTTCCAACAAAGAACCGGAATCAGTTTCTCGGGCAGTCAACATCGCGATCAAAAAAGTTTCAGAGGATCTTGATAATTTTCACTTTAACACCATCGTTTCAACGATAATGGGAACAACCAACATAATTCATAAGGAAGAAAATATTACTAAAGAATCGCTTGGGAAATTGCTGATAATATTTTATCCCCTCGCACCTCATATCTGCGCTGAAATGTATGATATTGTAATCGGTGAAAATATTGTCGAAGCAAAATGGCCAGAATATGATCAAAAATATATTGTAGAGTCAAAGATTGAAATCCCGGTTCAGATTAATGGGAAAGTTCGCGATAAATTAACTGTCACGCCAGGTATTTCTGAGGACGAGATAAAGAAAATGGCGCTTGCGAGCGAGAAAATTAAGGAGTGGACAAAAAATCAGCTAGCGAAAAAAATAATTTATATCAAAGATAAAATTCTTAGCATTGTTGTTTAAATAATTGACAACCCGCGAATTTTATGACAAAATTGGATAGGTCATTTTACATCGACATTGGCAATATCTTGTCCCTCTCAGATGGAGAAAGCGAAAAAGTTGCCTTAGACTGCGAGATCGAGGGACTTGACTGCCCTGATATCATCCCTAAGGACCAGGTAAAGATAACCGGATCCATCAAAGCAACGAAGATTAAAAATCAGACCATGCCTGACGGCAGGCAGGTACTGATTGAAATTACTGGAGCATTTAGAACTTTCGCTCTCTGCTCTCGTTGCCTTACTGAAACAAAAGTGATGGGCAAATTTACCACAGAAGATATAGTCAGTTTTTTCCCGCAAGACAATCAGCTCCCAATTGAGGGAGACAGAGTCAACATTTATCCTGTCCTTCGTGATGCCGTAATTCTCGAAATCCCAACTAGAATTCTATGCAGAGGCAGTTGCCGAGGCTTATGCCCCGTTTGCGGTAAGAATCGCAACTTAGGTCTTTGTCGATGTCAACAAGAGAAAAACAGCGAGAATCCGTTTTATAAGCTAAAAAGTTTAAACCTGCCTGCCCTGCCCGACCGGCAGGCGGGCGTCAGGCAGGGCCGAAAGGTAACAAATGGCAGAACCAAAGAAGAAAAGCAGTCGAAGTCGGACTGCAAGAAGAAGACACCAACTGCGGGTTAAATCGTTTAGCCATATTTTTTGTGAAAAATGTCATGAGCCGAAATTGCCTCATCATGTCTGTTATAACTGCGGCACCTATCGAGGCAAAAAGGTTATTGATTTTGAGCAGAAGGGCAAAGAAAAGACCGAGGCGATGGTAAAGGCTGATCAAAAAACAAAATAATTCCTTAGTTTTTCGTTTTTCGTTTTGAGTTTTAAGTTTTCTTACTATGAATCGTCATCTTTCAAGAATGGTAACAATGCAAGCAATCTACGAATGGAATTTTCGGAAAGATTCTGATTTGAAGGAAATTCTGCAGCGGTCAATTGCTGAGTTTAAGGACGACATTGACAAAGATTTTGTTAAAGCTATTATTCTCGGCGTTAAAAATAAAAAAGATGAACTTGACAAGGAAATTCAGAGTTGTGCACCTGAGTGGCCTATCGAGCAGATCTCCTGTATTGATAAATCAATTCTAGAAATCGCCATTTTTGAGCTCCTGAATTCTCCTGACATCCCGCCCAAGGTCGCGATTAATGAAGCCGTCGAGCTAGGCAAACAGTTTGGCGGCAGCAACTCCTCGAAGTTTATTAATGGTGTACTGGGGACAGTTTATGATAAACATAAAGATATTGTTGAGAAGAAAGCCGTGCCTACCCTGCCTACCGGACAGGCAGGCGGCAGGCAGGAAGGTAAATAATGGAAGATATCGAGAAATTTGTAAAGAGCATTGGTATTAACTTTAATAACCAGGGGCTTTTAAAACAGGTTTTTATCCATCGTTCTTATATAAATGAACATCGCGGTTCTAGTCTTGTTCATAATGAGCGTTTGGAGTTTTTGGGTGATGCGGTTTTGGAACTAGCAGTTACAGAATATCTTTTTGTTCATTACGATCGCCCTGAAGGAGAAATGACCTCGTGGCGCAGCGCTTTAGTTAAAGGTGAATCACTATCAGAAGAAGCAAAAAAAATTGGCATGGAAGATCATATTCGCGTTAGCCGGGGTGAAGCCAAAAATACTGGTAAAGCAAGAGACCTAATTTTAGCTAATGCTTTTGAAGCCCTCATAGGGGCAGTTTATCTTGATCAGGGTTATGAGACAGCTAAAAAGTTTATTGAAAAATATATTATTTATAAACTGGATGAGATATTGGAAAATCAGCGCTATATTGATGCTAAAAGTCAGCTGCAAGAGATCTCACAAGAGAAATTTTCTATTACTCCGACTTACGAGACTATTTCGGAAACTGGTCCCGATCACAATAAGAAATTCGTCGTTGGTGTTTATATCGGTAAGAAAAAAGTTGGCGAAGGCGAAGGTAATTCTAAACAAAAAGCCCAGATTGCTGCTGCCGCAAACGCTCTTGAAAATAAAGAACTATTTGAATAAAGCCTAATCTGACTGAAGCAGCCGGTTTATTTGTTTGATTGCTTTCTGCATATTCATTTGACCTTGCCCTACTGGATAATATACCGGAATGACCTCATAAAATTTCCCATTTACTGAAAGATTGTATACAACGTTATCAGAATCTTTCATTGTGATTTTTTTTCCAGTAACTATTGAACTCACTTGGACGCCAAACGTAACTATTTTCTTTGGAGTAATATTTGTGATTTCAAGATGCAGTAGTTTTAAATATTTCTTGAATATTTCATCATTCAAATACCTGGCGTCTCTTTGGGTACATTTTGCTAAATTTGTAATATATATATATATTTTTGTGCTAATGTATTATAAAGTTCCTCTGATAATACTTCTGTCCAACATTCTGATTCAATTCTGTCTATACGATTAAATAGTGTATCATCTATTAAATCCAGTTTATGAAGTATCTTCCAGATATTTTTTGTCCCAAGCCATGAAGCACGTAAACCAGCCCAATTTGGATTTGATGCGATATTTCTTCCGGTCGGGTTCATAAAAATCATCATTAGGTTTGGCTCGAGAGTACATCCAGCACCGTAGATTGCATTCAATCCTGGATCACCATATATCTTTTGCAACTGATCAAATTCAGGAAATAGGTTGTCTAATTGTAATTTATTTATAGATTTCGCATTCATTTGGGCCAAACTATATTCTCAAAACCCCAGTCAAGGAGTTTTTTTGCTTCGTCGGCTGAGGCAGTTGCAGAATCAACATAAGTACTTAATACAATTGCAATTAAGGTGTGGTTTTCACGTTCGGCGGCGCCGACAAGTGAATGACTAGCAGCATAGGTAAAACCAGTTTTTACCCCGATTGCTCCTAGATACTGATAAGTTGTTATCAATCTATTTGAATTTTCCAATCGGTGGAAAATTGTCCCGGTCGTGTTTTTAGCTACGTACTCAGGCATTTTAATAATTTGGCGAAATGTCGGGTTTTTTAGGGCATAACGGGTTATAATCTCTAGATCATAAGCTGTTGAGTAACCGGCATCGTTTAATCCAGCTGGGTCCTCAAAGTGAGTGTTATCCAAGCGAAGCTCTCCGACTTTTTGATTCATTTTTTCAACAAATGGAGCAATGTCATTATTTCCGGATTTGTCCATAAATACAGCAATTGCATAGGCAGCATCATTACCGGATTTGATAAGTAAGCAATTCAAAAGTTCAGAAACAGTAATCTGCTCACCAGCACGCAGATTCACCAAAGTTGGTGTTTGCTGTGTTGCTGCAGCTGGGACAGTTACTACATCGGAAAGATTATAATTCTCCAACACAATTATTGCCGTCATTATTTTGGTTATCGAAGCAATCGGAATTCGTTGGTCAGAGTCTTTTGAGAGCAGAACTTCCCCGGTATCTAAATCTGCAAGTAAATATTGTCGGACGTTGATGTAGGCCTTTGGTGCTCCCGAGCGAATTTCTGGAAGATTTCGCAAAGTTGGGGTAGTTATTGTTTGATTCTCGGCTTTAGCAGAAGATAACTCCTCGCTACCATAAAAATTTGCTAGGCGTTGATCAATTCTGCCGGCTGAAAGATTAAAAAAGGCCAAACTATAAACAACAGATAAAATAATTAATGGCTTTACAATCATTTTAATTTAAATATTGAAACCAGACCCGTCTCGCCTACGGCTCGCCAAGGCGGAATGACTAATGACTAACAAATTACCTTGAATTACGAAATTGCGAGCTTTTGTCGAATTTCGACGGTCGCAAGCGCTTTCCGCAGTCATTATATTATAGTAGCGGAAAAGAGCGCCTAGAAATTCGGTAAGAGCGAGTAATTTCGTAACTGATGGAAATTAAGAAATCAGAATTAAGAATGACGAAGAAAACAATTTAGGCATTTGATTATTTACTAATTTTTTCGTCATTCGGATTTCGTCATTGATTATAAGGGAATTACTCATTTGTTTGAGTATCAGCGCTTTTTATTGCTTTGCCTTTGGCTTCAGGCGCAAGCTGTATATGAACATCTTTAAGTTGTTGTTCGGAAACAGTCGAAGGCGCTCCCATTAAAGGATCGCGAGCGTCCCCAGTCTTTGGGAATGCCATAGCTTCTCTAATCACTTCTTCTTCACAGAGAATTGTAACTATTCTGTCAAGGCCCGGTGCAATTCCGCCGTGCGGTGGCGCGCCGTATTCGAAGGCACGAAGCATATGCCCAAATCTTCGTTTTTTCTCCTCAGGCGGAACACCCAAGAGAGTAAATATTTTATCCTGTATATCACGTTTGTGAATTCTGATTGAGCCCCCGGCAATTTCAAAGCCGTTGAGAACTAGATCATATGAATATGCGCGAACTTCTTCTGGCTTGGTGTCAAGTTTGTCCAAATCCTCAACTCGTGGCATAGTAAATGGATGATGAGAGGACACTAGCTTTTTTTCCGAAGGAGAATATTTAAATAATGGAGCATCAATAATCCAGGTAAAGGCTAGCTCATTTTTGTCCTTTTTATTCTTCCTTAAATCAGGCTTATCGGTTTTGTATTTTTCCATTGCTTCGCGATAGGTGATACGAGGGAAAGGTTTGGCAGTGACTTTCTTCTCCGGCGTGATTTTTTTGACCATCTTTATCATTAAATCTTCAGTGAGCGAAAGAATATCTTCTTGCTCAACGAAGCTCATCTCTAGATCAAGCTGAGTAAACTCTGGCTGCCTGTCGCCTCTTTGGTCTTCATCGCGAAAACAGCGGGCAATCTGAAAGTAGCGCTCAATACCAGCAATCATCAAGAGTTGTTTAAACTGCTGAGGACTTTGAGGCAGAACATAAAACTGCCCTGGATAAAGACGGGAGGGAACAATATATTCTCTGGCGCCTTCTGGCGTTGATTTTGTCAAATACGGAGTCTCAATTTCTCTAAATTCTTTCTCGTAGAGATATTCCCGGATAAATTTCACAATTTCATGACGCAAGGTAATATTTTTGTTCATCCTATCACTGCGCAGATCTAGATAACGGTATTCTAGACGCAAATCCTCATCAACGCGCGAAGTGTCTTTGTCAATCTCAAAAGGCGGGGTTTTTGCTTCATTTAATACTTCAATCTTTGAAGCAGCCAATTCGACTGTACCAGAAACTATATTAGTATTTATCATATTTTCCGGTCTTTTTTGAACTGTGCCAGTAACTGAGACAACCCACTCTGGCCGCAACTCATTAGCAGATTTGTAAGCCCCTGAGTCAGGCCCGATAACAACTTGTAGCAGCCCTGAGCGATCACGAAGATCAAGAAAAATTATCTTTCCATGGTCTCGTCTGGCATGAACCCAACCAGAAACTAGAACTTCTTTTCCAACCAACGCGATTGTTTCGGCAGATAAAATTCTTTTCATATTATTTCCTTAGTTTTGCTTTATATTTCTTTTCGATCGCTGAAATAATCTCCTTAATAATACCGTTTACCTCGCTATCTTTTAGTGTCCTATCCTGTGCTTGAAGAAATATGTGAAAGGCAATATTCTTTTTGCCTTTACCAAATTTATCCGATGCGAACTCATCAAATACTTCTACCCGATTTACAAGGTCAGATATTTTGTAAATCTCAACCGCAACTTTATCCACTGAAATATTTTGCCCAACGATAAACGCCAAATCTCGAGTCACAGATGGGAATTTCGAGATCGGACGATAGGTAATCTCTTTTTTGCTGATTTTAAGGCCAAGATCAGAAGTCTTGCCATGCCTGGCACCCGCCTGCCGGACGGGCAGGGCAGACAGGTATTTTGAATCTTTGGCAAGATGTTCCAAATCAATTTCCGCAATCTCAACAAAGGGTTTTCTGATTTTTATAGTTTTTAGATCTGCACTTTCGAATCTCTGGATTTTTATTTTTGCCTGCCTGTCGCCTGCCTGTCCGGTAGGCAGGGCAGACACGGCCGGTGCCATTCCAATTCTAGCGCAGAACTGACCCGTAACTCCCGAAAGTGAACTCACTCTCTTGCCTGAAACCGCAATTGCTAAATTAGTTTTTTCTCGACTCCTAGTAAAGACATTGCCAATTTCAAAAATTAAGATATCATCAAAAGAGGAATTTTTCGCAATAGACTTAAGAATCCCAGGAACCAAGGAATTTCGCAGATATTTGTTTTCGGGCTGGATCGGATTTTTGACTTCAAGCAAATCTTTTTCTTTGTCAGCTAAAATAGAGAGATCAGAAGCAGAGAGAAATGAATAATTGTAGACCTCTGTGAACCCAAGGTCAACCAAAATGTCTTTAAGATATTCTTTAAAATAATAGAAGCTTTTATTTGGTTCTTTAGATTTTGGCAAGGGGATTTGTTTGATTTTTTCATAGCCATAAATTCTGCCGATTTCTTCAGCAATATCCTGCCAACATTCAATATCATGGCGCCAGCTTGGGACAATAAAATGACCATCCTCAATCAAAAAACCCAAGGATTTAAGAATGTGGTCAATCTCTTGATCTTTCAGATTTAATCCTATAAGATTATTAATCTTCTTATACTCGATTTCATCATCGTAAAGATGAAGTGCTACTTCTCCGGCTTTGACAATTCCAGAGTATAACTCGCCGCCAGCGGTTTCCTTCATTAGTTTACCGGCTTTATCAATTGCATATTGAATGCCGCCTGAGTCAATCCCTCGCTCAAAACGATAGCTAGCTTCGGTTGTAAGATTCAAAAGCTTTGATGCGCGCCTTATAACACGTGGATTAAATTCTGCTGCCTCAATTATGATATTTTTAGTCTCAGGAGTAATCTGGGAGTCAAAACCACCCATAATACCTGCAATGGCTAAAGGATGTTTCTCATCAGCAATAACTAAATTTTCTGAGCTGAGTTGTCGTTTCTCACCATCAAGGGTGGTGATTTTCTCTCGATTTTTCGCTCGACGAACAACAATTCTTTTGCCGGCGATTTTGTCGGCATCAAAAGCATGCAGGGGTTGTCCAAGATCAAGCATTATATAATTGGTGACATCAACAATATTGTTTATCGGCGTAGCGCCACAGGCGAGTAATCTATCCTGCAGCCACTTTGGTGATGGAGCAATCTTTACATTTGCCAGCATCCTAGCATAATATCGAGGGCAATCATTAGTGTTCTCTATCTCAACTGCAAGACTTTCGGCAATTCTTTTTAAAGACATCTTAAGATCAAGAGGCGGACGGCGTAAAGATTTACCAAGAATCGCTGCCAGCTCTCTAGCAATACCAATATGTGATAAGCAGTCTCCGCGATTCGGGGTAATTTCAAGATTAAAAACCGAGTCAGCTTTAAGATAATCAGCCAAAGCAATCCCTAGAGGAGCATTTTGATCGAGGATTTTTATTCCGGAGTGATCGTCTCCTAACCCTAATTCGAACTCGGAGCAAAGCATGCCAAAAGAGTTAATACCGCGAATTTCGACTTCCTTAATCTCCTTTCCGCCAACAGTTGCGCCAATTTTTGCTAATGAGACCTTCTGGCCAACAGCAATATTTGGAGCGCCACAAACAATTTCTAGCACTTCTTTGCCGTCAAAAACCTTTGCGATTTGCAATTTATCGGCGTTCGGATGCTTTTTAATTTTCTTGATTTCTACAACTACTACATCGCGATCAACAGTTAATGCAACACCCGCAACTTCTGTGCCAGTTAGAGTTAATTTAGAAACTAACTCATCGTCAGTGAGATCCCAGTCAATAAAATCTTTGAGCCAACTTTTAAGAACTTTCATAATTTCCACCAGCAATGGATAACTAATTTTTCTAAATGACTAATGACTAATATTCGTTATTCGTCATTTGGAGTATTTGTCATCCATTGATGTCTTAAAATTGCTTAAGAAATCGCAAATCCGAAGAATAAAATTGACGGATATCAAGAATACCATATTTTAGCATTACCAAACGATCAATACCCATACCAAAAGCAAAGCCGGAGTATTTTTCCGAATCAATACCCATATTCTTAATGACTTTCGGATGAACCATTCCAGCGCCCAAAAGTTCCAGCCATTTGCCGTGGTATTTCGCGCTGACTTCGAATCCCGGCTCTACAAATGGGAAGAAGCCGGGAGCAAATTTTACTTCTGTTTCTGAACCGTACATTTTTTGCAAAAAATTACTCAGAGTCCAGAAAAGATGCCCGACCTTAACATCCCTGTCAATATACAGGCCCTCGAGCTGATAAAAAGTCGTTTCGTGTTTAGCATCTGTCGCTTCGTTGCGGAAGCAGCGGCCGGGAATTACAATTTTTATTGCTGGTTTTCTCTCTTTTGCTGCCCTAACCTGGCCATTAGAAGTATGGGTTCGGAGTACTCGGCCATCAGTCAGCCAAAATGTATCTTGTTCATCTCGAGCTGGGTGATCAGCCGCAACATTCAAAGCATCAAAATTATTCCACTCGGTATCAACTTCCGGACTTTCATAAACTTCAAAGCCCAGAGACTCAAATACACGTATTGTCTCGCGAAGAAATTGGCTGATTGGATGTAGACTACCTCTTGGTTTCATTTATGCTTTCTTGAATTTGCTGTGGCGAAAAAATAGCTCAAGGAGTAAGATGGCAATTGCCAAAGGAGCTCCGACCCAAAGATCGAGAATTCTCATTCCTTGGAGTAAAAGTAAAATAGTAATTATTAGAGAGAAAAGTGCGCCCTGTCGCACAGATGGCCAGAAGATATCTGATGAAGGATTAGCGAGAGTACGTGATTTTATAAAAAGTATGAGGAAAGTAATCACTCCGCATAGAGTCATAAATAGGGAGGCGTAAAATATAGTAAAAACTGAAAGGTCAGCCTTGAATGGATTATAATTAAAAATCATCAAAACAAAACTAGCCAAAGCGAAAATAGTTATGGCCGCAGTAAAAAACAACTTAGTTTTCATTTTGCTCATATTTTAACTCATAATATCAAAAAATAATCACTTTGTGAAGTTGACAAAAGCGATTATTTTTGCTTAGTTATATTTAGGCTGCAGCAGATATCAAAAGCAAAAAGAGGTGAAGGAGGATGAGTGAACCGTCCGTTGATCCGGATCAGTATGTGCTAGTTGCCATGGTAAGCTGCGTAAAAGTTCATCGCAAGCCTTTGTGGCATGGAACGATCAATATTGCTCTGACGCCAGAAGATGCCTCTGCGGATCCTGCGTCCAGGGATCATATTGTGATCAAGGTCGCCCTGGGTCGCGGTGGCTACCATTACAGACCAAGCATGAGAAGTATGTTCGATGTCAAATATCGTCCGGTGACCGACAAAGACAGAGCGGATTTGGGGGAATGGCTTGATGCTAAGCTGGATGAAGACGCCCAAGAATCGTCGCGGTCAAAGGGAAAGATCTCCCTGACATCACCTCCCACGTTCTTCTTCTGCCAGGCCTGTGAGTGCATGTATGAGGATGAACTGCCGGAGATTTGCGGTGAATGCGGAGCTGATCCAGCTACCGGCACCATCCCGGATAGCCATCGACAGAGCTGTCCAGCCTGCGGACATAAGCAATGCGATGCCTGCGGCCCACGGAATCGAAAGCAAAAGTACTGCTGCATCTGCCGTGCTGCAGGGCAAGAAGTCCTGCTAGTCAGCGCAGGTGAGTTTTCCCCGAGTAGTGCCTGAGCGTTCGCTGAAGTTTATGGCGAGCGCTCGTTTTTGTCCAAAATCTTCTCAATTTTCTCGACTGACTCTTGCATCTCATCCCGAATAAATTGGAGTCTGGGCATTTTGCGTAAATATAGTTTCTCCGCTAATATTTTTCGATATTCGCCGGCCCGAGCAGACAATTCATCATAAATTGATTTGTGATTAGAGCTAACACTCAAATAGATTTTTGATTCGGATAAATCAGGGTTCGTATGAATAAAATTGATAGTAATAATTTCTCCGGGGAAATCAGCTAAAAATATCATTGAGAGCTGCTGGCTTATGAGTTCGTTAATTTTTTCAATTCGATAAGTCATATGTAGTATAAACTCTCACTGATTCTTATAAAGTTACAAGAAACAAGATACCCCTCGGCTTCGCTCAGGGCGAGCAAGAAACCCGCCTGCGCCGAGGCTTCGGCGGGCAGGCAAACAAATTCCAATATTCAAATTCGAAATTCCAAATATTTGGATCTTCTAATTTGGTTATCCGCCTCGGCGAGCCGTAGGCGAGACGGGTTGTTTCTTATTTGTATCTTGCTATCTTGTATCTTGGAATTTTCCATCGGTGCTTATCTGCCTGCCCTTCGTAGCTTCAGCGAAGAATGGGTGGCAATAGATCCCTGCCTGACGGCAGGCAGGTGTGGTAGTTTTTACTTCCGCTTAATATCATTATAAAGCAAAATGATTTCTTTTGCCAGTTTATCACGATCATGATAAAGCGGGAACCTTCGATCAATCAAATCCCTAAGAACAATCTCATAATTATTATAGCAGTTAAGTTGCGAAGTTATATTGTTAATTTCCCCCAATTTTGAAGTCATTTTTGATCGCCGTAAAATTTTATTGTTAACTAAAACATAGTCAAAAAGTTTCTTGCCGGCATGAATTTCAATCGCTCGAATATGATCAGGGATATCCATTTCTTCTGTCTCTCCACGCTCAGTTGAACAATTAGCGACGAAGATCCTAACTGCAGAGTGGTTATTTCTTACTGCTTTGGAAATTTCAGGCAATAGTAAGTTGGGGATAATCGAAGTATACAGACTACCAGGCCCAATGACTATTAAATCAGCATTTTTTATCACCTCTATGGATTTTTTGTAAGCCCGAATACCCAATTTATTAAAAAAAACTCTTTTAATCTTTCTGCCAACCAATGGAATTTTATCCTCTCCCGTAACTCTTTTCCCGTCCTCAAAAATCGCAGATAACTGAACAATTGCCATCGTTGATGGATAAACTTTGCCAGCAACATTTAAAATTTCATGTGATACAACAAGGGCTTTTTCGAATGAATTATATTTTTGAATTAGTGCCGCTAGCCAGATATTGCCCAGCGGATGGCCAGAGAGAAAGTCACTGCCCTTAGGGAAACGGTATTCAAAAACTTCAGATAACAATTGATAATCGTCGGAAAGTGCTGCTAAACATTTGCGTATATCACCAGGTGGTAAGGTCTTAAAAACTTTACGAATGACCCCAGAGCTTTTACCAGCGTCTGATACCGCTACAATAGCAGTAAGATCACGAGAATATTTTTTCAAACCACGAAGAAGATTGGAAATGCCGGTTCCGCCACCAATGGCAACAATTTTAATTTCACCTCGACCATATCTTGGATCAGTCGGATCATATTTCAACGACAGCCACCATTTTTTAAGCAGTTGTTTTAGGTTCATTGATTGTCGCCTTACGATGTAGGCCTCGATAATAACTTCTTGAAAAACGATGTGCTTCATTACGGGCTTGGATTAGTAGATTTCTAAGCTCTGGCTTTTTTTGAAATATTTTTGCTACCTCACCAGTAGAAAAACGAAATTCATCCTTTTTCCGACTCTTACCTTTAGCAATCGCGACAATCGGAATATCTAACTTTATATCTTTGATTACATGCCTCGCGATATTTAACTGTCCTATCCCACCGTCAATGACAATCAAGTTCGGCTCTGGCCAGCTATTTTTGAAACGACGTTCTAATATCTGCGCCGTCATCGCCAGATCATTTGCTCCCATGACACTCCTAATTTTAAATTTTCTGTACTCGCTTTTGTCAATTCTGCCAAGCGTTGTAACTGTCATTGCTCCGACGGCAAATTCGCCGCCAATGTTAGAAATATCGTAAGCCTCAATTCGAGGAAAAATTGCCAAATTCTGAAAATCAAGAAAGCTGTCTTTTATGCCAACAGAATAACGATTTAGATGTTCTATGGCTGATAATTTATCGCGGATGACAGCCGCTTCTTCATACTTTCTATTACGACTTAATACTTTCATCTCAGCTGACAATTCGCGAATTATTTTTTTCTTTTTGCCGGAAAGAAAATCTTTCAAGTAACCAACTTGCTTTTTACAATCTGGCACTGATGATTTTTCGCATGGCGCCGGACATAAATTTATATCAGCGTACAAACAGGTCTTGCAAATTTTTTGCTGGCGCTGAAATTTTGTTTTTGAGCAATTAGCGTAAGGAAAAATTTTGCGCAAAATTCTCAATGCTCGTTTCAAAATTTCAGCCGACGGATAAGGCCCAAAATACTCCGCTCCTGTCCGCGCTTGTCCCGCAAATTCCGCACTTTTATCTACATTTCTCGCCCGTTTTATTTCGAGGCGCGGAATTTCATCGCGGCTAATTTCAATTACTGAAAAACTTTTGTCATCTTTTTGCCGGATATTGTATTTTGGCTGAACTTTTTTAATTAGCTCCGCTTCTAGCAAAACCGCCTCTAGCTCCGAATCAGTTGAGGTAGTTTTGATTCTTTTAATTTTTTGCACCATCTGATAAATCGCCGTTGACCGACTTTCTGTTAACTCCTCCGCTCGCAAAAAATATGATTTCACCCGAGAACGTAAATTTTTCGCTTTACCAATATACAAAATCTTGCCGGTCCTATCATAAAACTGATAAATCCCGGGAGTTGTTGGCAAAATG
>Ga0210006_1001332_pt1 | contig 17207 bp, 21 predicted proteins | sample CryGey02umfilter_2_FD_185452 | JGI IMG/M metagenome (GOLD analysis project Ga0210006, IMG submission 185452) | Groundwater microbial communities from aquifer in Utah, USA - Crystal Geyser 4/10/14 0.2 um filter (SPAdes) (version 3) | ecosystem: Environmental > Aquatic > Deep subsurface >... | reverse complement strand
GTAGTCCAAAAAGAAAGGAGCAAGCTGTTTCTTAAAACGACCGGCTAAAAAGAAAACTAGACGAGACTTTCACTGACTCACTGTCTTGTTTTCGGGCTCATTATTCGATTGGAAAATACTATATGCGTATAGGCACCAAGGCCAAAGGGTTTCGAAGCTACAATCTGCCCTAACTGATTCCGAATGATGATATTCCTCTCTTTCCGTGGTTTGGGAAGCACAAAGTTAAACTTAAACTCTAAAAGTGGGACAGTATCCTGACAATTCCAATCTTCATAGACATTGTGATATTTTATCCCATCCGCACTTAATGTAACTGATTTGGGGGATTTTTTACCTTCTTTGGCAAAATAAATTTACGCATTTGCAACCAAGCTTTTTCTCTCAACTTTGGCGAGACGAACTTCAGATCCGGATCCTCTTGCTTGTAAACTCTCTCCATCAGATTCATTGGAAAAATGGCAGGAAGTATTTGTATCTCAACAGGAAACTGTTTGCTGTTCCAGCCTAACTTAAGCTTCAGATGAGTATGCCATGCCAAATAAAGCATGTCACCAAACTCCAGTTTCTCCAATTCATCTGAAAAACATTTTCTGGAATTGGGTGGTCTGTAGTACCCCCTCAGCTCTTTCGACTCAATATCACCATTTCGTCTATAAATCCATTCAGACAAGTAATAATCCCAATCTGGTGTTAATTTGAATATCTTATTCATCAAAGTGTTTTCCATCCAGTCTAGAGATAATATTTTTACAGTTCCTATGGCATTACTTAAATCCCAATGACCATTCGAAAATACCCTACAGCGGAACCGATCATATCTTTGCTCAATCAATTTATTAAAGTAGTCCAACTCATTCTCACCGACGGTCCCTTCCTCTAGACTTTTTTCCAGCGCGTTTACCCTCGCCTCCAATTCTTCAAAGTTACCATACTTTTCAAGCTTATCTCCAGTCCCCATACCCATCTTTTGTCTGAGAGCCTCCATGGCAGTCGACCTCACCGGTTTCATACAAGCAACTATCTTACACTCACCATTCTGTTCCATTGCTCGAAGATATGCAGTAACTGGATTCCATACTCCAAAAATCTTCTTCTTAATCCTCTCTGTGTCGTAAAGATCAAAACCTTCGGGTAAACCACTTAATAGTGCAGACCTGGCAAGCTCGTATACCCTTGGGTGAGTCCTTCTGAACACTTCGTCCGTTAGCCTGGAAATCTCACCATTAACCACTCCTTGAAGTAGCTCATCTGCCACCTTTGCGTCTACCACTCCTACATTCATATCTATAATGTCTTTTAACTTTTTTCTTACCTCTTCAGGGACCTGACCAACTTCAATTTTTTCAACTCGTTCCAACAAACTAGCCACCTCTTTTCTCAACTGCTCCACACCTCCCTGACCTTGCAAAGCTTCTTGTTTCCGATACAAAGCTTGCAATTCCGCTTCTTCCCCAACTTCAAGTTTAATTTCCAATTCAAGTCCTGGCATCATTTTTCTAAGTAATACCCCTCACCTCGTTTGGTAATCAATTCTCCATATCCTTGTTTACTTGCTAGCTTCCTCCTAAGTTGAGACATCAACTGATCCAGCGCCCAGTCAGAAAACTTTGTAAACCAATCGCTCCCCCAAACCTCTTCTGCAATTTGCTCTCTGGTCAAGATCTTGCTCAAATTTTTCCCTAATCGCAAATAGATTCTTTTCTCAGAAACCGTAAGAAGCTTCGAAAGACAATCGTCAAGCAAGAGACCGGCACCTTTCTGAGAACCAATTTCTAAGTAATGTTTCAAAACCGGGGCAAAACATTCACCATCCTCGGTCAAGTAACCGTACTTCTTTAAAAAAAGCCGAGATTCGTCATCCTGAGACTGGCCAACCAATACTCTATTCTCCATATCGGACAACTCTCTTGTTAGCCTATCAAGTCTATACACCAGTCTGCTGTCACTCACGTTCCAATTTTCAATGTAGTTATCATCCAGATACTGCATATAGAGCGATTTCAAGATTCCGGGGTTACCGCCACAGTCAGATGATATCCTCTCTCGCAAGTCCTTCCTAACCCGGCTTCCATACCTTGCTTCGTACATGTGCAAGGTAATATCCGTATCTTGTCCATCAAGAGGTAAGATCGTCAATCTCTCTGCTTTTAGTACCAGGTCATGATAATGATCCTGATTCTTGTACCGGTCGTTCAAAATATGAGTATTCGCAAAGAAGACAACAGAAAAACGCTGCCCGAATTCCTCCTTCAATTCCTTCCAAAGAGTCAAAAAATCTTCAGGTATCAGGACCATATACCCTTGATTGATAAGCAAACACACTTTTCCTTTACTCAACAGTCTTCTCAAGCCAACCCCAACCTCATCACTACCCAATTCTTCCGTTAACCTTCTCCACCAATCTTCTCTGGTACTCCCGAGCGATCCCAAATACAGCAAACTCATAGCTTGCACCCCCGGTATCAATTTCGGTATTAAATCAAAAGTATAGTTTTTACCACAGTCATACATTCCAATCACGCTTGTATCCAAGCCTGATTTTATCTGATCCAACAATCGCCCTACCAACTGCTGATATTGTTTCTCTATCACCACACCTATTTATACCACGTTCGAACCTCAGGTAAAACTCAAGTAAATAACTATAAGATAAGCTATTATCCTCTCATCGCCGAACGTTCACATTCAATCAAAGGAGAAAATGAAAAAACAAATTGATGCCTGGCTTTGGAAAGAATCACCTGTCGTGTGGACTCCTATGATCCAGTACCTCGCAAACTACTTCCTTGTCCTTCCTGCGGGTATTATGGCACTTGTTTGTTCCTTAATATTCCTGGCGAAAGGATGCCTAGGTATCTCGGGGATATTGTCCCTTGAGTTTTTGGTCGTAGCCCTGGCAATATTTTTTGGTGTGGAGTGTATGGTTTCAAAGAGAGAAGCTTCTGATGAATAGTTTTCACAAACTTAAGGAAGTTGTTGTGTGGGCATGTGCCCTTATCACAGGAGTAGTTATTTGTTTGGGTATGCTTCTTGTCGTCCCATATATTTACACCCTCATTTGTCTCATATTCTAACGAGAATATCGATGACGTTGCCACGGCCTTAGAGTCGTGGCTTTTTTGGATCCTCAGGTAAAACTCAAGTAAATAACTATAAGATAAGCTATCATTCTCCCATCGTCGAACCTTGATACTCAAACAAAAAGGAGCTCTAAAATGAAAAAACTCTTCCTGTTGGTCGTTCTTGCCCTAACGCTGTCTGCATGTGGTCCCACACCTGCAGCAGAACCCGTTCCCACTCAGCCACCCACCGTTCTGGTATACCCACGTGTCAGCTATTCGTTGCGCGGACCAATTGAACCGGCTATTATGCTCCCAAAGCCTGATTCGGAAAGGCTAATTACCGGAAGGTTCGATAACGTCAAGATGGACTGTGAAAATGGCGTTCTCGAAGTTAATGACCGAGTATTGATCCTTCTGGATAGTGTCCAATGGCTGGCTGTTGAACACCCAGTTGAGGACATTATTGACCCTCCCGGTACCAGCTCGTACTCATGGCTATACCTGATAGGAAGTGGACTAGGCATATTCAGTGACTTCCAGAAAGAAAACGCCATTGAGTTTGCCAGCGGTTCCATGACGGTTGGTCCTTGTGGCCTTTTGGTGGTAAATGGCTGGCTGTATGAAGACGTTGACAATTACCACAAGCTTATGCAACCAGAGGAAATAGAAGCCGTTGAGCGACGTCACAACCAAGCCAGTCTGGAAGGCGAATTCTTGGTCAACCCCAAAAATCTACTGTACTGGAATGAGATCAGTATGCCAACGGTGGCTTATTCGGGAAACGAGTGGGCCACGACAACTATAGATTGGAACTTTATGGTTGCCAAATATAGCTCAGATATTTTTCACCATCCTCAGTACCCAAACCCGATAACCTGCAATGGAGAAAGTCAGCCTGCCTGGTCTTCGGTGGTGTCGGTTGACGCTTGGAAGATTCAATACGACGATTCTCAACAAGTAGGGTCGGGGTGGCGTGGATCCAGTGATAGGATGACCGTCGTTCCCATGTGGGGCAAAAGCTATCCACCCCAATACACCACCACCATCTTGGGAAATGGATTCGCGTCAGATTACTCATACGTACTTCTAAGTATCCCTGAAGGTTGCATTAATTCAATAAAGTAAGAGATAGTAATTATCCCCGGACAGAACTAACATAGTTCTCTTCCGGGGATATTTTTTTCGACCTAGCCAAATGAGATTATGGTTTGAATGTTGCGGACTCAAGATCATTTATCCAAACATCTTGGCCTGAGTACTCTCCAGACACGGTTTGATACTCAATTCTGAGATGAACAAAAAGGTATCCTGGAGCCAGCGATATCTGAGGAGTAGACACACCATCCCAATGGCTTAACTGATAGCTTTGCATCTCTTCGTCAGTACTCGTAAAAGTATATTGGCCTTTAAGTCGCCGGTGGTCAACAGTAATTGTTGCAAAGCTTTGGTCTGTTGTCCGATAAGTAATCTGATAGCTGGGACGATGGGGGCTAAGCTTTAACAAAACAGGCATATGGGAAGTATCCCAGTTTGGGAGTCCGATGGTGTGACTTGTACTTCTTGAGATCATGAGCGACAAAACCAGGACAAAAACAAATAGATAGGTGCTTATAAGCATCGGCGAGAAATGTGTTTTCAAAAGTACCTCCTGAAAAAATGAATATCAAGAAAAACCACGACTAATGGGCCGTGGCAACGTCTTTTCATATCTTCATCTCCTTCTTGAATGTAAACGTTCGATGATGAGAAAATGATAGCTTATCTTATAATTCTGTACTTGAGTTTTACCTGAGCAAAAACACACAACAAGTTCAATATGGAGAATAGTACTTCGACTATCCCAATCTTTAATCCCATGAGCCCATTTTACCTTACCTAGCTCGATCCCGAGACTTGTGTTTGAAACTAATTATCTTGCGCCATGGTTTGTGTCGATCAATCACCATAGTCCAACCAAGTAACTGCAGTCCAATAAGTGCCACCCACCAACCTGGTAGAACCGGCAGAATCATACCAGCAACGCCGAAGACGATAAAAAGAACTCCAAAGACCATTTGCGCAGTAGACTTAACATTTTGTTTCATATTTATATAAGTATAAATAACAGTATACCTGAGCGTCTATTATCAAATAAAATCCAGCCAATTAAGACGGAATCGCCAAGTCAAATATTCTGGTTATTTGGGAGGTAGACGAGAACCATACCAAAAATTTAATAATTGGGTTTTATTTCGCTTATATGCTTCTACAGCTGTCTTGTCACCAAAACTATTGAAACAATTAAGGGATTCCTTCTCACTCATTTTGATTGTTTTCAAAAAAGGCTTGTTAACATTGACAAACATATCATAGCCATTCACATCATCTTTACCGTTTTGCTCCGTCTCTCGCAAACCAATCACCCAAGTGCATTGCATAAAGACATGGCTCACAGTTTTACATGACTCTTTACCACGCGCATCAGAATCCACTCCATCGGGGGGCTTCAATACTCTCACCTCCTGTTTTCAAAGATCTTCAAAATATTCTACTCTCGTTTTGGCACAAAAAAACCAGGCCTTTGACTTTTGTCATTGACCTGGAAAAGCCTACTTCTTTCTTTGGTCTTTCAACCAAAGCAAGGCCAAGATCGTCTTGGCATCATCGATTTCCCCCACCCGTACCATTTCCAGGGCTTCATCAACCGACATGACATTCTTTTGTATGTTCTCACCTTCATCTTTGAGTCCGCCCACCAAACCATCCACACCTAAACTGGACACGGGAGCGTAGTACAAGAAGTTTTCATGGGTGATTGTACGCAGCAAAAACCTAATCCAACCACCTTTCCCAAATGCGGACACCATCTTATCCGCATGTTTACTTCGTAAATATGTCAATTTCTTCATTAATACCTCCTAGAACAAGAATTTGATGAGTATGAATATCAGCGTGCTATCCTATATTTTAACAGAAACGTCACTTTTTTGGTGCCTTACCCCTTGACATTCTGCTAGATAGTGTTATGATAACACTATGATTGAGACAAAGCAAGTACCGGAATACTCTATGGGACTAAGGAAACGCCTCTATGACGCACTCCAATTGGATAGAGGTCCACTCGGAGATGTTACCTCATTGGCCCTAATCGAAAAGGAGCAACAGGCCACGGCGGAATTTCTTGTTAAGGCTGACAAAGGTATTGTATCCGGTATCGAAGTTGCTAGAGTTGTCTTTGAGCTAGTCGATCCAAAAATACGGTTCACTCCCCTTCTCCAAGATGGCGATGAAGTCAACCGAGGAGACGTCTTCGCTACCATCACCGGACCAGCCAGAAGTCTTCTCACCGGAGAAAGAGCAGAACTCATCTCTGCCCTCATCAATACTCCAGATAGAATCTTATTGGATAATATGAATAACGAAGAAACTCGAGAGGTGGTGAGAATCAGAGATAAGTTTACAAAACACGCCAGAGTTAAGATACCTCTCGAGGCATCGGGAAATATGACCCTTGAGCGAATCAAAGAAGTGGCGCAAACTGGAGTTGAGTATATTTCCGTAGGGTCACTCACCCACTCTGTCAAGGCTTTTGATATCTCTCTGCATATTAAGTTTTCATAAATAAACATGACGAAAAATCCACCACTTCTCACTCAACAAGAAATCTACGAACAGTTCAAGATTAAATATTCCCAATACTCCCCCGATTTCGAACTGCTGATCAAAGCCGGTCAGGTGGAAAAACTTAATCGTTTGGTTAGAGAGAAAAACGCGGTTATTCTAAAACACAACTACATGAGCTGGGACCTCCAATGTGATGAGGTTTTAGGAATCAGAGGAGATTCCTTAGAGCTTTCGCGCAAAGCTGGAGAAACCGAAGCTGATATTATTCTCTTCTTGGGTGTGAAATTTATGGCCGAAACCGCCAAAGTTCTCAATCCCAAGAAAACCGTTCTTATCCCCTCACTCAAAGCCGGATGCTCTTTGTCCTCCAGTATTGCCGGCACTGACGTTCGTAAACTCAAACAAATGTTTCCCGGTATTCCCGTTGTCGCGTACGTAAATACAGATGCCGATACCAAGTCCGAGGTAGATGTTTGTTGTGCTTCCGGAAACGCCAGTAAAGTGGTTCAGTGGGCCATGAAGGAATGGAAAACCAATAAAGTTATCTTTCTTCCCGACAAATTTCTGGCTCAAAACGTTGCCAGAGAAATGGGCGCCGACATCTTCTTCCCCAACGTGTCGGCCGACGCCACAACAACTACTAAAGAATTCGCACTTCGCACCAAACACATCGCACCAAAAACTCCCATATTCATCGGCTGGGAAGGCAAATGCGAAGTGCACGAAAAGTTTACTCCTGAAGATGTCGACGGCCTTCGCCATGATTTCCCAGGTGTCTACATCATGGCTCATCCCGAATGCCCTCCAGAAGTAGTCAAAAAAGTAGATTTTGCCGGATCAACAGGAGAAATGATCAAGAACGTCACCTCCCCCGACGTACAGGATAGACAGGTTGCCTTCTTCACCGAATGTGCCATGGTCGAAATATTAGCGGCTCAACACAAAAATGTTTTGCAGGTCTGTTCCATTCAAAAAAGGTGTCCCCACATGGCCCAAAACAATTTGGAAACAGTTATTGAGGCCCTAGAAAAAATGCAGTACAAAATTACTGTCCCGGAAGATCTTAGGAAAAAAGCCGAACTTCCCATCCGCCGCATGATCGCCGTCAAGTAGTGGTGATAAAATATTGAGGATCAACTTTCAAAGGAGGTACTTTTATATGACCCAAGATTTGTTAAGGTTTACCTGGAATCATGGTACTTACACCATCCCGGCGGACACCGAAAAACGCAAGATCCTACTCCCCAGCGGCCGGCTTCTGACCTTCAACGGCTTTCTCGAAAGTTTTCCACCTCAGCTCAGTGAACTTCGCGAGTTCAACTTCCACATCGAAGTCGGCCTCGGATCCAATCTTTCAGTTGTCGCGGATCAGCTGGACGCCGTTCTGGCCAAAGCCGTCACCGTCACCCTGGTGAAGACTTGCCCACAAGGCTGTATGAATCAAACCGGAACCTTCTGCTCCAACTGCGGCTCCCGTCTGGAAGTGAAAGAGGTTGTCCTACCCTTCATTCCCGAAAAACCCAAACCGTTCCAAAATCCAGCCAACTCCGTAGACGTCATGGGTACTGGCCCCTGCCCCAACTGCCACCAGGCCCTGGATCATGGCGCTCACGCCAGCTCGTGTCCCAATTGTGGACAAAAGCTCAACTGGACCTGTCGCGACGCGAAGACACGTTGTGCAGTGTCCTCGTAGACAATCTTCGCTAAAAACACACCCTCCCCCACCCCGCCTGACCGGCGGGGTTTTTCGTACTCAGTCGGCCTATGGTGGACTATCTGGTCACTATTTTCAACCTTGGGGAAGATATGATTATTTCACCCAAAGGATTTTTGCCTTCAATATGGTACTGATTTTGACCTCTCCAGACGGACATTGGTTTTGAATAAAAGCTGGACTTTACCCCACTATCAATCGACAGCTCGCTATTGTCCACGGCCCGGTGATTGGTATCGTCGTAGATCCTAACAGAACCATTACCATTATCAATCCACCCTTGCCAGGATACTTCCACGGACGTTCCGTAAAGGGCAGTATCAAAAGAAAACTCCGTTCCTGGTATTCTTGCCCAGTTTACAGAGTTTACCGATCCCCCAGCCAGCTGTACATACTGTTCCTTGATCTTCCCTGTAGACTTCGGCTTTACCAAACCCGTGTTTCTTTCCAGAGTCAGCACCCGGCTTTCGAGCGAGGTAACTCTTTCTTCCAACGTCTGCGTTGTTGTTGCAGCCAATACCTCAGGGTCTTCTGGCGAGGATTCCCCGGAAACCAGACGATAAACCTGCCACCCGGAAAGTGTGAGAACACTTACCATTACAACTAGCAAAACTAATCTCGAACTCATATTTCAGTCTATCACATCAAGCCTTATTTCTTGCTATCCCCCGATATCATCTTTATCGCTTCCTGAACCGTAGTCATAAATTGAGCCGGGAAAATAATGGTTGAGTTCTTTTCCACCGAAATCTCGGCCATCGTCTGCAAAGTTCTCAGTTGAAGAGCTACAGGATGAGCCGCAATTACATCGGCTGCTTCGGCCAATCTTTTTGCTGACTGGAACTCACCCTCGGCCGCTACCACCTTAGCTCTTCTCTCGCGTTCCGCTTCAGCTTCTTTAGCCATCGCTCTTTGCATATTGTCCGGCAAAGCGATGTCTTTAATTTCTACCGCCGTCACCTGAACGCCCCAAGGTTCGGTATGAGTATCAATTACTTTCTGAATCTGTTTGTTGATCTCTGTTGTCTGAGACAAAAGCTGATCCAGCGTAAACTGCCCCACGACATTCCTAACTGTCGTCTGAGATATTTGATTCACAGCCGAATAGACATCGTCAATGGCTACCACCGACTTCTTGGGATCCACCAGATGATAATAAGCCACAGCCGCAATATCTATGGATACATTATCCTTGGTGATAATCTTCTGCGAGGGGATCCCCATGGTAATGGTGCGGAGCTGGACCTTGCGCATAACCTCTAAAAAGGGAATCAAGATAATGAGGCCAGGACCACGAACGCCGGTACACCTACCCAAGAAAAAGATCACCCCCCTTTCGTACTCCTGAACGATCTTCAAACTAGCAAATAACACCACCAAAATAGCTACAATTACTGGTATTTCCATATATGTTAAGTATATACCACGCATCATCATTGAACGCGGATTTTCTCCGGGTAGAACCTGTCAAAAGACAAAATTCCATCAAGATGGAATTGTCTTAAAACCGCCATATTTGTACAATCCACAAAAGAACACCCTTTTTTTGTTTGCTTCAAAAACATTTCCCAACTCATACTTTCCAGCTTCTCATCAAAACTAATTATCTTTAGATTTAATTTTGGTAACTTATCGTAAAAAAGTCGTACCGCGTCCATATTCACTCGATGTGCCAGCACCGTAGCCGTTTCAAATAGCACTAAATTAACTACATACAAACCAGATTCATTCTCGGTTTCAATTTCCAGGACACTCAATGTTTCCTTATGATGTGCATCCGCTTCTCTAAATAAGCCAACCAAAAAATCTGAATCAATTAGTTTTTTCATTTATAAATATCATTTATCTTCAAAGACAAGTCTTTAGGTCCGGTTTTTAGTGCTCCGGCAAACTGTTTCCAATCATCTTTATTAATCTGTTTAGTTCTGGCCTTAATCTCTTTTTTTGCACCCTCACGTATCAATTGAGAAATATTAAGCTTACTAGACTGGGAAATTAGCTGCAAATCCTCATAAATGTCATCCGGTAGATATATTTGAGTTCTAATCATACATACACTATATGTTGTATGTCGTCTGTTGTCAATCCCCCTTTCCAGAATGACACGCTAAGCACAAAACTTGCATTTTACCCACAAATATGATAATATAGGTCATCTCAGCAAATTTCCAGCCTACCCCAACAAGGAGAAAATTTATGGACACCCTCGTCGACATAATGCTTAATTTGTTTTCTGTACTCAGTCCGCCTTTGGCGGATTACACCTTCTCCACCGTCACTCCGTCAAAAAAGTCGGATACCTTATACCCTTTTGCTTCTATCTCTTTTCGCAGGGCATCGGACTCGGACCATTGCTTTGTTTTCCTCATTTCTTCCCGCTTGTTGACCATTTCCATCACCTCCTCCGGGATGTCGGCAGGGATTTCATCTCTCTCGGACAGTTTGAGACCAAACACTTTATCAAAGTTTTCCACCAGTCTTCTTTTCTCAAAAGAGTTAAGTTTTTCATCTTTCAGTACCACACGGGTGACGGCCAAAGCCGCCGACATATTTAGATCGTCTTCTACTGCACTCACAAACTCGTCCCGGAAAAACACTTCTCTACCTGACAGCTCTACTTCCACCTTACTACCAAAAATGTTTTTATCCTGACCTCCTTCAACCCGAAGTGCCAAAAACTCTTTTTTCAGTCTTTTGTACGAATTAGACACCCCTTCCATTCCCTCCCAAGAAAAATTCATTTTTTTCCGATAATGAGCCGACAAATAGTAGTATCGCAAAGCCATGGGTGAGTATCCTTTTTCTATGATGTCGTGCAAGGTGTAAGCGTTCCCCAAGCTTTTGCCCATTCTACCTCCATCTACTAAAAGAAAGGCTCCGTGCATCCAATATCTAACGAAAGGTTTCTTGCCCGTTACAGATTCGCTTTGAGCTATTTCATTTGGATGATGTGTACTCTTTAGATCCTCACCACCGATATGAACATCCAGCTGCTCTCCCAAATATTTCATACTCATTGCGCTACACTCAATATGCCACCCCGGAAAGCCCATCCCCCAAGGACTATCCCACTCCATATCCCGTTTCTCTCCTGCCGGAAAAAATTTCCATAAGGCAAAATCTCTTTGATCCCGTTTCTCGCTGTTTATTTCTACCCTAGCTCCTGGTTTAATTTCCTCTAGATTGCTTAACTCTCCATATACATTACCCTTTTTCTCGTACTCAGCCACGTCGAAGTAAATACCGTCAGTTATCTTATACGCAAACCCGGCTTTCTCAATCCTTTGAACCAAATCAATTTGTTCTTTAATATGATCTGTCGCTTTTGAAAACAACCTGGGTTTGATCAAGTTCAGCTTCCCAAAACTGTCCATAAAATCATCTCCGTAAAACTTTGCAATATCCCAAGCTGTTTTTTTCTCCTTAGCCGCTGCTTTTTCTAGTCTGTCTTCTCCCGTATCAGCATTTCCTAGGTTGTCTCCGGTCAAGTGTCCCACATCGGTCAAATTCATCACAAAATCCACCCTATAACCTTTAATTTGCAACACCCGCAAAAACAAATCCGACAAAACATAGGTCCTCCAATTACCGATGGTGGGATAACTGTATACCGTCGGACCACAGGCATACATCCTCACCTTACCATCATGACGAATTGGTACAAACTCCTCAAGCTTCTTTGAAAACGAATTAAATATCTTCAGCATTACTCCTATTTTAACCTATTAACCTAAAAAAAGCACCTCCGAAGAGGCGCTTCATAACCCTACTAGTCTGCTTTATGTTTCCCATCCGCTTCCAGACTTTCCAGAACTGCCTTCCAGTCCTCTCTGGGAAGACGAGTTTCCTTTTTGCAACGAGGACAGGTCACAGTAGGCACCTGTTGCACAGATTTCAATCCATCGATCTTGGTAGGCAAAACAGAAATGTTTAGATCGCGCGCATAATCGATCTGCAAAGGCACGTGGCAGTGACCACAGTTCAGAAAGTACGGAAACAAATATTCACTGACCAAAACTCGAACACTCATTTAAACCTCCGGATTTATAAAGTACTTACCAGCCGATTATATCAAACCTCAAACTTAACATACCGATACTGATATTTCTGTTCTCGATCAGGCTCTGAGAACCATTCCTTCCTGGCTTTAATAGCCAAAACCCACCAAGATGATCCCAAAAATCCTTTCAAATTTTGACTTTTATGGGTAAATACCGATCTCCATTTTCGCACGGATTCAGAAAAGCTTAGGTCCAACACGTATTCTGGCTGACTGAGATACTTATTCACCCGCATGTCTACTACCTTCTTTCTTATCTCCCCTTCGAAAGACACCCAAAGCAGATTGACATCTGATATTCGTTTTAGGATTTGACGAATTTCCAAAGCTACCACTATATGATCCGGGTGGCCGGAAACTCCAGACAAATCATACGAAACTATTACTCCCGGCTTTGTTTCATGAATAAACACTTTCAACCTTTCCCTCCATATATGTCTCTTCCTAAGTCTTCCATCTGGGAACTTCCACATAATCCAATCAGTTACCCCCAGACGACTCATAGCCTCGGCCATCTCCTGGCGACGGATTTCAACAGTACTTCGTCCCCTCCCGTTCACAAATATCTTCCCCCTATCACCTTCCGTCAGTGTCAAGACAGTTACTTCAAATCCCAATTTCATGGCTCTCTGGATAATACCTCCAGCCATCACAGATTCGTCATCGGGATGTGGAAAAACTACCAACAATTTTTTATTTGATATTCTCCCCAGTACTTCGTCAATTGATTTCATTGCCACACAATAAATAATTATTTGTGTTGCGGATCGCCTATGGCGATAGTTTCCACCTCAACTTTACTCAATTTATCCATTTACGCAGGAATACGTCGGTAATTGGCCGCCCACAGCGATTCGGTGCACGCTTCCGAACCTGGTTTAGAAATGTATTATACTCTTAGCCATGAAGCACTGGCTCACGATAATTTTTCTCTCTATTCTCTCATTCCTTTTTATCTATCCCTCCGCTTTTATCTATCTCAAAGATACTCTGCCGGACAACAACGATACCCGGCTCATCGCCTATATCATCGGCCAAGTCCAGAATAACATTCTGGAACACAGACAACTTCATTACGGTACCTACTTCTCTCCTGACAAAAACACCCTGGCCTACTCGGATCTTTTCCTAACTTCCGCCATCATTACCCTACCCGCACGATTATTCACAGATCATCCAATCATTATCTTCAACCTAGCCCTGATCCTTAATTTCGTCTTCACAATCATCTCTTCTTATCTACTATTCAGCTATCTTTTCAAAGATCATTGGATCACCGCACTGTTGGTCATTCTTTTCAATTTTTCAGGGTTTCACCTCTCCTACCTCCCTCACTTACAAATATTTTCTCTCTGGCCTCTTTGTCTCTCCATCTATTTTTTTGCCAGATATTTAAATGAAAATCGAACCCTCTTTTTATTTCTCTTCTTCCTCACAATCACGGCTCAACTGGCCGAAAGTATCTTCCCTGTCTATCTCATCTTCTTCTCCACCATCTGTCTTTTTCTGTCTCAACTCTATAAGCCTTCAAGGACCATCCTCGTAGGTCGCGTCAAAAGTATTTTTCTTCACGCGATCCCTTTTATCCCCCTTTGGATCTTTCTTTTACTTCCCTACTATCAACTCCACACCTCTCTCCAGGAAGCCACCCGCCCACTTCGCGACGCCGCCCACTTCTCTCTCGGTTTGGATCAAATCTTCACTTTTTATCACAGCTGGACAATCATCACCGTTTTCTTCATATCACTGATAATATCCAAAACACTTAGCTCCGCAGGAACTCTCGCCAAAAAACAAAACGCTGCAGAAGTGCAAGCAAAAAGTCGCGTGGAGCGGATCCGCACTCGTACTCGAGGGACGGAGGTCGAGCACAGCTTTTTGCGCGGTCCGAAACGTTTTGTTTTTGATGTTTGGTGGTTCGTCTTTTTCTTTTCCATATTCATGTCACTCGGACCTGTTCTCAAAATCTTTGGTGAAACAGTGAAGTTTTTTGGCCTACCCATTCCCTTGCCCTACGCCCTTTTCTACTATCTCTTCCCCGGCTTTGCCGGCTTTCGTACCCCCAGTCGTTTTATAGTCTTAGCCCTTCTCTCCGTTGTCGTCATCATAGGGTTCCGGCTTAAACCATTTTTTGAAAAACTTAAATCCAAAACCAAACTAATTCTTATTCTTCTGATCCTCTCTCTGTTATTTTTAGAGGCCGACCTACCTCTCACGGGCTATCCGGTAAACATTAACATGCACCCCGTATATCAAGAGATCACAAATCTTCCACCTGACGCCGTCATCTTGGAACTACCCATCAAACTCTGGAACATGCCGGATCACGAAATCGAATCAATTCGATCTCTTTACTCTCTGTTTCACAAACATCGTCGTCTCGGTGGTTTCTCCGGCTTTGCCACCAATAGCTGGGTTGAACTGGTGCAACGAATCGACACATATGGTTTAAGTCCAGAAAATATCAATAAACTAAAATCCCGTGGCATCACCCACGTAATCCAGAATAACGCCTTGTACCCTCTTCGAACTAACAACTAATAACTTCGCACCAGTAACTCTCCTTTACTCCTTCTGTTTCGCTGTTTCCCCATGCGCTCCGGCTCCCACTTTTTTCAACAAACTTTGAACAAAGCTCTCTTTCTTCTGCTTTTCTCCTGCATCTTTTTGCTGTTTTTCTTGATCTTGTTGCGCTTTTTCCCTAGCAATCTGGGAATCTTGCTGTTGTTTCCTTTGTCGATATTGCTCTAGCTCTCCCAATACTTGGTTATATCTTTGTTTATCTTTTTGTTCTTTGATTGTCTTCTCCTGGGCCTTTTGCGCTTGATTTGGCTCCGGTGATTTATCGGATTGTGGTGAACCCGTGCCACTTGGCGCCCCCATTATCTGCTCGATCGTACCTTCCACCAATTTCTTACCCGCATCTCCCGCGGACTTAACAGTGCTCTTTCCAAGCTCAAATAAATTGTCGGCCACTTGCTGACCAATTCCTCCCATAGGTGCAGGCATTACCTTAATTTAACCACAAAATACCCGGGGTACCAAAGGGTCTCCGGGTGAATTTTTGGATGCTGGCAGACAAAGCTTTTGTCGCTTGTCATAATTTGTATTGCGGAACCGCCAGCAAGCTTCCGCATTATTAACAAACACCGTATTATACCACATTACTATAGGTTTGTCAAATGAAGATACTACATTTCTCCTCTATTCTCGAGAGCCCGAGTCAGAGTCTGCCCGTCCGCATACTCAATATCTGCTCCCGTAGGCAAACCGCGCCCAATCCTGGTTACTTTTATTTTCTCTCTCAGCCCCGTTTCCTTCATTCGCTCGATAATAAACATGGCTGTCGCCTCCCCTTCCAAGTTTGGATTTGAGGCTAGAATCAATTCTTTGATCTCCCCCGTTTTTAGTCTTGCCATCAGCTGAGGAATACGCAGATCATTCGGGCCTATGCCGGCCAGGGGGTTTACAGAGCCTCCTAGTACGTGATAAACGCCCTTGAAACCATCGGCCCGTTCAAAAGCCAACAGATCAAGAGAAGTCTCCACCACGCACACCAGGCTTTTATCTCTGGTCTCATCCTGGCAAACAGGACAAAACTCTTCCTCTCCCACGTTAAAACACAAAGCGCATAGCTTGGTGTCCTTTTTTAGGTTTTCCAAGGCCTGAGCGAACTTGGACAACTTTTCCTGCGGTACATTCAGAAGATAATAAGCTAGACGAGCGGCCGACTTCGGCCCAATACCGGGCAAAGCCTCAAACGCATCAATCACTTTCTGAACTGGTCGAATACTGCGCATAGGTTAAACTCCCTTTGGCAAGTTACCAAGAACCTTAGACAAGTCTCCCATCGAGTCTTTCATTTCTTCGGCCGCATATTTCTGGGCTTTGGTGATGGCTTCATTGATCACTTTCACAGCTGTATTCATATTCTCGCCCCCAATAAACAACTCCTTGAGTTTACCGTCCCCCGTCACCACCGCCTTTACCCCTCCCTCTTCAATCTCCGTCTTGTGCCCGGCAATTTTCCTCTGAAGCAAGGCTAATTTAGCTAGTGCCGCCCCCTGAGAACCAAACTGTTTTATTCCATTGAACATTATCTTTAAAATTAACTTGTAACTGCCTAATTCTAACATCATCCCCCACCGATATGCGAACTTATAGTATAATCATCTGACACCACACCTTTATATCAGAATACATTTAGGAGAAAGACATGACCATAAAGCTTTCTAAAGAATTTATTATCGAAGCGTTGGTGGAACTTTGTTCCACATTAGTCGATTCAAAGATCACGGTCAGACACGAGTCCGGCTACGACAAGTTCTATCATAAATCCACACTTCTCTTCAAAGCCTGGATATATGATCAGAGTGGACAACTAGATGCTTCTATCACCCGTGTCCATATACAAACAACTTTGTTACATCGTCTCATAAATAATTTTGAGATCAATTTTGGAAAATGTGTTACGTTTACCCTCAATGAATTATGATCGTCATAAACCCGCCACAAGGCGGGTTTTTTAATTCCCGAAAATTTTCTCCGCGGCGGACATCACTGTGCCATCTCCGGAAATTATCTCATCCTTTGGCGTCGTCAAATTTTCATCTTCTTGAATTGGATTCATCCTCACCACCTTATCCACCAACACACACTTAAAGGTCATCGGGCCCCAAACTTTGGCCATCTGCTCCTCTATCAGCTTTCTTTTCACTTCTCTCTCCAGCATATCCTGTTGAAACCTGGAGCTGACGGAAATAGT